>OJIR01000236.1_pt1 | contig 18970 bp, 14 predicted proteins | sample 1595711 | NCBI WGS metagenome assembly OJIR01 (sample SAMN05416846, study PRJEB24817) | seawater metagenome | isolation source: Sea water | place: Canada:Atlantic | collected 2013-07
AGTAGTAGTGGTACGAAGCGATAGATACAGGTTCGACTCCTGTCGGGGCTACCATTGCCGATCAGCAGGAATGGATTCACCAAGAATGAACACACGAAAAACGAATTCAAAAAGCATCGATTCCCTACAAAAGTTTTAACGCCTCAGGCAACGTACCCGCTCTTCGAAAAAAAACCACAGAGAAAGAGATTCTCTCAACAGACTCGCGTCCGGTGGCTAGATGATTGCTAGCACGGTCATCATCTGAATAGTTCATTGCCATACAAATCATAATCACTTACTTGTACTGGATGCCCGCACACCTTCTAACCACTGGTCGCCGCTCAACGCCTTGGCCGTTGACCACCGAGCCAAATCTTTTAGACCGGCCTATCTGCGCCAAAACCATGACAACGCTGCAACAACTCAACAGCGACTCAACAACAACTCAACAACAACTCAACAACAACTACGCCACAAATAAATTGCGGCATATCGCCATCTCATATTTCCTTATGGTGAATCACGACAAAAGACACCGCTACATCAAACTGGCGAAGCTTGCGCAGCGCCCGGTCTTGATGTTTGTCCGCATCACTGCGCTCAGTACCTGTAGCACCAAATAATTGAAAGACCCTATTTTTTGTAGAATGGCCCTACCAAATACACTAACTAACTTAGCAAGATGTTTTACTTAGATCTTCAACTGTAACAACAGCGGGTAGAGATAGAGACAAACCCACTATTTTTTGGGTTAGAACTAGGCGTACCAAGTTAGTATCCTTTACCGAAGTACAAGCAAAACAATTGGCTAGAACAGCTAACGCTAAAGCAGATATTAACTAACTATGAACAAAAAATTAGAGTTTCAAAAATTGACGGACGCAGAAATGCGCACAGCCGCAAAAAACTTCTACACAAAAATGAAAACCCGCAGAACCGTGAGAGACTTCAGCGATCGACCGGTACCGCCTGAAGTTATACGCAACGCATTACTTTGTGCAGGCACTGCGCCAAGCGGCGCAAACATGCAGCCATGGCATTTCGCTGTTACGACAGATTCCAAAATAAAAACAAAGATCAAGGCTGCGGCAGAAGAAGAGGAAAAAATATTTTACGAAAAACGTGCCTCTGATGAATGGTTAGCTGCCCTTAACCCATTAGGCACAAATCAGCACAAACCCTTTCTCGAAACAGCACCAGTATTAATCGGGGTCTTCCTGAAAAAATTCACTTTCACTCAGAACGGCGAGCGTCTAAAAAATTACTACCCTTACGAGTCAGTGGGCATAGCATGCGGTTTACTAATTTCCGCACTGCATCTCTCAGGCTTGGCAACCCTAACCCATACCCCCAGCCCAATGGCGTTCCTCAACAAAGCCTTCGCAAGACCAAAAACCGAAAGACCATACCTTCTATTAGTCGTCGGCTACCCGAAAAACAATTGCGAGGTACCGACCATTGATAAACGGTCGTTTAACGAAATTGTTAGCGTAGTTGGCGAGCAAACGGAGAACTTTTTTTGACTAGAATAAAAACACGCAGACTTTAGCAGCGAGAGTCCATGCCGCTAAGAGCACAACACGCCTTGGCGCCCACCACAGCTAGGATTTCAAAAAAGATCAAACCCAGAAAAAACTATTACCCTTAGCTCAAAATTTAAAAAGGCTCTGCCCTCGTCCCCAAACCATTTAAATTCGTCAAGGAGAAAATTGTTGTACATCAAAAAGTAACAGTTTAATTTATTCCTGCTGGAAGTTTTCGTAATAAATGGAGGTACTTTATGTACTTTTCTAAAATAGCGGCAAACATTTTACTATCACTGGCGTTGATATCGACACTGTCAGTTGGCGTAGCTCAAGCAGCAGAAATTAATTTAGCCTTTAACCAAACATCTAACCAATCATCGACTGTCAACCGAGGTGCTTCCTCAAGAGCCGTCGACGGAAACACAAATGGGTTGTGGGCAAACAATAGCGCCACGCTCACCGCTACTCAATCCAATGCCTGGTGGCAGGTAGAATTGGCTAAAATAAGCCAAATTGGTGAAATCGTTATATTCAATCGCACGGACGAGTGCTGCAAAAAGAGCCTATCTGAATATAATGTCAGCGTTTCTAAAGATTCGGCATTCAGCCAAATCACTTATAGCCAAGATTTCCAAACGCCACCAAGCCCAACCACAATCATAAAGACTGGCGGAGTAATTGGCAGATACATCAAAGTCCAATTATTAAACGACGGCCAACTTTCACTCGCCGAGGTGAGAGTTATGGGTGTTTCAGGAACACCCATGGAAGACGAAAAAGCAGTCAATCGACTGATTATTAAGTACAAATCTGTAGTTGCCGAAAACACAACTCAGAACGATAGTCAGAGCTATAGTCAGAACTATAGTCAGAACAGAAGTAAGAAAAAAATCAAAAAAACAGCACGCGACTTCTCATCGCTAGCAAATAAAATCAGCCAAATTGTTAACAACCTTAAAATTGTACCCAATAGCATTAACAATGCGGCAAACCTCATTAGCAACTCAAGCGACATCACAGTTGCTCAATTAAGCAGCGATGAATACTTTGACGTAATTGCTCTAAATCGGAATTTCACTAAAAACCAACTAAAAGAAATTGCCGACCTGTTAAGCAATGAAAGCAATATAGAATATTCAGAACCGGACTATATCGCTTCAACAACTCGTAAACCTAATGATCCTCGTTATAGCGAACAATGGCATTATTTCAGCCCTAGAGCAGGTATTAATTTGGAAAACACGTGGGACATTACCACGGGTAAAGAAAACGTAGTGGTGGCCGTAATCGACACCGGCGTATCTCCGCATACAGACATTATTAATAAACTTTTAGTCGGATACGATTTTGTTAACCGCGATAGTAACGCCACTGACGACTACGACCATGGCACCCACGTTGCGGGAATAGTAGCAGCAAGTACAGACAACGCCGGCGGCATAGCAGGTGTTGATTGGCATGCAAAAATATTACCGGTGAAAGTTATCGGTAGCAACGGCCGCGGATATTTCTCGGATATTGCCAAGGGCATACGCTGGTCAGCGGGAATGCCTCTCTCTGGCACGCCGCCTAACGCCTACCCAGCTCAAGTCATAAACATGAGCTTAACCGCGGCCGTAGCATGTAGCAGCTCCACAACAATGCAAAGCGCTATCAACGAAGCAACAGCACGCGGCGTGACAGTAGTAGTGGCTGCGGGAAATGCAGGGCAAGATGCAGCAGGCTATACGCCTGCGAGTTGTGACGGTGTTATTAGCGTCGCTGCCAGCGACGCTAATGCAAACCGAGCATCTTTCTCGAATTTTGGCAGCCTAGTTGATGTGATCGCCCCCGGGGTGGGAGTTCTGTCTTTAAAAGACAGTGGCGGCTATAAAACACTCAGTGGCACCAGTATGGCTGCGCCCCACGTGGCCGGAACCATCTCATTGATGATTGCACAGAATAATATGCTAACACCGGCGGCGCTCGAAGCAGTGCTTAAAAATAGCGCCGAAACTTTTACCACAAACTCAAACTGTCATACCGCCAACGCTAGTTACAACAACCGATCCTGTGGCAGTGGTCGAGTAAACTCAGCACAGGCAATAATCAGTTTACCCACCGTGGCAATTTCCGAAATAAAAGGAGATACAGGGGCTACAGGAGCGACGGGCAGTCCTGGCATCCAAGGCGTGCAAGGAATACCCGGCCCACAAGGTCCAGCTGGATCGTCTGGCGCACCAGGAATACAAGGACCTCAGGGTGTTCAAGGTACAACCGGCCAACGGGGTATTGTTGGACCACAAGGCCTTAGTGGTGCCAACGGACGCAATGGTGAAAAAGGCGACCCCGGCGGAGATACATCATTGCTTTTACAGCGAGGCATGGACGTTAGTATTATCGACACAAACAATTTCATTGTCCCCGGCCACGTGCAAATTGGTCTAAGCGTCGATGCCTGCGACATTGGCCGCGCCGGATCCATTCGTTATGTCCCTGCTAGCAAACACTTGGAATTTTGCAACGGCGAGCAATGGGCACCAATTAATACTTCAATAGACTACACCTGTGACAATATTTGCCAGTTAGGCTCGGCACACTCCTCAGGTGGCTATCACAGGTGCGGGATAAAATCTGATAATACAATTCAATGTTGGGGCAGAGATCTTTCAGGTCCCACTGAAGTGCCTCGCAACGTCGTTGCCAAGCACATAGCGACAGGCGCAGAGCACACCTGCATAATTCAATTAAATAACTCTTTGGCTTGCTGGGGGTGGGATATAAATGGGCCCGTTGATGCGCCAAACGGCCTAAAAGTCAAACAAATTGCAATCTCACAGTATAACAGTTGCGCTATTAATATAGATGATAGCCTAACCTGTTGGGGCCACGGAAAACTTGCGGGCAGCGTGCCAGAAAATGCAAAACTGAGGCAAATCACCGTGGGTTATGAAAGAGCCTGCGGCATATCGTTAGATAGCACTGTTACATGCTGGGGCGCGCCAACTAACACAGGCCAAAGCAACCCCCCCAAAGATCTGTTGGCCAAACAAGTTGTTTTGAGCAGCAGGTATTCATGCGCACTGAAACTAGACAATACAATTGCATGTTGGGGCGAATTAGATAGATTCCACAAAGTGCCCAAAGACTTGGGAGTGGTTACACAAATTGCATCCGGCAACGGTACGATGTGCTCACTCAATATGTCGGGTGCAGTAAGATGCTGGGGCAATAGTGGCCACGGCCAAACCGACGTCCCAATAGATCTCGTCGCAAAGCAAATCACTATGAACGGCCAATCAGCATGCGCTTTAACCGTCAACAACAATATCGCATGCTGGGGACAAAATGCTTACGGCGAAACAGATCCACCCACATCGTCCACATGGAAACAAATATAAGACAGCAGAGTTTGCTTGAAATAGATTAAACACCTCGCCCAGAAGCATAGAAAATTAACGGAGCTGCTCTTAAGTTAAGCCGAAGCCTAACCTGTTTTGGCTAACTTAATCAGCCCCTTACACCCAAAGCCTGAAGCTCCTCAGCAGACAACTTCACCACCTCTACCAAACAGGTATGCGCACTGGGCCCTTGGGCCAAACTGGACGTGCCTTTGTCTTTGGTGAGCACATTGGGGTTACCATTCAACTCAAGCCCTAGGCTGCCCGCGCTTGGCGCAAACCACGCCCCAGTTGGTAAAATAGCCACATCTTCTTTGATATGTTCACTGATCACCGCGCCAACAACACACGCGCCTCTGTCGTTAAATACTCGGAGCAAATCGCCTGCCTGAATACCTCGTTCTGCGGCAGCATTGGGGTGCAAGGTCAAAGGCTCCCTACCATGTATTTTTCCCGCCTGACTATAAGCACTCTGATCATATTGACTGTGCAATCTACGCTTAGGCTGGGGGGAAATTAAATGTAACGGAAACTTATCATTACCCGCCCCTCCCAACCGCTCAAAGGGCTCCAGCCAAACCGCATGCCCCGGGCAATCTGCGTAGCCAAAGCGATCTATTGTTGTTGAAAAAATTTCAATTTTTCCAGAAGGCGTAGACAGAGGATGTTTTAGGGGGTCTACACGAAAGCCGGCTAGCCAATCACCGGAGCGTGTCTTAGGCGGTATCTGATAGCTGCCTTTTTCTAGAAACTCATCAAAATCTGGTAATTCAAAACCCTGAGCTTTAGCACGCTCATTCGACCTGCGCCAAAGATCTTGCAGCCACTCCATTTCTCCTTTGCCCTGAGTAAATTTGTCCGCAAAACCTAATTTATCCGCTAGGCCCGAAAAAATTTCATAGTCAGAGCGCGCATCAAATTGCGGCGGTATTGCCTGCTGCATTAAATGCGCGTAAGGATCATGACTAGATGCACAAATATCCGTACGCTCAAATGACGTGGTAGCTGGAAAAACAATATCTGCCCATTGCGCCGTTGGCGTCCACCAAGGCTCATTAACAATCACCGTATCCGGCCGCCGCCAGGCCTTGGTTAGTCGATTAAGGTCCTGATGATGGTGAAATGGATTGCCACCTGCCCAATAAATCAGCCGAGTATCTGGATAGGTGATGTCGCGGCCATCATAACTTATGCTTTCACCGGGGTTGAGTAACATATCAGCAATACGCGCTACCGGAATAGCAAAGTCGGCAGGATTTTTGCCCTTACTTACCGCAGCCCAATTAAAGCGACGCCAATTACTGCCGACAAAACCTTCAGCACTGTAGCCAAACCCAACACCACCCCCAGTAAGTCCAATCTGACCCAACATGGCAGCCAAGGTAACCAGCATCCAATAAGGTTGTTCACCATGATCTGCGCGTTGCAGCGACCAAGCCGCAGTAAGAAATGTCCTTTTGCCCGCCGCCTCAATGGCCAAAGACTCAATGGTGCTGGCAGCTATTGACGAGATCTCGCTGGCCCACTGAGGCGTTTTTGCTTGCCCGTCGGTCTGACCAAGCAAATAACTCTGAAAGCGCTCATAGCCTACACAGTGCATTGCTAAGAATTTTCTATCGGCGAGGTTTTGTGTTTCTAACACATAAGCCATAGCCAACATAACAGCCACATCCGTTCCGGGCCTTGGCACAATCCAACGTGGGTCAAGGGCATCGGCAACGTCGTGCCTCACAGGCGAGACATTCACGAACGCGGTCCCGGCCTTATGCGCACGCTGCAGATCAATTGCAGTTCTATGCTCGGTAATACCGCCATAAGCTACTTGAGCATTACGCGAAGGTAGCCCGCCAAACGCAATGAACAGCTCAGTATGATTTATCACATCTTCTAAACTGGTTTGCTCCAGTTCCATTTGTCCCCATGGCGCAATGACGTGGGGCAAAATAACTTGGGCAGCAGCAGTACTATAACTATTCATGGCTCGCGTACAGCCACCCATGAAATTTATAAAGCGATGTAACTGGGACTGGGCATGATGAAAGCGCCCCGCGCTGGCCCAACCGTAAGAACCCGCAAAAATTGAGCGATTGCCATAGGTTTCTTTCACCCGGCTCAGTTCTTTAGCCGCATAACCTAAAGCCACATCCCAAGAAACGTCTACAAACTCGTCAGCGCCGCGCAGACTATTTTCGGGGTCTGTACCTTCTAACCAGCCACGACGAATAGCTGGAGTTTTGATTCGTGAAGAGTGCTGAACGCCATCTCGTAAGGTGTGACGAATCTCGGCAGGATCTGGGTCTTCATCAATTGCAAATACATCGACAATTCGCCCATCTTTTACCTCAACGTCGTAGACGCCCCACTGCGTAGCATTGCGATAGCGCATAAAAGTCACTGAAAAATGGCTGAATGTTTAGCCTAGGGAAAATCTAATGCAATGCCAATGTAGAACTCGCAGAAAGCGATAAAAAAACCTGGTCAGGTAACACGCCGGCAGTGAGCCAATCTGCTAGAAAGTAAGAAGTAAGGTACGCGGCGAAAAGTGCAACGTGGGAAGAAGAAGTACAGCCACGCAATGCGTGACTGCGGTATTAATCTCTGCGCAGTTTATTCAGTTGGTAGTCTGCGGGTGCGGGAGAAAGCTCTTTAGGTAAATCTGCTATCGCGGCATCTGTGTTTTCGTTTTCGGTGTTATCGAAAAGTGCGTCTAAGTCATCGTTAAAGAAATCATCATCACTGAAAAGCTCATCTGCTTGATTTTCCATCTGAGATTTGAAGTCGAATGTTTCATCTACCTGGCGACTTGAGGCCACGGCGCTTACAACTTGAGGCGGCTGTCCTTGCCAGATCCATGCAGATCCATAACCGCTATCACGGAGATCTTGCAATGGGCTCTTAGCATCAGAGACAGACATATAGGGTCCCGCAGCAATTCTGTAAAAAAAACCGTTGCTGGTTTCTCTGGCAATCACCACAAAGGCCTCGCCGCTCTGAGACTGGGCTTTAAGGAGTCCAGCCTCAGCATTATCGCGGCTTTGAAAACTCGCAACTGACACCCAGTAATCAGCATGGGCGGCGGGAGCGGTCAGAAGGCCTATTAGTGCAACTAGTTTAAAAAATTTCATATTCATCTACTTAAATTCGAGAAGTAGTTTAGCAGGACCATTGAGGGCGCGCCATGATCAGCCTTCATAGGCGCCCGAACGCAAAACCTTAGCCACCAGTAATCATAATCATCAAACCCGCGGCAACCGCAGAGCCAATGACCCCAGCCACATTGGGACCCATGGCGTGCATAAGAAGAAAGTTCTGCGAGTTTGCTTCCAAGCCGACTTTATTTACCACCCGCGCAGCCATGGGTACCGCAGACACACCAGCAGCGCCAATTAGAGGGTTAATTGGCGTAGTCGTGAACAGGTTCATTACCTTAGCCATGAGCACGCCACTGGCGGTGCCAATTGAGAAAGCAACCATGCCCAAAGCCAAAATACCCAGCGTTTCAGCGGTCAAAAAACTTTCAGCCCCTAACTTGGAGCCCACTCCTAGTCCTAAAAATATAGTCACCACATTGATCAAAGAAGTTCGGGTGGTTTCCGCCAAGCGCTCTACCACACCACATTCACGCATTAAATTACCAAAGCAAAACATACCCAATAAAGGCGCAGCAGAGGGCAACAAAAAAGCCACCAACAGCAGCAGAAGCAGAGGAAAAACGATCTTCTCTAGCGTTGAAACTTCACGCAATTGGACCATAACAATGCGGCGCTCTTTTTCTGTGGTAAGAAGACGCATGATAGGCGGTTGAATAATTGGCACTAAGGCCATGTAGGAATAAGCCGCGATGGCAATTGCACCAAGCAGTTCTGGAGCCAGCTTGCCGGCCACAAATATGGCCGTTGGCCCGTCAGCACCACCAATAATGCCTATTGCCGCCGCCTGTTTTAAATCAAAATCCATAATGCCAAGAGCGCTTAAACCCAACGCACCCAACAACGTGGCAAAAATACCAAACTGGGCAGCCGCCCCTAACAACAAGGTTTTAGGATTAGCCAGCAAAGGACCAAAATCAGTCAATGCCCCCACACCCATAAATATAATTAGTGGGAATGCGCCGGTTTCAATACCCACTTCATAAATTAAATGCAGTAGCCCGTTTCCGGTGGCAATTTCCGCACCTGGGATATTGCTCAAAAGCCCACCAAAACCAATTGTCACCAATAGCAGAGGCTCGAACTTTTTCGCAATGGCTAAATACAGCAACACTAGGCTGATCAAAATCATCGCAAATTGGCCAAATGTCATTTGCGCCAAACCAGAACCGTTCCAAAGTTGATCTAATAGATCCATTCAAAAGCCTCTAAAATGAGTTAGCCCTAATAAATATGGGTTAGCTAAACCGAGCGGCAAAACTGCAGCTCAACACCTTGCGCTAGCTGGGGTTAATCAGTACCAAGGGATGATTTACCGCAACTTGGTCACCAGAGCCCACATTGATCGCAACAACTTCACCGGCTACGGCTGCACTAACGTCGGTTTCCATTTTCATGGCCTCAAGTACCAATATCTTTTGCCCTGCTGTGACCACATCGCCTACTTTAACCAGCACCTGGTGAATTGTGCCGGCCAAGCCCGCATTCAACCATTCACCCGCAGCAGCAACTGGCGCAGGCGCGCTCACTTGCATGCGCTCCCCAACACTGCCACTGCCCTCTTCAATCTGAACCGAATAAGGCGTGCCATCTACAGTCACAGTATAGGAACCGCCGCTGGCACTATTTGACATTGCATTAGTTGGCGTCGCCACCGGGGTTTGCGCTGTTTGAATAGAAGGCGCCGGCTCAAACGCAGACGGGTCGTTCCGGTTGATCAAAAACTTAGTAGCCACCTGCGGAAAAAGTGCATAGGTCAGCACGTCATCTATTTTGGCATCAGCTAAGGTAATGTTTTCGTTTTTAGCTAGCTCGTCCAACTCTACCGTGAGCGCCTCTAATTCAGGTGCAAGCAGATCAGCCGGCCGACACGTAATTTGCTCGACATCCCCCAACACTTGCTTTTGCAACTGGCTATTTAAAGGCGCAGGGGTGGAGCCATACTCTCCAGCTAAAACGCCGGTGGTTTCTTTTGTGACATTCTTATAACGCTCGCCAGCCAAAACATTAATCACCGCCTGAGTGCCGACAATTTGTGAGGTGGGTGTCACTAGGGGAATAAAGCCTAAGTCTTCGCGCACCTTGGGAATTTCTTCTAGCACTTCATCCAAACGTTCAGTGGCATTTTGTTCTCGCAACTGGCTTTCCAAATTGGTCAACATGCCACCGGGCACTTGGGCAACAAGAATGCGTGAGTCAACGCCGCGCATGGCGCCTTCAAACTGAGCATATTTTTTACGTACTTCACGAAAATAACCGGCAATCTCTTCTAATAACTCAATATTTAGACCGGTATCGCGCTCTTCGTCTTGAAGAATCGCCACTACCGACTCAGTGGCAGAGTGCCCATAGGTCATGCTCATAGAGGATATGGCGGTATCTACATTATCTATGCCCGCTTCAATGGCCTTGAGGTAGGTGGCTGTAGACATGCCCGTAGTGGCATGGCATTGCATGTGTACGGGAATATCTAGCGACGCCTTCAAACGACTCACTAAGTCGAAGGCAACATAAGGCTTCAGTAGCCCGGCCATGTCTTTTATACAAATGCTGTGCGCACCCATATCTTCAATTTTCTTGGCTAAATCTACCCACATATCCATGGTATGCACTGGGCTAACCGTATAGGAAATGGTGCCTTGGGCATGTTTATCCACAGCAAGTGTTGCTTTAATAGCCGTGGTCAAATTACGCATATCGTTCATAGCATCAAAAATGCGGAACACATCAACGCCGTTGATCGCTGCACGCTCAACAAACTTTTCCACCACATCATCTGCGTAGTGCCGGTAGCCCAGTATATTTTGGCCACGCAGCAGCATTTGTTGAGGCGTATTGGGCATGGCCGCTTTGAGCAACCTAATACGCTCCCAAGGGTCCTCGCCAAGATAGCGAATGCAGGCGTCAAACGTTGCGCCACCCCAAGATTCTAAGGACCAAAAACCAACTTGGTCGAGCTTCTCGGCGATGGGCAGCATATCTTCAACACGCATACGGGTGGCCAAAATACTTTGGTGGGCATCGCGCAAAATGACGTCAGTAATACCAAGTGGTTTGTTCTTGTTCATTAAATTCTTCTCCAAGCTCCTGAGGAGCAAAACATATTCTTCGTCTCAAATTTCATAGCGCCAGCGTCTTAGCTGTGAAAAAAGCTGCGAGGATAACTGAGACAGTACCTGTCTAAGGCAAACTACCGAAGGCCAACTCGCCGAAGTTATTGGCTTTTTGAGCGTAGGTGAGTGTCCAAGGCAACAGCTATTGCTGCAACGTGATCAGCTGAATACGCGTGCTGACCGGCTGCGCCGACCTCTTTAGGCTCTAGAGCCAATGCATTGCTCGCCAAACCAAATTTCAATACTGCCCAAGACATCGTTTGGGTAACGACAACAAGTAAAGCAAGAAACGCAAACACCGTTCCCATTCCAATCATCATTAATTCAATACCAGATTCTAAAAGCCCGTTCACGAATAACCTCTTTAACTGACCATTTTTTTGCAAATTCCCTGTCCCGGAGTTTATAGCGAACTCAATTGATTACGCCAATCAAAATTATATGTGCCGCAAAAACCGGCTAATGGCCAAAAAAAGCTAAGAAGAATGCCCAAATATGAAATTAGATTGCTCAAGAGTACTAAATAAGTTGAGATCATGAGCATTCTTCCAGATAATGCTGCCCTCGTTGAGCACCCGTGGCCCAACTGGATAAGGCACCGGTCTACGAAACCGGCGATTACTGGTTCGAATCCAGTCGGGTGCACCATTAAGCTTCCTAACAGAAAGCTTCCTAACAGAACTTGATCTAACAGCTTCTTCTATATATGAATAGCTGGCTAGCAAGATTGCAAAAAGTCGTTGTTCCTCAACGACCTAGGTCGATCCAGAACGACCCAGAACGACCTCAAAAATTGAAACAAAAACTCAGCGGCAATATCTTGCACTCTTGTACCCATGCGCTCTTCTCTACCTTGAAGCCCTCAAATACCACCAATATTTCTCAATGTTGTACCGGCGGAAGATCGCTAAACTTGCTGAAACACACTTGTGGAACATTTCCTACTGGCGCTTGCCCAAGGATCAAGACATTATTTGTGAATTAAGAACCACCTATAATTGCATCGTAGAAGACTGGAAGAAAATACCATGATCATTCAACACCAAAATTTGACCAATCTAGCCAGTGCAATCCTTCACGCCGCTGGCGCACCAGAGGAAAACGCGAAAGCGGTAGCATTACACCTTGTTGAAGCAAACCTTAAAGGCCACGACTCTCACGGCGTTGGCATGATCCCAAGCTACGTGCGCTCCATGAAGGCAGGCCACATAAACCCAGCTAACAACGCAAAATTAATCAAAGACAATGGCGCCGTAGTTTCATTCGACGCAGAACTGGGCCTGGGCCGAGTTGTTGGTATGCAGGCAATGCAATTAGGTATTGAGCGCGCTAAACAACTTGGCATTTGCTGCGTCGCACTAGGTAATGCGGCGCACCTTGGCAGAATTGGGGCATTTGGCGAAGCTTGCGCGGATGCGGGTTTGGTCTCCACGCACTATGTAAACGTCGTCGGCCACGACCCAATGGTAGTGGCTTACGGTGGCCGCGACCGCCGTTTTATTACCAACCCCTTTTGCTGCACGGTACCTCGAGCAGACGGCAAACATGTGGTTTTAGATATGGCCACCACCACAGTCGCAGCCGGCAAAGTTCGTGTCGCTCACATGAAAGGTGAATCAGTGCCCCCGAACTCTTTGGTCGATGAAAACGGTGTTGACACTAATGATCCTGGGGTCATCTTTGGGCATGAGGCCAAAGGAGCAATGCAACCGTTTGGGCAGCACAAGGGTTACGGGCTTATGGTTATGTGCGAGCTGTTAGGCGGCGGTCTAGGTGGCAACTTCACCATGCAACCAAAAAATATTCGTCTGGGCGCAACATTAAACAACATGCTGTCCATTATTATTGACCCAGCAGCCGTTGGCGACTTACAAGCCTTTGACGATGAAGTAAGCGCGATGATCGACTATATCTATGCCAGCACTCCCGCCGAAGGCACCGAGAAAGTTCTAATTCCCGGCGACCCTGAGCAAATGACAAAAGCCGCCCGAGAAGCGAATGGCATCGACGTTGACGACAACAGTTGGAAAGATGTGCTGCGCTCAGGTGAAACGGCAGGATTAACCGCTGAGGCAATGAACACCCTGACCGGTAAAAGCTAAAAAGCCAGGTAATAGCCAAATAATTTGGACAAAATCTAACAACCTTAAATTATTCACACGGAATAGACGCGCGACCTCTAAACTTACGAATTCGCTAAACCTAAGTCTCTCGAGTTGAAATAACAGCGAGAGAGAAAAACCGGAGCCTTCAATGCTACCTGAAGAACAAGATCATGCCCCTGATGGAGAAGAGACATTTCATGTTTGGCGACTACTTGGCGTAATTGGATTTATTTGTGTTGTATTGGCCGTTGCATCTTTTCTGGTGGACTGGGCCGTGGTTGGGCCTTTGGAAGGCAGAGTTCTTTAAGTTAATGGACTTTAACTGAGCTACGTACGTTCAACATCTAGTCAATAACTACTCAAATCTAACGAAGTTCTGGCTCTCCTGGCCACAAGCGTTATCGAGGACACCGAACAGGTAACCCTGCCGCTAGCAAGTAACCCTAGTCGATTCAAACTACTTCAGAGGCTTGCATAGGAGAACCAGATTGCCCGTTCTACCTATACCTGTGTTTATACCGGTGTTTATATCCATGTCTAAATAAAGAGGCTGCTAGCGAAGCCGCGGGGCCCAATCTTTTCACGACTTGTGTTCCGGCCCCTGCTCTCACCTACTTAGCAGCATCTATCTGCCGAACCTTATCCCTAATCCAAGGTATTAGTTCCTCCCCATAAGTTTTGGCATCCTCAAATGGGTCAAAACCTCGAATGAGAACGCCACTAACACCCATGTCGTAGTATTTGGTGATGGCTTCGGCGACCTGTTCTGGTGTACCCACCAAGGCGGTAGAATTACCACTGCCCTGCGCGGCAGCCGCAATCGGCACCCACAGACGCTCGTCTTGTACTTCACCACCATCAATCAAACTGCTTAAGCGACGTGCTGTTTCAGCTTCTGGCGCCTTGGTTGACTTTCGCCCGCCAGATTCTGCCTCTACACCAGCCAAGATATCCTTGGCTTTACGCCATGCAGCTTCTTCTGTGTCACCAATAATCGGTCTAAATGACAAATTGTATTTGAGTTTACGGCCAAAGCCTTGGGCGGCCTGATCTAACTGCGCCATGAGTTCTGAGACTTGCTTTCGAGGCTCTCCAAACAACGCGTATGTGTCACAGTGCTTTGCACCTACAGGAATTGCAGCGTCTGAAATTCCGCCAAACCATAACGGCACGTGAGGAGATTGGGCCGCTACTACTTCAGAGGCGGCACGACTGACTTGGTAGTATTTGCCCTCAAAATCAAACGGCTTATCACTGGTCCAAACCTTGCGCATAACTTCAAGATATTCATCAGTACGCTGGTAACGTTCATCGTGAGGTAAGTAATCACCATCTCTACGCTGATCTGCATCCACACCACCAGTAATGATGTGCAGTAGCAATCGGCCGCCGATAAGATTGTCCAGAGTCGCCACGCGACGGGCTGCCTGTGTAGGTGCAGCAAAACCAGGACGGTGTGCTAATAGAATTTTAATTTTTTCAGTGTGATAGGCAGCATGCTGAGCAATTGCAAAACCATCCGCTGAACTTGAAGAATGGCCGATCAGTACAGCATCAAAATCAGATGCTTCATGTACCTGCGTAAATTTACTTATGTAGTCTGCATCTACCCCACCACCAACAATGTGCACCGTAGAAGCCGATGCAGGTGGCGTGACACCAATCATGCCCAATATATTAATCGGCACTTTTTATCCCCTTTAATACAACTGCGGCGGGCACCATGACGTAAAAACAAATACTTTTCAAACGGCAAGCATAAAAGAGCGAAAACTGAAATTTGCAAGATAAAGCGTCCGGGGCATTGCTCTTAAGAGCGCGCAAGTAACGCCGACTTTATTCAGGCGCTTTACCTAACGCAACAAAAGGCCAAACTTGAATAAGACGCCGACATAAAGATAGTCATAAAAGATGAATCATAGGCTCAGATACAAAACGCTCGGCAGCGCAGCTTTGAATCAGCAAGGTGATAAACGAAAAGCATCAGCACAAGGTTTAAGGGCGCAAAAACAACCCAAGGGAAATTGAACTCATAACCAAACATCACACTAACAATGCCCATTGGGAAAGCGTGAATGTAGGAAAGAATTAGAGCGAACTGCTCGGAATATAAGCTGATGAAGGCCTCGCCATGATGTTCTTCTATTTACAACAGAACGCCAAAGTTAACAATCCAACTGAGTAAATAGCTAACTACTAAAATTAGGGTTATGCGCAGTTTCATTTTACGAAAGGTGTATCGCTTTAAGGTACCCGACTTCTCAACAGGCCGTCGCCTGCGGCTAGCCGCAACTGACACTACTACCTATCGGTTTGGTTACACCACGGCTGATTAGATTTTACCGCAATCGCTACTCTTAACGAGAAAATTCCACACCTGCTCACGGTGGCCATGACTGAGCCACTGCTCTGAAGCATCTGTATTGTACTGCGGGGCGGCCTTCATCATGCTAGCGTATTTAAGCAATTCTTCTCTAATTCTCGGCCAATCTTGGAGAGTATTTTTTTGCTCGCCCAAAAACGCAACACAGTCAAAACCAGTGAGTGCCATACCGAAGATTTCACTTGGGTCGCCATAATCAGGGTCTGCAAATTCTTTCTCTAAGTACAGCGTAAACATTGCGTCTATCGTGGCAATCTCTTTGACACTAAAGGTACTTTTATAATGAAATTTACCAATGGCTGCATGAATATTCTCAATAAAAACATCCTCAACCAGCAACAGTTCAAGAATACGAGGTATAAAGTACTTGTGTTTTATTTCCCCGACGTCCGCAATATTACACGCAGACGACCACGCCCCAAAAATATAGTGATTTAACTGCTCTAACGGGGCCTTCAACAAATACTCTTCATCTTCGAACGTAAAACAAAAACCACATTCTCGATGAATTACGCGTTTTGGTACTTTATACCTAGAAAAAATTTTGTATAAGTCAGCTGTAGCGAAGTTCATTTTTAATGGCCCCCTTCAGCTGCGAATCCACTAACAGTTTACAACTAGGCTTTGAACTAAAGCCAACCACCCAATCTTCGTGATGCTTTACTCGATGCCGTCTGCGCTGCGAGGCGCCAAAATCTGGCTTCTAGCCTCTTCAAAAGAATCTACTACCGCAGATATTGCGGACATCTCCGCATCGGTAAGGCGACTAATTTTAGCGATTAATGCCTCTAAACCAATACTGGAGTCTTTGTTACCAAGCCCCCAAGCCAACCAGCCTGGTTCAACTTGAAAGAAACGGGCTAACTCAATCATTTTACCGCGAGTGGGCGTAACCTCGGCTTTTTCCCAACGCAAAACCGCATTGGCTGTAACCCCTACCTCCTTGGCCAAACCACGTAGTGACAACCCACTGTCGCTGCGCAACAGCTTTAGTCGGGTAGAAAACAGGGTCATTGTTTGGTCGTCTTCAAGGGAAAACTGATCTGTACTCTCACTCATAACTAATTGGCTCCTCTATTGAGGTAGTGTCTGGTGATTTGGCCCTACATAACGAGACGTAGCAGAGGAGAGGTAACAAAAAGCGGACAAACGCAGTATCGTGACCCTTTTGCAATGCTCGGATTACCAAAAATTCATCCAGCTAACGTATGCGCTAACGCCACCGGCATAGCCCCCTGAACATTTTGGCCTCCAATTTCAATAGAACAGTCTAAGAATCGTTGCTCGGCTTTTGCTCTGCACACTATTGATTTACTAAATTCCCTAGGCACCCTGCGCACATAGATCTCACTGCCAAGCTGCAAACTCAAATGTTCCGCGCCCGCAAACCGCGTAATTGCCCACCCGGCTCCGCCTTTCATCAAGTTGGGTTGCGCCCTTGCGTAGGCTTCCGACATACGTTGAAACCGCGAACTATCACTTGCTAGGATGTCGGAAAAAAACCTCAAAGTGGCAGCATTTTGTTCGAATACAAAAACTGAAATAACACCATTATTAGAGGGGAAATGTAACGTGGGAGTAAAATCCGCCCCTAGACTCAAGAAGTGTTTTGTACACTTATCAAAAAAATCCTGCGCTTCGCTAGCACCGTTCGTCTTATCAAAATCAGCAAACATATGTCACCTCAGGTGTATACCATTAGTTAACGGTTTGTTTTAGTCACCGTTCATCAGGTAAGTTGTACCGATTATCGTCAATTTCGTCAACAAAATAAGTGAGATACTGCCGGTTGGGCAATTAACTTTTGTAAAGATATTCACAGTTATTCATCGACTAACCCGCCACCCCAACTAAACACCCTAACTTTGGGCGACCTAACGCCGCCGCCTGTCCATGCCAAAACCCTAGTACCGTCGGCCAAAGCAGTTATCACAGGAACGCCAATTGGCTTCTTGGTTGCGAGCGTTATTGAGTCTTGATTGATTTTCGAGAGCGCGCTGTCTTTTATGTTGAATGAAGCCAGTTGAAGCTCTGCAAACTCCGTTCCTATTGGCACTGTCAACCAACTCACTGTAATTTTCTGGGTGCGGTCCATGACCAAACTCACTCGCCCGACAATACCGCCATGATCAACCTCTAGTGGTAGCCCAAACATTAGCCCACCATCACGCGAAACTGCTAGGCGGACACTCTTTCGCCCTCCCGCAGCCGTAAACCAAGCAATAGCTATAGCATTACCAGCAGATGAGATAGCTGGACCGTTAACCGGGCAGCCAGTAATGTGCCAATCATCAAAGCCTACAGATGTTGGCTTACTCCACTGCCCTTCTCGCAATTGTGCGTAAAAAATATCTCGCTGTTCGGTTTCGTCTCGATTGCGATAAGCAAGGATGGGGCCCTGAGGTCCGTGGGTTAACGCTGTCGGGCAACAATCACAGACCAAGTCGTCAACCACCTGCTGGTCATATACAGAGCCATCTAAACCAATCATCGCAGAACGCAGCGCTACGCCCGCCATGCTGTGCATATGCTCTGCGGGCGACTTCATCGCGGCATTTCTGCCATCTAGCCAAACCACCCCATACCGCCCATCGTCCTTACCTCTATATAAGTTCACAAAGCCATGCTCTGTCGCTGTGCCATCTGTATGCGGGGTCACTGGTTTTGACCATGTTCTGCCGAGATCCAACGAGTGACTGACAAAAATATCATAGGCAAACCGTGCGGCCGGATTCACAACTAGCCAATGCGCTGCCATTAGGTTTTCCGAGAACTGAACAACGGAAGGTGTATCTGCCCCGTTAACTACCCAATCATCACCTCGGGCCACCTCCAGAGGCGGCGACCACTGACCTTGAGCAAATATTGAGTATTTCAAAACCGAAAACCGGCCTTCTGTCTCGATCCAGCTAAGCAGTGGGTTGCCGTTAATGTCTTGTGTGAGCCGAGGAGATTGCGAGTTAGAGCTAGCCGGGGATGCTATTTCTGCAATCCTTGACCCCGATTTTGCTCCTTGTAGCGAAAGACCATCGCATCCAGCCAGCTGCGCCGTCAAAATAAAGAATGCGCATAAACCCAAAACTGCTGAAGAGGTGATTATTTTATTACTTGATTTCATTCAACGAGGTTATACGCCAAGCCCACAGAATATCCAGCTATCTAGCAGCCTGAAAAAAACCTACATAACACCCAGCAATCAGGCACAGAAACCTGGTCCATAGATTAATGAGGTCAATGAGCTAAATCAGCTAAAAATTCGCTAACCTCACTTCGGCTACGCAGACGTATAAATTGAATATGCGCCAACCCCGGTGCTTTAGCCGCCGCTGAGT
>OJIR01000242.1_pt1 | contig 18715 bp, 16 predicted proteins | sample 1595711 | NCBI WGS metagenome assembly OJIR01 (sample SAMN05416846, study PRJEB24817) | seawater metagenome | isolation source: Sea water | place: Canada:Atlantic | collected 2013-07
ATTTTCTCTAGCTGCGACCTTTTTTGCGCATGTCTTTCGCTGTTGCCTGCACTGCGCGTACGATTTTATCGTAGCCAGTACAACGACACAGATTGCCAGCTAGGGCATAACGAATTTCGCTTTCGTCTGGATTAGGATTGCGATCTAACAACGCTTTCGCTGCGATCAAAAATCCAGGGGTACAAATGCCACATTGCAACGCTGCATGATCAATAAAGTTCTGTTGCAAAGGGTGCAAAACCCCATTTTGAGAAAGACCTTCAACGGTCTCAATTGAGCGGCCTTCTGCCTCGACACCCAAGACGATGCAAGAACAGACCAGCCGGCCATCTAGTGAGATGCTACAAGCGCCACAGTCGCCGGTACCACACCCTTCTTTAACGCCGGTAAGACCTACACGGTCTCGCAGCGCTGTCATCAAACTCTCATCTGTAGGACAGGCAAATTCCACTGCATCGCCATTAACAGTTGTAGAAACTAAAGTGGATTTACTCACAGTGAACCTCCCGCTCTTTGAAATGCTACTTTTGCAGCCCGCTTCGCCAACACGCCCGCAACGCGCACTCGGTACTCAATGGTTCCGCGCTTGTCATCAATGGGGTTACAAGCAGCGCTACAAGCAGCAGCTAACTTATCTAATGCTTTATCATCTAACTTGCTGCCTATAATTGCTTTAGCAGCAGCGGCAACAACAATCGCCGTGGGCGCAACAGCGCCAAGTACCACGCGTGCCTTCTTAATGACACCACGTTCTAACTTCAAACTAATGGCTATACCTACAACGGCAATGTCCATTTCAGTTCTTGGCGTGAAACGCAAATAGGCGTCGCCTGAACGGGGTTCGGCCTTAGGCAAGGTAATGGCCTCAATCAGTTCGCCTTTAGCCAGTGAAGTTTTACCGGGGCCAATCATGATTTTTTCTACTGGCACAGTACGCTTTTTCAGTGGACCAACCACTATGGCCTTAGCACCGGCAGCAATAAGAGCGGGCACACTGTCAGCGGCTGGGGAGGCATTACACAAGTTGCCAGGTAGTGTAGCTCGACCTTGAATTTGATCAGAACCGATCAGATTGGCGGCTTCAACAACACCAGGCCAAGCTTTTTTCAGCCCAGCGTGTTCGCCTAACTCTGCGCCAGATACGGCTGCACCAATGGTGAAACCTTTGGCAGATGACTGAATGTCTGAAATTTTTGGAATGCGCTTTATATCGACCACTAGATCTGGTTCGACGATGCCCATTTTTAATTTGACGAGTAAATCTGTTCCGCCCGCTAAAAGAAAAGCTGCGCCTTTCTCTTTCTTTAGCAAGCCGGCAGCTTCTTTCGCCGACGCCGGTGTTTCGTATCTCATTATTAAGACCCCTCCTACCTATGTTGAATACCTCTAAAGAACATCCAGAATAAGATGCACTTCTTTCCCTAATCTAAGTCCCGCGATTAATTTGTACTTTCGCTTCGTGTCTTCACTTCACGACCTTCGTTTCGTGCTTTCATCAAGACAACAAAACCCAAGAACGTAAAAAGTGCAAACAGCACATTCTAAAATCATAAGAATGTTGATGGTAACAAATCTTAAATTGCCGCAGGCGATGAACAAATACTATCATGCATTGGACACGATCCAACAAAGTTCACCAACTCCTTTGCGTGAAATGTTTCGCCACAAAAACAGCTTCATTGCAGGACTTCAATAGACAAAGGAAGGAACGTCAGGGGCGGTTTGCGAAAGAACAAAGCGCACTCACATTGCACTCTTTACGGGTGGGATTTACTCATAGAAAGGTGGCCGCTATGCCACCTAGTAATAAGCCTATAGCGGCAATAGATACTTAACGACGCCTACCGAATAGAGCAATATCGCTTAGGGCGGTTATGCACAGGAGAATTAACGCCAATAGAAACCGCGGATCAGAGAGGTATAGTTGGCTTTCAATAGGGTAAGCAATGGTTTTAGTTAAAGCCGCAAGTTTGAAGTGGTGTTTCCCAGCAAAAGCTGGATTTGAGGTGATATCCATTAAGTCCCGCCGACTGCGATACCTAACCATCGCGGCACGGTCCCAGACTTCAGCGTTTTGGATGCCGACCACGTCTAAAGAGGTATGTACCGCATTGCCAAAAAATACGGGATGGCTGGCGCGGGCAAATAAAGCGGGATACATATGCTCCATGTACCTGTCCATTATCTGATCACTTGATTCACCCGGCCGCGCACCCGCAACATCCCTAGGCGTCTCGTTCATATCGAGATTGTTGACCATCAGAAATTGGTTGCCGGTATCTGACTGCAAAAACAAACGCAGCCGATCCAGCGACTCGTCATTACGACCAAGCGCTTGCATTTTCCCAAGATAATGTTCGACCTCAGCAGCGGACAATGGCCCGCTCGTGTTGGTGTACCAAAAGCTGAAGAGCAAATAGCCCAGCAAAGGCAGTCCCCATAGGATTTTTCTTGCACGCATAACGACCCTCCTTAAAAACAGTCTTGGATTATGCAGCAACTTGTAATGGTCGTCATTAATTTAAACTGCACGCTAACCCTCTTTTGAATACTGACAAGTTAGCGGGAGCGCTTGAAAGGAGAAAAAAGATTTTTTCCTTTCAACGGCAATCCTGAGAAAACGGCAGAGATTAGGAGACCACAAGAGCCTGAAAATTTTGCTTTAAAGCCAGCGAGCTTCTTAATGAGTCTGCCAGCGAGGAGACCTAGGACAACCCCGGCGTAATTTCCTGAGGTTTAGCATGTGAACCGACCTTGGGGCTTAGGACCCGAAAATTACGATCGTACTACTTGGAACGATTCCAAGGAGATTTAGAATCAACGCTGGCATCTTCGGCAATTTCTTCTTCGCTTTTAGCCTGGCTTTCACCACGCATCTTTATCTGCATACCATGTAAGAAGTTACGCAAAATCTGGTCTTTGCATGCCCGATAATGGCGGCTGTCAGAACGCCGAAAGAATGCGGAAAGCTCGTGCTTGCTGATGTAAAAGTCGGCTAATGCAAGCGTCGCTAAAATGTCTTCAGCCTGCAAATTAAAAGCAATTTTGAGCTTTCTAAAAACCGCATTGTTATTCAGGCTTTCTTCCGGCGGCATTTGAGGGCCATCTTTTTTACCACGCTTTTGATTGATCAGCCCATTCAAAAAAGTCGCAAACATAACGTCGCTGCATTCTTCATAGTCAGGGTCGTCATCTTTCTTCAGCCACGCACTGGTCTGAGTTCGCGTAACTTCAACACCAGCCTCAGCAAACATGCCAATCATTTTTTTGTCATTAAGGTCGAGTATGTAACGAATTCGTCGCAAGCAATCGTTAGATTTCACTGTAGCGTTAGTCCTTTTAGCATTTGCGCATGAGAGAGGCCCAAGCCTTCACCGCGTTTTTGTCTTTTAGTTTAGTGTTTAGTGTTTAGTGTTTAGTGTTTAGTGTTTAGTGTTTAGTGTTTCAGTCTTCTAGGTCTTTTAGCCCGGAAGCGCGGCTGTGAACGATGTTTACAGGTCGGCCTCGCCTGTTTCGGCAGGTGCTACAAATTGAATAGAAATTTTCTCATCGCCGACCTCGATGGTATCACCAGAAACAATCTTTTTGCGCTTTTGCAATTCAACCTTACCGTTAACGTGTACCTCGCCAGCAGCAACGGCAGCTTTGGCATGACCGCCGCTTTCAGCAAGACCTTCAAATTTCAAAATCTTATACAATTCAACTGGCTCTCGAGAAATTTCCACTACGCGATACCCTACTGGTGGTTGGTCACTTTTAGATGTATTTGAAGTGGTAGCTAGCGTGGTCATATTTTTTGCCTATGTGGGTATGATGCAGAATTAGGCAATGGGTTTAATCGCCCAGTCTAAAGCCATATATTTAGGTTCTTTAGAGGTTTCTAGGACCGGATAATCGAAGAAAGCCAAAACGAGCTAGAGTATACGGCATTAGGTCTTTTAGAACTTGCATGACTGCAAAGAAACCTCATGACAGCCGATCCGCAAATCCTCACACCCTCACACCCTCACACCCAAGCCAGCATTATTTACCGAAAAATGGCGGCAACGTATGGAGCATGGTTTGGCGCCTTCACGGGGCGTAACCAAAAAGAAAAAACTCGCCAGCAACGAAGGCTTGGCCCGTGTCGTTAGCGAGTAATATGGTAGCGGTGACTCCCAGCCCGCAAAATACTTAACGAACTGGCGTTTCCCTCACCAAAGTTAGATCACTAGGTCTAAAGCTATTAAGCTATTAAGCTATTAAGCTATTAAGCTATTAAGCTAAACCGTAGTGCAGAGCACCCACTTCCTTAGCAAGTTTCTTATGTTTCTGCCAGTAATGTGCCCGAGCAAAACATACCCTTGACCCCTGCCGCAGCTGCTTGGGTCTCCAGAATACCGCAGGCCATTTCAAAGGCTTCAGCCTTGACAATACCCTCACCAGAAATAGCCTTGGCAACTCTACCAACCTGCACAGCACACTTATATGACCTCTTAGCTACATCGCTTTCGAAATCGATTAGCTTATGAGCATTGGCACAAACAAATTGTCTGTATTTCTTTACGGCATGGCCATAACAGCCTTCCTCTAATGCCACGCCTGCACCAATACCTACATGCAGCCAAGAGTGCGCGACAATTTTGTCAAAATCATCTGGTGAAATCACAATACAATCCGTCATATCAATTTCCTTTTTACAGTTTTGGGTAACAACGTAACAAGCAAACTACGTGCCAATATTTTCAATCTCCCTTTCAATTTCTTCGGTACTGGTAAACCCCAACGCCAGGGACTTACTCAAGCACCGGGAAAGAATGCGCTTAAGGTCCACTGAAATTTCCGGAACTAGCGCATCGACATCTAGTTCTGTGGTCGCTAAAACTGCTGCATAGGTCTCATTCACCGTTGCCCGCTGAAATAGGTTGTAACCACAGAGAGACTCTAAAAGCGTCACACCCAAAGCCCACATATCTGTGCGCAAATCCAGGGGCTGAGCTTTGATCGCATCGGCAGACATATAGGCTGGCGAACCACCGCCAGTGGAAGAAACCTTTTGTTCAAGCAACCGCGCCGTGCCAAAGTCCAAAAGCTTAACCCAACGACTGTTAACCACCCCGATATTGGCAGGCTTGATATCCCCGTGCACGTAACCGCTGCTGTGAATATGCGCTATCGCGCTGATCAACTGTTTAGCTAATGTAAGTACCAACTCTTCAGACAACGGCCCCTGTTCCAGCATCTGGTCCAGCGTGCCGCCACCGAAGTATTCCATGACGACCACGGGGCTTCCTTGCCAAGACTCAAAGGAGTGAATCTCAGCCAAATTCGGATGACAAACACCTGCAATCACCTTCGCTTCGTTATGCAAACGCTTCACTTGTTCCGGGTTCTGTTTTGGCAGTATTTTCAGGGCTACTGGTCGATTAAGTACTTGATCCTTGGCCAACAACACCAGCCCAGCTCCGCCCTGACCGACGACTCGATCAAAAACATACTTGCCGAGAAAATGATTTGGAATGGGCAGTGCGCAGATCAGGTGCTCATCCTTATTACACTCGTCTACAGCATTAATTCGCCAGCAGGTAGCGCAATACTTGTCCGAGTGAGAATTCGCATAAGGACTTTCATCGACTGTTCCTAGCACAAGGTACCTAATAAGAATCAACGCAATAGCCCGAACAAGGTCAATTTCTCGTCGCGCCATCTTATCGCCGCCCAGCCGAGCACCTAAGAGCACAACAACTTTGTTTGGCGCAGTAGCAGCTTCAAGCAACAAGTCCACGTCATAATCAGCCAGCCAAATCCGCTCAAACTCAGGCAGATCCATTGCTACCTGCTTGCTGTAGAGTAAATTTTCAGGTGAATTGCGCAGTCTATTCAGGACCACAGATTGACTTGGAATTGAACGCACGCCCGGAATCAAACTTTGCAACGTGGCATCATCACTCTGCACAAAAAAATACACTCGTGAAAGGTTAAGGTGCCGAGCCAGTGCAGCAGAAATTAGGCCAAAAACCTTATGCAACTCATCATTAGATTTAGGCTGGGGATGCAGTGCATCGAGCACCTCAGCAATCACCTGATCGGTATTGGCTTTAGATCTGGAGAGTGCGTTTTGCAAATACTCTATGGCTGCTGACTGGTATTTGGCAGCGACGAACGTCAACACAACACACAGGCCAACGACTAATCCACTGGCGCTGGACAAAAACTCCCCCAAGACGGCCTCTTGACTGCCCATCACAACCCACAAGCCAACGATCAATGGGCTCAATGTGACAAACTGCACCAACAACACACTGGTCAGGTATCGCTCTTTGAGTCGGAGCGACAAATCAAACCGAAAAGGATCTTCTAACAACAGTACAATACTAGTTAGCGTCGGTATCAAGGCAAAAAGTAGTGTGCTTATTGGTACCACAATGGCGCGCACCCAGGGCTTCTGAAACCAACCGTCCATGCCCGGTAATGTGGAGACAACAATCAATAAACCAGCAACGACTACAGGGCTCAGAGCAAGCGTGAATAACCTAAAACGAGCCGCCTCAGGCAATGTGTTTTTGCGGTTAAATAGCAGGCCGTTGCAGAAACTAACCAGAAGCCCTGTATAGACAACGAACCAGTAAATACCTCTCTCGTTAGCTCTAACGGCGTCATGGGCACCGAAGACATTCGCGGCGAACAAAACCACGCCAAGGGCAAATAAGCCAAAACTCGCATGGTCCCATGTAGGTTCATCTTCAGAGCTAGCGAGTAAGCTAAAAAACTGCCATGCAAGCAACGGCAAAAAGGCTTCTAGCCCAAAATTTTCAACCCAACCCAGCCCAGTTTGCACTGCTCCGCTGAGTATACCAATACCATAAGCGCCTGCTGCAATCGCCAACATGGCAGAGAAAAGCCGCAGTCTAATGTCGCTACCTGACAGTTGGGTGGCACATGCACAGAATACAAACCAAATCATCAGCCCGAAACGTACCCAATGCGGTACGTAGACCTTTGGCGTATCGCTACCCCAGCTTTGAATGCCGATTACGGCAGCCAATACGACGATAAAGACCGCAAGATAAAACAACAGGGTTGAAATTGTACGCACGGCGTCTAATTTCCCTAGCGTTCTAAAAAACTGGGGGCCGGCTCACCAAGTTTTAGATAGAGGTCTCGGAGTTTCTCGACTTCCCGATCGAATTCTCGTTGATAATTGCGCGACAGAATAGATTGACGCTTGCCCACCAGTTTTGCAGTGGTCTCTACATTTCCACTACCTACCGATGCGAGCGCCCATGTCAGCGCGAACAATGGGTTGTTTTTAAGAACAGTGTGGTCAGGATTAGGTTGCGCTAAATAAGCCCGTGCAGTGCTCTCTAGAGCGCCTAAGAAAGCGTTGCGCCCACCACCTGCGCCGTCCATGGACAGTGAATTTACGACATGACTCTCGGAGACTTCTAATTCTAGACTCCCTGCTTCAACCGGCCCTGCTAAGGCTATGGATCGCCGCAACGTATTATCCAGTTGACGTATATTTCCAGGCCAAATTTGCTCTTTAAGCAGCCTACGTGCAGATCTAGCAAAGACTATGCTGTAGGCATTACCTAAAGACAGACTTTCGAGCAGAACATCTATCCAGTGGTCCATCATCCAGGGCGTCTCACGCAAGGCTGGAAGCTGCAAGGGCAGCACATTGATGCGGTAATAAAGGTCCTCACGAAAGGTACCGTTTTCAACGCAGGTCAACAGATTTCGGTTGGTGGCGACGAGAAAGCGGATATTGCAGGCACTACGCTGGACCGAGTCACCCAAGCGATAGTAGACCTTCGACTCGAGCAACTGGAGCAACCCTGACTGAGCAGAAAGACTGAGCTTATCAATTTCGTCGATAAACAGCGTGCCGCCCTCTGCCTGATGAATCAATCCAAAATTGGAATCTATAGCCCCAGTAAAAGCGCCTTTCTTCCAGCCGAAAAGTTGTGCTAACTGCAAATCTTCATTTACGCCCAAAAGAGAGAAGGTAATAAACGGCCCAGCGCTGGCGTAAGATAGGCGGTGAATCTTTTCCGCTAACCTCGACTTCCCTGTACCGGTCTCACCCAGTATCAGCACAGTCTCATGTTGGTTAGCAAAAGTCTGCACCAATGCATCAATGGGTAGTTTATTTTGCTCTTTATCCGGCGTTGAAGTGAATAAATAGAGGAAAGGCGTACCAATGTTAACCACCGTTTCAAGCTCGCCTATAATGGTGGACCATTCTAACGGCTCGCCTATGGCAGCACTTACTACAGCCTCAAGCGTTACCATTCCTACAACCTCGCCACCGGGCAGAAACATTGGGATTGCAAGGATATGGGTGGTGCCACGCTGGGAAAACTGAGCACGTGTATATTCGCTTAGGGCTTCTAACAGTTGCGCCATAAACTGTTTCTTCATACCGCCCGGCTCCCACTGGACCAATGCGGTGGTGACGTCTAAAGAAACAGGGTGCTTTCGTGATAGGACCATCTGCCACATGGCAGCTGAAGACGCCAAACCTCTATTAATATCTGCCCCTGGCAAACTTGCCACAGTCCTATAGGCATCTGTGTCACGAATATGAAATACAACTTGGGAAATACTCGCTCCCGAAAATTCACCCTGAAGGTTTTTGTTTGCAATTACTCGCAATTGTTTATCCACAATCGCATAGGCAGCATCCAGAGACGGTGCCGCAGCCAAATTCGCCAGCTCATTCACTTACATAAATCCCGCGCGTACATGAATTACGAACATACATACTTTTTGTACGCAGCCCAAGTCCACTTTTGGTATCAGCCCCTCTAGGCCTCACTAACATCGGGAAAATACGATGGCACACTTGTTGCTTTCCCTAAGACTAACAATTTGAAAAATTATCAGGAAAAATTCGAATGTGGAAAACTACAAACGCCGCGCTCTTAGGGTTACTACTACTGAGCCAGCCTTTATTTGCAAAAACTACGGCCCAACAACAAGTGGTAACTGGCGCTACTCAGGCTATTTGTAGCGCCCTTGCAAATAACAATATCGATGAGGCAACTGAGCTGTGGAAGTTCCTAAAAGACTCAAGACTGAATCTGAACCATGTGGACAGTGCTTGTTCATCCAAGGCATCACAAGAGCTAGATAAAGCTAACACCATGGCAGACGCGTTAAGCAAAACGGCATTAGACAATTGCGAAGAAAAGGCAGGCATGTCCACGGCAACCTGCATCGACAAGAACTTCATGCTCATAGCATCTGATGGTCTTCGTCAATCTGTTGATAACCGCGACGACAAGGCCATGCATAAGTATCTGGATGTCTTTAAGGAAATCGATTCGAGGTTAACCCCCACAGATAAAGGTTGGGGAAACAAAAGTATGGACTCAAAAGTGCCAAATGAAGATTTTTTCCTCAGTTTTTACGGCGGGTTGGAGGGTACTTCTATCCAATCGCTGTCAGAGGAAGCCAATGTTCGGGCTGGGTTCACCGCTTATAGCCAGCTGGTGAGATTCGAGCCTAATCATTTACAGCACATAATGAGAAAAAGTATAGCGAGTAGGTGCTCAGAAAAGGATGAAAAAAACTGCGGCTTCGGGTTCGGCCTACATGGCTGGCTGTCAGGCGTACTGACCAGCTCAGCAGAGCAAACAAATGTCGCCAGCAGCTCTAATTTGGACGGTACTGACCCCGCCCCCGTCGAACCCGAAGTGGAGTTGGCGTTGGAATCAGAACTGGGGGTTTTCGTGCCTTTTTTTGCGAAAGGTAAGGATTTGTATGGCTCGCTGCTCATTGGCCCTACTTTCCAGGCCTCACTGATCAAAGTCGGTAATACGGACAGGTTTACACGCCGATACTATGGTGGGGCCCGATTAGCCTACAGCCCTGAATCATTTATTGATGTTCTATATGGAAAAACTGAGGGTCTGAGCGGCCACCGCGCAGAAATTCGATTTCAATACCCGCTGCATACATTAAAGAACGGTGGGCGCCTATTTTGGGGTGGCGCTTTCAACCTTGGTGTTGAGGGATCTAATCAAGGCGATGTAGCAGAGCCAGATAGTGTAAGACTGTATATAACTTGGAACACCGACATCAAAGGTATATTCAGGAGATAAGTTAAGCGGCCTAGAAGCCTTAGGAAGCTCAGATATACGCAATTCACGCCAGCCCCATAGGACAAAGACTCTCTCATAAGGGCGCTAGATTGCTGCTAGTGCTTTGCCATGCAGCTGCATACAACTATGGGGCTTTGCATAACAAGAGGCCCCCATGTGCTGCGTTAATTTGAGCTTGGCAGTAATAAGCGGCAGAGGAATTACGCCTCTACCAATAAATAGGCGACCTCCATTCAGCGCTGAGAACTGAATTTGAGGGCAGCCACCTCACATCAACAGCAAAAAAAGCGTGAATTGACGCAAACTCAAAGTAATATAGCTGGGCCTTAAAACAACACTTTAACAAGTGTCCAAAAACAATCAGTACGAGAGTTCAGTGAACAAAATTAGGAAAGCTGTCATTCCTGTAGCGGGTCTAGGCACACGAATGCTGCCGGCTACAAAGGCGATACCGAAAGAACTATTGCCCGTATACGATCGCCCAATCATTGAGCACGTGGTTAAAGAAGCCATTGCTGGAGGCATTACCGAAATCATCTTAGTTACTCGTAGTGGTAAAGAAGCCATTGAGAATCATTTTGACGCCCACTATGAGCTTGAAAGTCGCTTAGAAAAGAAAGGCAATAAAACTATTTTGGGCAAGGTTAAGAATATTATCCCCAAAGGCGTCAACGTTATTTCTATTAGACAGCATGATGCGCTTGGCCTTGGCCATGCGGTACTTTGCGCAAAGCATCTATTGAACAACGAGCCCTTTGCCGTGTTGCTGCCAGACGTGCTGGTACTTGATAGCCCATCGGTTGATAAAAATCATAGCTTCTCCGCAATGCTAAAAGCCTGGGAGGAAACTGGTATCGGGCAAATTATGGTTGAAAAAGTAGAAGGCAACGCCGTTGAAAATTATGGCATAGCTGACTTGAGCGGCATTCCCGCAAAACCTTTTGAAAGCATTAAAATCGCAGGGCTAGTTGAAAAACCTTCAGTGAAGAAGGCACCTTCAAACTTAGCTGTGCTCGGCCGTTACATCTTACCGCCGCAGGTTTTACAGCTTCTGGAAAAAACCACCGCCGGCGTGGGGGACGAAATACAGTTAACTGACGCTCTCCATGAACTACTAAAGCTAGATGGGCTAAATGCATTTCTAACTGATGCTGAAACATTCGATTGCGGCAACAAAGAAGGTTTTTTGGGCGCAAATCTTGCGGTAGGCATGCGCGATGCCAGCACCAAAAAGTATCTGCTTGACCTGATTAGAAGCAACAACTGGAAGTGAAGTTCACACACAAGCTTTGCCGCGAATCGTTTATTGAGGAACTCAATAGTGCTGTTCATTGCTGTTTGCTGCAAAGCAGCAGGTTGGCTGATGCCGTCTGAAGTTATTGGCGGCGGCCTTCTTACACACACGGCCTAAATTAAACCAAGCCCCTACCTACTTGACTCACCGGCTACTTCTAACCTCTACAACCAGTTACCCTTTGCAATACACTACTTCCAGCCCGCCAAATAGCAACTTTTCAGCCAGACCTACACCGAATTGCCGAGCGCGCAAACTTGACGAATGGCGCTCTTATAAGGAGTTGAAGCGCTGAAGCGCTGACAAACAAATTCTGATCGTTAGCCTGAACAATAAAATTTTTTGCGATGTAAGGTGAAATTTTGGCGTAGACGCTCATACTTATGAAAAAAAACCACCAATAAGGATAATGGATGAACAATCTCGCACTGATTATTGCGTTAACACTAATTACGAGTTTTGCATGGAGCACCGATAAGGAACCAACTAGGTTGCAACTTTTACTCGCTTCGCCAGAAATTCAGGGTGCAATGGCATTCGATAACGGAGATTATGAAACCGCATTTAGCTATATGTTACCCCTTGCTAAAGAAGGCAATGCTGATGCTCAAATGCTTGTTGGCTATCTATACGAACAAGGCCTTGGTGTTTTAAAAAACGATAAAACAGCTATCAAATGGTATCTACTTGCTGCTGAACAAAATGATTTACTTGCACAAGCGCGCCTTGGCCGAATGTACGAAAAAGGCACCGGTGTTGAAAAAAACAACGAAGAAGCCAATAAGTGGTACGCGCTCATCATGGCCAAAAGTAACGCTAGAGGCTTTAACGACATCGCCGAAATGTTCGCCGACGATGACGGCCGTATAGGAGATTATGACGCAGCGATTAAATGGTTTCGACTGGCTGCGAAACAAGGCTCTACCAATGCGCAAACTTCACTAGGCGCAATGTACAAAGCTGGCAAGGGTGTAACGCAAAGCCCTATTCGCGCTCATATGTGGTTAATGATAGCTGCGTTGAACCGTGATAAAAGTAGCGCAAAAATGCTCCCGGAGAGTGCTAAAGCACTGACAACAAAAGACTTATCAAAAGCTCAAGTATTGGCCGCTGCCTGCGTCAAAAGCAAATACAAGGACTGCTAACTGTTTCTATAGCTTGATATTCAAGTATAACTTTTAGCTGCATATCGCAACGCGAAGGGCTAATGAAAGAAACAAGTGAAAAGAAACGAATGAAAAGGGCGAGTGATTGGGCGAGTGAAAAGGAGATCTCGAGCATCCGGACCTAATCACTATGGATGAAAGAAAATTCATGAGATGGATTGTTAAAAGTACGCGCGGACAGTGGCGGCTCCAACGCCTTTCGCGCTATGAAGCTAGCGCCCGCTAGAGATCTTTTAAGAACTCTAGGGGCGCCGCTTATCACGCTCTATTCAAAATCTTCTAGAGTGTAGCCATGCTCATAAGCTTTTAGCCAATTAACGTTATAACGGTTCGCTATTGTGAAACTATTACCCGCAACGCCTAACCATGTCTGCCAAGCCTTGGTCGTTTGCATTTTATCTGACCAGGCTTCCATTTCAGCCATGCTCTCGTAACCAACGGCAATTTCATGGGTTACCCTTCCCGCAGCACTTGCTTGCCCACGCAGAATTTGTACAAGCCAAATTTGACCCGGAAAAGCTTTAGTGTCACTTGAGTTCATTAGCGCGTTTAAACCGGCTAACACTGCTCTAGGGTCGCTCGCCGTGATACGGATGACATCCCAAACTACATCTTCATTGGAGACCGTGCCCCAGCTTTGCATTGGTGAACCCATATACTGCGATACCACTTGTGCACTCTCGCCAATACCCACCATGACGGCGGCTTGTTCTTTACTGCCGTTAAATTTTTGATTCCAAGCTTCCATTTCTGCGAGGCTTGGATACAGAATTGTGATCCGGTGAGTTGCAGGATTAACCCCGTTAAATGAACTCGCCTGCAGCTGTAGCTGAGCTTTACGATCTTGTCCAAGGTCAGTATTTTGCAGACCGTCGATGGCTTTAGCAAAATCTGCTGCTTTCCCAGCCTCTACTTTCCATTCAGTAACGGCAACAATAGGAGCGGCATTCAGCTGCGCCGACAAGAATAGCGCCGCTAAAGCGCCAAGTGTTCTGTATTTCATAGTGTTTCCTCTATTTTATTATTGTTTTCGTTTTTATTCTTATTTTTGGGATAACCCACCCAAACATTACACGAAAAATTCCGAATTGGACAAAAGTTCACCAAGCTCAGAGAGGAAGAGCTTTTACAGCATTGAATAGAAATCTTTTCGTGACGCTATTCGCCAAGGCTGGCTAATGTTCAAGAGTTATTAACTCAAAGGTTTAGCCAAATTTAGATGCCTATTGAGAAGGGCTTGAAGAGGAATGTTGATTGGGGTCAACAAGTAGGACTGAGAGTCTGGCGTTTATTACCAGAGAGGCGCATCTAAGATTTCTAAAGAGGATAAATAATGGAAAATGGCTCCGCATGCGCAGATCGAACTAGGCGGACACCGTTTAAGGTGTGCGCGAGCTGATTATCAGCTTGGCGCGTCTACGCTTTCTAAAGAGGATAAATAATGGAAAATGGCTCCGCCTGCTGGGCTCGAACCAGCGACAAGCTGATTAACAGTCAGCTGCTCTACCAACTGAGCTAAGGCGGAGTAGTGTTGGTATGCTCCTGAGGTAACCCTCTGGAGCAGCGCGATATTCTAATAGCAATGAGACCAAATGCAAGACCGATAAGGCAGAATTTGTGATTCGCTTCAGTAATAGAGGCTTGTTTTCGAATTATTCGGTTTTTGCTGACTGTTTTGTATGCCTACTTACCTTTTTCTATCAAAAAAGCGTGTCAATTTGCGATTAACGGCATCCGCTTGCACCTCTAAGTCTAGCCTTAACCTATTTGGATTAACTAATTGATAGCGCTCCAAAACTCGCAGTCCTTTTGCGCTGGAAAAAATGACCAAATCCGTTTCTTGCCAGCCCGCTTGTATACGCCAGATGTCTCGCTCTCGATCTCCCCAGGTGACATCTCGGTAGGTGCCAGGGGTATGTTTCACGCCCATCGAGTCGCGGCCTTGCTCTATGCTAATTTGGTTGGCATCAATGACTTGAAAGTCTTGTACTACAAATGCCAAACCAGAGCCCAGACCTATTCTGCGAATTTCTTCTCGCACAGATAACTTTGGCGTACGACGCTCAGAGGGCGGACGAGTAAATGCTCTGAGGTCATCCGACGCACCTGCATCCACCGTCCAAATGCCTGATAGTTGAATGGATTTAACCGGGCTTTCAGCTAAATCTAAGCCCTGACACCCAACCATTAAGAGCGCGAAAAACGCCGTGCCTATGGCTGTTTTCAACGCTTTCGCCGCAGTTTTTTGCTCTTTTTTTTGCACTTTGTTATGCCGCATAAATTTTACCTTTTAACCCAAATACTTGGCTTGCGCAGCGAGAATTTGGCGCGTCTCAGTGACTAAATCTTGCATGATTTTCTCTACACTTTGCACCTCATTAAAGTAGGCAATACTCTGCCCCGCCCCTGAATGTATAAGCGGTTCAATATCGTGCTCTTCGATAGCACCAAGCAGGTCACCTACCAACACATCCTGATAAGGCATCTTCAATGGCTTCGGCGCATTCTCAGCTTCCCATGCTTGGCTCCAGGCTGTGCGCACCTGTCGAAATGGCTTACCGCTTTCCGAGCGCGTGATCACAGTATCTGCACTGCCTGCTTGCAGTAATTTGTCACGATTCACTGGATGCATGTGGCCTTGATGCTCTGTGGACAACAGCCAAGCGGTACCCATCCAAACCCCTTGTGCGCCCATTGCAAGTGCAGCAGCAATATGTCTTCCGGTCGCTACTCCGCCAGCCACCAGAACAGGTACATCCCCGGCAGCATCGACAATTTGCGGCACTAGTGAGTAGGTGCCAATTGGCCCGGTATGAGCACCAGCATCGTAGCCTTGAGCAACAATAATTTCGACGCCAGCCTGCAAGGCTTTGGGTACGTGATGAGGGCTACCAATAAGGGCTACGGTTGTTTTACCGCGTGCTTTGGCTTCAGCCACAACGTCTGCTGGAGCACCAATGCCACAGGCAAGCATGTTTACATCGCTGTCTAACACTGCGCGGAGCTGTTCTTGCTCTATTTCTTTTGAGCGAATAAAGCGGGTGCGCATACCAGGCTCAGTGGCATCCGGCACTGCAAATTGATCAATCAGGCCCTGCACAAAGGCCGTATGTTCGGGGGGTATTTCTGCCTCTATCGCTTCTCTAGAGTTATGTTCAGGCATACCCGGTGGTAGAACCAAATCAACGCCGAAAGGACGACTGCCGGTCATACTACGAATGTAGGCAAGTTCATCGGTAATCTCTTGGGGGAAGCGTCGTGTTGCACCATACACCCCATAACCACCGGCATTACTGATGGCGGCCACTGTGGCCATATCGTGGGCAAAGCCAAATATCGGCACGTCAATTTCAAATCGATCGCACAATGGTGTCCAAAATTTGCTCATACACTTGCCTCCTTCATTTGGCTTTAGCCTAACGTGGGCAAGACATAATGCCCAGCTCAGTATCACGGGCGTTCTACTTATCTACGCTCGGCTAGGCGGGCTGTATAAACGGACACTGAATAGAAACCATAAGGCAGCCAAAAATAAGCGGCCCAAAAAAAACAAAGAAAACAAAGAAAACAAAGAAAACGCGCCAACAACTTACCGGTTATTGACGCAAATCCTATCAACGTTTTTTAGCAACTTTACCTAGCTGTATCCTGCCTTTATTACGCGCCAAGATACTTGGGCCAAATCCCTTTACCTCAAGCACTTCATCCATACTGCGGAATGGGCCAACTTCATTTCGATACTTAACCATTGCTTGAGCCTTACGCGGCCCTACCCCGGATAAAGTTTTGGCTATTTCATCTGCACTGGCAGAGTTCAGATCTACCTTTTGTTGTTGGGCACTGGCTGTTTTAGCGGTCTTTTTGGCTGAGACATTACTTATGCCACGGCTCTGACTTGATGCTGCGAAGGCAACCTTGTCAGCACCCAATACACTGGGTACCTTGGCAGCCACCGGGCTGGTTAGAAATAGTGGAGCAAGACAAAGAAGAAAGGTCGCTGAGAAATAACCTTTGGCTTTGCTCCTGGAGCGGATAGCGGCGTTATTGCCTGCTCTGTTAAAAACTCTGTGTAAAAAAGTGGCAAACATATATTTCATCCTGATAGTTGTTGAGAACAAAAATCTAAATGAAACTCGGTAAATACTAAGCCTGATATTCGCCCTTGGAACCAAGGAGAACAGACATCTCTGCGAGCGGTCATAGCACATTTAACTGTGCGTAATTAGCGAAAATAATTTTCTAGTGATTTTGCATCGTTCGAAGTGCAAGTGCTAAGGCGAAGGCAGCTTGGCAACAAGACAAAAATAAAGGAAAAACTATTTCTAGTTTTTCCTTTATTCGTTTTCTTACCCAAACGCCACTAGGCTATCCATCTAGCCTGAACCATCCGCCTTAGCGCTAGCCAAGTCCTTCAATAGAGCCTCATTGACTCGATCTCGAAGTTCTTTACCCGGCTTAAAGTGCGGTACGTGCTTACCTGCAAGTCCCACAGATTCGCCCGTCTTTGGGTTACGCCCTATACGCGGAGCACGGTAGTGCAAAGAAAAACTACCGAAACCACGTATCTCGATTCGATCCCCAGAAGCCAACGTATTGGACATCTGCTCAAGCATTGTTTTAACCGCAAACTCAACGTCTTTGGCGTTGAGCTGCAAGCCAGCCACCCGAGATTGAGCGCTAACCATGCGCTCAATTAACTCAGATTTCGTTAGGCTGACTTCCTCGGTCATAACTCTACTCTAGCTCTTAGAAACGGAAACTAGGCGAAGCCTAGTCCTCGTCTGCCTGCTGGTTCATTTGCGCCTTAATCAAGTCACCCAAAGTTGCCGGACCTGAACGATCAGTCTCTTGCTTCTGGTGCTCTTTAACAGCAGCTCGCTCTTCTTCGATGTCCTTCGACTTGATAGACAAGCCAATGGTTCGGTTCTTGCGATCGATGTTAATGATCTTAACTTCTATTTCTTCGCCTTCTTTCAACACTGTGCGTGCGTCTTCCACACGATCAACGCTGATTTCTGCAGCCTTCAGTACACCAAGTACTTCTTCAGCTAATTCAAGAATTGCTTCTTTAGGCTGGACTTCTACAACCTTGCCCATGATTACCGCACCACGATCATGAATCGCTGTGTAATCTGAGAATGGGTCTTTATCTAGTTGCTTAATACCCAGCGAGATACGCTCACGCTCGGGGTCAACGGACAAGATAATGGTCTCAATCTGCTCGCCCTTGGAGTATCTACGAACCGCAGTCTCGCCTGGCTCGTTCCAAGATATATCGGAAAGATGCACAAGACCGTCGATGCCGCCATCCAAACCAATGAAGATACCGAAATCGGTAATTGACTTGATGTTGCCGCTGATGCGGTCGCTCTTGGCATGCTGAATGCTGAACTCTTCCCAAGGATTAGGACGGCATTGCTTGATACCCAATGAAATACGACGACGTTCTTCGTCGATATCCAGAACCATTACTTCGGTTTCGTCGCCTACTGAGACAACCTTAGAGGGATGAATGTTTTTGTTGGTCCAATCCATTTCAGATACGTGTACCAAACCTTCAACACCTTCTTCGATCTCAGCAAAACAACCGTAATCCGTCAGGTTGGTGATGGTAGCCATCACACGAGCACCCTCTGGATAACGACGAATGATGTTGACCCAGGGATCATCGCCTAATTGCTTCATACCTAGGCTAACGCGATTCTTTTCACGATCAAACTTCAAGATTCGTACGCTCACTTCGTCGCCAACGTTAACCATTTCGCTCGGATGACGAATACGCTTCCAAGCCATGTCTGTAATGTGCAACAGACCGTCTACGCCGCCAAGGTCAACGAACGCACCGTAATCGGTAAGGTTCTTAACGATACCTTTAACATCCTGACCTTCTTGCATAGAAGCAAGTAGCTCTTCGCGCTCATGAGAGTTTTCATCTTCAAGAACGGCACGACGTGAAACGACAACGTTGTTGCGCTTCTGGTCGAGCTTAATAACTTTAAATTCTAAAGGCTTGCCTTCAAGGTGGGCTGTTTCGCGCAATGGTCGGATATCAACCAATGAACCGGGCAAGAATGCACGGATGTCATTGACGTCAACGGTGAATCCGCCTTTGACCTTGCCATTGATAATACCGATAACAACTTCGCCTTTTTCGCTGGCTTCTTCTA
>OJIR01000247.1_pt1 | contig 18574 bp, 17 predicted proteins | sample 1595711 | NCBI WGS metagenome assembly OJIR01 (sample SAMN05416846, study PRJEB24817) | seawater metagenome | isolation source: Sea water | place: Canada:Atlantic | collected 2013-07
TTTCCGATGAGGGCGTCATTTATGCAATGGACCCCAACGATGAAACTGGCGCTACACAAGAAATTGCACGCCTAATGTTGCGAGACAGTAGTGCGGTGTCATTAGAAAAAATGGAAGACGGTCTATTTAAAGTGCTCGGTCAGCTGCCAGGCGATTTTGAAAATGGCCCCGAAGAGGTTTCGGTTTCTAGCGGCCAGCTTGAAGGCAGCTCTTCAAATGCTATGGACGTTATGGTCGACATGATTAACGGCACACGCTCTTTCGAAATGAAGATGAAATTAGTTAAAGAGCTAGGTGACCTTGGCGACTCTAACAACACATTAATGCGACTAGCGTAAACGCTGTAGTTTAGGAATAAGAATATGGATGCTTCACTTTGGGTTGCGAAAACCGGACTAAACGCTCAGCAAACGCGAATGAGTGTAATCTCAAACAACTTGGCTAACGTAAATACGAATGGCTTCAAACGCGATCGTGCGGTATTCGAAGATTTGCTTTACCAAAATATTCGTCAAGCTGGCGGTCAGACCGGCGCTGACTCAGTTGCACCTACTGGCTTCATGCTAGGTACCGGTACGCGTATTGTCGCCACCGAAAAGATGCAAGGCCAAGGCAACATGATTGCCACCGAGAACTCGTTAGATATGGCTATCGAAGGCCCTGGTCTTTTTCAAATTCTTCAGCCAGATGGCACATTAGCCTATACCCGCGATGGCAGCTTTAAGCTGTCGCAAGAAGGTGAGTTAGTTAACTCTGCTGGTTATCTGTTACAGCCACAGATTGCCATCCCTCAAGAAGCGGCAACAATTTCCATCGGTGGTGATGGCACGGTCAGTGTTGAACTTGCCAACGGTGGTGGTAATCAGCAGCTTGGTCAAATTCAGATTGCACGTTTTGTAAACGCTGCGGGCCTTGAGTCGTTGGGACGCAACTTATTCCGTGAAACTCAGGCAAGTGGACCACCATTAGTGGGGAATCCAGGTGAACAGGGTTCGGGCGAAATTGCTCAAGGCATGTTGGAAGCTTCCAACGTTAACGTAGTTGAAGAGCTTGTCAACATGATCGAAACCCAGCGCGCTTACGAGGTTAACTCCAAAGCTATTTCTGCGGTGGATTCAATGTTGCGCTTCCTTAACCAGAATCTATAAGGGGCTAGTGATGCAAATTTCTAAGTCATTACAAAAACTGTTATGCGCTACCGTGGTTGTAACAACCTGCTCGGCCTGTGTAACTCAGGGTTTACCGCCGCTAATGCAGGATGCAGCGTTCGAACCCATAACGCCGCTCATGCCGGTTGCTCCGATATCGGTGACCGGTTCAATTTTCAACGACAGTAATGCCAGTTCGCGTTTCGGTTATAGGAAAAACTATCAAGTGGGTGACATCATCACGGTAGTACTTACTGAATCTACACAAGCGCAAAGACAAAGCGGCGTTGAAACCGTCAGAGAGGGTTCCAATAGTCCACTTGCAGCGCTGCAAGGGGCATTTTCGTTAGATTCATCGTTTACTAAGAAAGCCCTTAAGGCTACGCCATTCGGTGATTTGAAGATTGACTCCAAGGGCTCGGGCACGGCTAATCAAGCAGCCTCGTTAGATGGCGCGGTAGCAGCAACCGTTGTACAAGTACTGCCCAATAACAGCGTTGTGGTTCAGGGACAAAAACGTCTGACGCTTAGCGAAGGTAGCGAAACTATTCGTATTATTGGTGTTGTGTCACTCGACGACATCCAACCAGATAATACCGTTCTATCGTCTCGTCTGGCTAACGCGCAAATTTCATATCAGGGTGCCGGCAACTTAGCCTCCGTAGCTAAAGTGCCTTGGGGTACAAACGTTCTTAACAAAGTTTGGCCATTTTAATGATTAAAAGATTCATATTTTTAGCGACGCTGATCAGTAGCCTAATTGCTGCTCCTGTCTATGCAGATCGGATAAAGGATTTAACCTCTATAGCAGGGGCCCGATCTAACCAATTAATGGGCTATGGACTTGTAGTGGGTCTTGCAGGTACTGGTGACGGCGACAAGGTCTCTTTCACCGCACAGAGCCTTAAAACCGTTCTAGATAAGTTAGGCGTTGCTGTCGATGGTCCGGTTTCTAACTACGATCTATTTACACGTGGTGCTACTAATCTTGCATACGACAAAACTAAGTTAGATAACGTTGCGTCAGTATTGGTAACGGCTACATTGCCGCCCTTTGCTAAGCCGGGACAAACAATCGATGTCAGCGTAGCAACTATTGGTCTTGCGTCGAGTTTACGCGGCGGCAACCTTATTTTAACTGAACTGCGCGGTGCAGACGGTGAGATTTATGCCCTGGCTCAAGGTTCTCTGACAACTACTGGTGTTGAAGTAAACGCGGCGGGCTCGGAAGTGAGTATTGGCGTACCTACTACCGGTCGCGTGCCGAATGGTGCCTTGGTTGAGAGATCAGTTAATACGCCTTTTGGCACCTCAGAACATATTGTGTTGAATGCAAATCAAGGCGATTTCACGACCATTAATGCAATCTCCGAAGCCATTAACGAAACCTTTGGCGCAGGTACTGCCAGCGCCATTGATGCACGTTCGGTAGCGGTTCGAGCGCCTCAAGATATGGCTGCACGAGTCAGTTTTGTCAGCATGGTGGAAAATTTAGATGTAGTGCCGGGCGAGCCCAAAGCGCGAGTAGTAGTTAACTCCCGCACTGGCACAGTGGTTATTAGCCGCACAGTTAAGGTAACGGCAGCAGCAGTTACTCAAGGCTCATTGTCGGTGACTATTTCTGCCACTAACGAAGTGGTCCAACCTAACGCTGCCGGATTTGGCGACGCTGCTGGTGAGGCTGTTGAGGTTGAAAATGCAGAGATTGTAGTTGAAGAAGAGATTAACCCAATGTTCCTCTTTCAGCCGGGTGTGGATTTACGCGAAATTGTTGAAGCGGTGAACCAAGTTGGTGCTAGTCCCTCTTCTCTTATCGCCATATTGGAAGCGCTAAAAAGCTCTGGCAGTTTGCGCGCTGAACTGTTGGTTATTTAGGTAATAACGATGTCGGATTCAAATTTTTCAACAAGCGCTTTAGATTTTGGTCATATGGCGCAAATGCGCGCAGATTCCAAAGTCGGTGACGAGTCTGTTACTAAAGAAGCGGCTCAACAGTTTGAATCTATCTTCATCAATATGATGTTGAAATCAATGCGCCAAGCCACAGAGCGCTCTGGCTTATTGGATTCCCAGGCCTCAAAAACCTACGAGTCAATGTTCGACCAGCAAATTGCTTTGGAGTTGTCTAAGGGTGGCATGTTCGGAGTAGCAGATGTTCTGAATACGCAAATGCATGCGCAGAAGATGGGTAAGCCAGAAAAACCCGAAATTAAGCCGCTAAATCAAGACAACAAATCGTTTGCGATCAACGCCGATAAGCCCGCATACGAAATTCAACGTCCAAAGTCTAACGGCGCTATGGCCCTACCTGGTAATAGAGGCAAGCTATGACAGATCTTATTTCAGTAGGTGGCTCTGCCATCCGCAACAGTCAACTAGCGTTGTCCGTTGTCAGTAACAATATTGCTAATGCAAATACTGAGGGCTATGTTCGCCAAGATTTAGATGTTTCAGAAAATTCACCGACCAAGAATGGACTGTTTTATTTAGGCAGTGGCGCACTAGCTGAAGGCGTTCGTCGTTCATATGACGGTCAAATAGAAGCTTCGCTGCGCGCCAGTAGTAGTGATCTGCGTGCTCAGACACCATTGATTGAGCACACGGAGAGAATGATTAATGTGCTGGGCAATGAAAGTGCGTCACTGACGCCCGCACTAGGCTCGTTCTTTGACAGTTTAAAAAGTCTTAGTGTTGAAGCGTCATCGGGGCAGTTGCGCACCCAGGTGCTGACTGAAGCTGAAATCCTTGCATCGCGCTTCAACGCATTGGCCATTCAGCTAGAAAGTCTAGACACAGAGACCCAGCAACTGGCCACCACCGCAGCTAATGAATTTAATACGCTAGCGCGAGAACTGGCGAATGTGAATGTTGGTTTGCAAAAGACCAATGATATTCAAAAGCAGCCCGCAGCGTTACTCGACAGCCGCGATAAGCTACTGCGAGAAATGTCCGCTATTGCAAAAATCTCGGTACGAGAAACATCGAGCGGTACCGTTTCTGTAACAATAGGCGATGGGTCATCGAAGACCTCCGTGGTCGATGGCGCAAAGGCTACGCCCATCCAAGTGCGTTTTCTAACAACAGATAATGGCCGCGCTGAAGTGCTACTAGACCCCTTTGGCGAGCCAATGAATTTGTCAGGCCTATTAGGCGGTGAGCTTGGCGGCATGATCAATTTTAGAGATCAAATGCTCGCACCGGCGATTGCCAATTTGGACAATATTGCCAAGGTGTTGATACAAGAAGTGAACGCAACTCACGCTCGGGGTATGGATCTTAACGAAAAACCAGGCAAAGAGATGTTTGCTAGCCCGCCAGATTTTACTCTGGACTTCTCCAATGCCAAAGGCAGCGCTGCACCAATTATCAGTGTGGTGACAGAATCCGAGGCTAACCTGCGTCCAATGGAGTTACTATTCGATAAAGCTGGTAAACGTTGGATTGCTACAGACCTCAACAGTGGAACCAAATACGCGTCAACCGGTAACCCGCCTAGTTTGGGTGTTAACGGCTTAGCAATAACCATTAACGGCGCAGCCCAAGATGGTGATCAAATTGCCTTTAGTGGTAAGCAAAATTGGGCAAAAACAATTACTTTGGCCATCACGAATTCTAAGGACCTCGCAGCAGGTGACTTATTCAGAGTCTCCAAGAACGTGGCTAACTTGGGCGACGGTAATGCAACTATAGGTATTGTGGCACCGGCTGCCAGTGCCAGCACTGCGCCAGAGTTAAGTACATTATTGGTTAATAACACCAATAATTCGGCGGCTTTAGCCGTTGATGCAAGCTACTCCCTAGCAAAAAGTTTTGTTGCGGCCGGCACAAAAGACATTGATCTAACGTTTTCTAAAACTGCATCTAGCACGGCTGAATTGCAGATCTTTACCAAAGATGGGCGTCATCTGTTTGGTAGCGGGCTTTCCGCAGCGCAACAATCTGTAATGCTCCACGCACAAAATGGTTTTGTCACCGACAGCACCTATTCTGATAGTTATCTAAACGGCGATACCAGTTATATGGATCAAAGCTGGAGTATCGGCGCGACAGGTAAGTCGGTTGCGCAAACTCAAGATGATGGCTCCAAGTTGATTATTGGTGAAGCGCTTGTACGTAGTAGTACGGTGAGCTCTTATACCAACAGTACTGCAGCAAGTGTTGATGTTATTGCTAGCGGTGCTTTGAAATTAGACGGCAAAGCACTGGGAGCCTTGAGTGTGGCTGCAGGTCAAAGTTTGACCGCAACAGGTGTGAAAAATTGGTTAGATGCGGAAATTACAGCAAAGGGTTTAGCGGTTTCTGTAAGTCTAGAAAATACTATTCGTGTGCCGATAAACGAGATCTCTGCAACAACCGGGCAGTTGACGATTAACAACGTAGCAATTAATGGGGCGACACCGTTCACCACTTCGGCTGCGCTAGTTAATGCCATAAACGCAAAAACTGCAGCATCCTCTGACTACGCCGCTGGACCTCCACAAGTGGGTACAGCCGCGACAAATGTCGAGGCGAGTCTAGATTTCGACGGTGCACTGATACTCAAACACCTGAATGCCGGCACAATTAGTTTTGGTAATACTGCGGGTGTTTTAACCAAGTTAACTGGCGATGTTGCGCCGGGATTTGTTATCCAAGCAACTCGTTCGGCCAATGACACCTCAGCAAAAACAGTTGCTTTGACCCTGAGCGCTACAGGCAGCACCACAGACTTGGCTAAGTTAGGTTTAGACACCACGGTTAATATCGGTGGTCAGCTGAAAGAAGACTTGATCATCTTTAGCACCGGTACTACCGGTAATTCCGCAAAGTTATCCGCTGGTTACACCAAGGGCGTTGCTGATTCGTTGCAGCTTCGTAGCAATACGCTAGATATCGAATTCATTTCTGACGCCGAATATACAATTACCGACAAAACAACCAATACTATTGTTGCGCAGCGCAGTTATACCGCCGGCCAAGTTATCCAGTATCAGAATTTGCAAGTGACACTGAGCGGCACGCCTAAGTCGGGTGACAAATTTCAAATAGACAATAATCAAAAGGGCTTTGGTAGTAACGAAAATATTGTTCGCCTATCTAATTTGGAGTCAGCGAAATTACTGGGTAATGACGAAACTTTTCATGAGTCCTATCTGAATTTAATCAACCTAGCAGGCAGTACGGCTAGGCAAGCTACCGTAACTAAAGAAGCGTTGCAGGTGGTGTATGACCAAGCGTTTGAGTCTCGTGACCAAATAGCCGGGGTTAACTTAGATGAAGAGGCGGCAAATTTAATCCGCTTTCAGCAAGCCTATCAAGCATCCGCCAGGTTGGTGCAAACCGCCAATGAACTATTCGACACCATTGTTCGTCTATAGTGAGCAGCATTAGAAAATGAAAATTTCAACTTCCCTAAATTATCAACGTTCGCTGAGCAGTATTCAGGATGCCCACAGTGAAGTTTCTAAAACCAGAGAGCAAATTGCCACAGGCAAGGTCATGGTTCGGCCCAGCGATGATCCGACCAAGGTCGCAACCATTGAAAACTTGGATCGAGCGATCGCTAAAACCGAAACCTATAATGGGCTACTGGGAGATTTGAAGCAGCGCTATGAATTAGAAGAAACAGTATTGCTGTCAGGATCTGATATTTTGGTCCGCCTAAAAGAATTAGCTATTCAAGCGTCCAACGACACGCTGTCTAATGAGGACCGCAATATTGTTGCTTTAGAAGTAGCCGGTCTAAAAAAGGAGCTGCTGAATATTGCAAACACGCAAGATGTTTCCGGTAGTACTATTTTTGCCGGGGGTAACACAGGCTTGCAGCCTTTCGCCACTTTGACTGACGGTAGCGTTACCTATCAGGGAGATGCGCGGCAAATTCAAGTCAGCGTCAGTGATACCCGAGACCTAACTAAAAATCGCAATGGCCTAGATGTGTTTGCGCCTGCTGAAAGAGAATTAGTGGCAGCAGTGGCAGCCGAATATACCCAGGCGCCAGGCACTATTGCTAACTATAACGGTGCAACCACCATTACCGATGGGGTAACTACGCTGACCTTTGATCATTCGGGTGGCGCGCCAGTGAGCACTGCACGACTCATCAGTGATTTGACAACAGGTACCAATGAGTCTGCTTATGTAGATTTTAAATATACGATTACGGACAACCCAAATAATCCGGGTGAACTATTGTTCACGGCCAAGACCAAGGAGTCTGTAGCGGCTGCCAATGTACCCTTGCTCGTTGCAGCGGGTGCTACTGACGAGGCTGCGGCTGCCACGGAAGCGGTGGCCGGCTTAGACCGCACCACTCAAGGCATCGCGTTTTTTACTGCCCTAGAAGATTTTGTTAGCGCCTTGCAGAGTAACGATACAGCAAATATTCGCAGAGCTATTGGTGAGGTAGGCGGTTTGCATGAAGGGGTGGTTAAAGCTATTGGACGTGTGGGCAGCGAAATTCAAAGTGCTGAAACGCAGTTGGAGATGCATGCAGATAGCAAAATTCGTTTGGAGGTGTTGTTGTCTGGTGAAGAAGATCTAGATTATTCTGAGGCGTTGACGCGCTTTAATGAAGAGCTGACACGCCTAGAAGCTACTCAGGCAACATTTGCTAAAGTAGCGCGCCTGACGTTGTTCGAATATCTATAGACTTGAGCCGCTCGCAACTTAAGTAAAATCTGTATTTGATCTGACACCGCTTTAAGCGATGCTCATCATATGTGCTTGGCTTTCTTCTGCAGGCACCGTAGTGGACGGCATGAGCAGAGTCTCCCAACCTTTTTGCAGCTCTGTGATCAACCCGCGTATTTCTTCAAGGTCTTCTACAAGCGGCATTTGAATACTTTGATCTATCGCCCTATCCAACATGGCAAAAAAGTCATCAAGATGCGTAACCAATTGCTTATCTGGAAGATCAGCAAAACATCTATTTAAAAAACTCAATAAATTTTTCGCATGGCGTAGCGAACTCGCCGCTGAAGAACTGCGTTGAACGTCTGCGTTTCTTTCTGCAATCGCAAGACTGTTGTTTAAAGCATCGAACAACCAGCGTATTTCTTGCTGTCTTTCTTCGCCGAAAACTACTAACGATTTTACGTAATTTGTGAAATTGGACACCTAGCACCCTGTAAACTATTACTTACCTCTACATAGTCGGAAGGTTCTAGGATTCCTTTAGTATTTTTTCTTTTCTTTTTGCTGTTTATGTTAAACAATTTACTTCGGGCAGCGTGTGTAGTTACTTTCTATACAGGCGCTGACGAGTTCTAGGGCCTTCTGCTGCACAGTATCGGTGATCTGCATACGGCTAAAGCTTAGAATAGATTCAGTGTCGTCGTAGCCGTTTCTTTCGGCTACGTTGGCCCAGATAAATGCTTTTACTGGTTCCGCTTTGCCCTCCGGATGACCCTCACCGGCTTGAAACATAAAGGCCAACATAAACTGACCTTTGCTACTTTCATGTGTAGCTGCTTCTAAGAAAAATGCCTTTGCGCGTCTAGGGCTCTTGGCCACCCCGTGACCTTGGTAGTAGATAAGCCCCAGCATATATTCAGAGTCATGCTGGTCTAGCTCAGCAGCATCAGTAAAATGGCGTTTTGCGGCCAAATAGTCTTTGCGCATACCGTAGCCTTGAAAGGCCAACATGCCGAGATTATGGTGGGCTTCTGCTAGGTTTTGCAATGCGGCCTTGTTGTACCACTCAATGGCCCGGGCATAGCTTTGCTTAACCCCACGACCCTGTTCATATAGGTAGCCAATATTGTTTTGCGCTTCGGCTGCACCCTCATCAGCGAGCTTCTTCCACGCCCTATAGGCGGTGGCGTAATGCTCTCTATCCATGGCGCTCAGTCCGGCTTCAAATGGTGCTGCCACGCCGAATGGACCCACTGCGGCAATGCTTAGCACTAAGCTAAGCTGGAGGAATAATTTCATTATTGGTACCTAGTTAAAAACGCACATCCCGCCGCTATGATTTTAGACTGCGGTTGAGCAGCAAGGTTATTGTTTTCGTAATGCTTCTTGCACGGAAAGCACTTTGTTGAATAAATCCCCCTCTGTGAGGGCAGCTACCAAGCGCCCCTCATCAAGTACGGGAATGCTCTCACCAACAAACTCGCGCGTTTGTTCCATAGCATGAGTCAAAGAATCAGCACCTTGGAAAGCCAGCGGCTGGGTATCCATAATATCTGCCAGTGCTTCTACGCCATGCAAATCTAAAACGTTCACTTTGCCTAGCAGCATGTCTTGTTCATCGCACACATATGCCTCAGTGGTCTGAGCTGCTTTAAGCTTGTCCAGCGTTGCCAACACGCTTGTATCAAGGGCAACTTTTACATAGTCGCTGCTGGGTATTTCACCAATAGTGCTTTGATTCAATGCAATGTTCTCTCGACCTAGTTTTAGGTCTATGCCCCGGTCCAGCAATTGACGGTCGAAGTAAGACAGACCGAAGGCTCTAAATGTAATGAATGAGCAAACAATGACGCAAAGCATTGAGGCCAAACCGTAGCTGTACGACCCGGTAAGTTCAATGACGATCATAATCACGGTTAAGGGCGCTCCGATTACAGCTGCAGAAACCGCTGCCATTGATGCAACCCCAATGGCGGTTGTCATTTCAGCGGGTAGTCCGAACAAGCCTGCACTGTAAGCAACTATGCCGCCAATGGCCGCGCCGACAAACAAGGCCGGCCCAAATACACCACCAAAAAATCCAGCGTTTACGCACAGCGCGGTGATGATGATTTTTGCGATCAGCAATGCCAGTAGATAGGCAGGGGTGAATTCGTTGTTGATCATTTGATTGATCTGCAAGCTGCCCAGCCCCAATACATCGGGGAAAATCATGCCGATAAATCCGGCAACAATGACGCACATCAAAGACAACTTAGCAAAACTCCAGCCACTGGCTACAGCCATTTTCTTGCCTTTGCGCAATGCGGACATGTAAGCGATGGCACCCAGGGAACAAAGCGGTGCCGCTATGAGTAGAAAAGGAATCAGTGGTCCTAGGGGAATGGGCATGTCAGGCACAGTGAAGGCCAGTTCAATGGTGAATAAATATTGGTTGGCGGCATAGGCAACAATAGAAGAAATGGCAATAGGTGCAATTGCGCCGACAGAAAATCTTCTCAACAAAGCCTCGTGAGCGAACAACACACCGGCAATGGGTGCGTTGAAGCCAGCTGAAATGGCCGCGGCCACACCGCAGGCAAGGAACACATTCTTGTCTATATTAATCTTGGTCAGTTTTAGCAAGATTTGCGAAATGGTCGCGCCAAAATGTACCAGTGGGCCGTACTGTCCCACCGATGCGCCACCGCTAGCACTGATAAAAGCTGCGATAGTAGAACCAACGCCAACGCGGATATCTAGCGGTTCTTTGCTTTGCTGTACTGCATAAATACTTTCTGCTGGCCCCGACCAGACGGTAATGCCCAGCACTTTACGCACCAAGATAATCAGCAGCGCGGCGCAGCCCATGGTGATAAAAATTTTGAATGAAATATCCATGCCAGCAATGGTGGCTGAGAACATGCCGTCGGCTGTTTGGTTGCCCTCAAACCACCGCGCGCCCTCAACAAAGGCGTTGGCGACTATTGATGCGATAAGGCCGAGGATTACGGCTAGGAAAAATTGCAGAGCGACTTCTTTCAGTACTGAAGATGCGTGTTGATCTTGAGATTCCATTTAGCGTGCTCCCCTGGGTTTTATGTGCCAGTTGTTATTTTTGGTTGAAAGGCTAAACAATCACGTCCATCTGCATTCTTCACCTCGATACAAGGCAGCGTGCTGCTCTTAAAGTTTAAGGCAGCACATCTATAGCGGAAGTTCTTGTCCCAGCTGGTGTTGAAGTGTCGGCAGCTCCAACAGTTGACGTTATTTTTATTGTCTTTTTTGATCATTTTAAATTGCGGGAATCATTGTTTTTCTTCTGCTGACCGATCATCGACGATATTCGTTCTATTTTCGACCAACATTTGCGCTGTCCGCTGTACTAATTGATCAACGACCTCTTCGCTTAGGCCTAGTTCGGTGCCTATATCGATAATACCTTTGGCTTCATCTTTGGTCAGCACGCCGTCTTCAAATGCTTCATTGATATGGTTCTGCAGCGACTCGCGTTGAAATCTCAAGTGCTCTGAAAAACTCGCAGCTAAAATGCCTGAGGGTAAGGCGACCATGCCAATGCCGAGAATGGTCACTAACGAGCCAAGAATTTTACCCACTGCGGTCATTGGAATAGCGTCGCCGTAACCAACGGTGGTTAACGCGGCCATGGCCCACCACATCGCTTGAGGAATGGAGCCGAATGTTTCCGGCTGCTGTTCATGTTCGACAAGGTATAAAGCTGAGGCGGCCAAAGTCAGCACGATTAACATGATCAGAAACGTACCCATGAGGCTTTTGCGTTCGTCATACAAAACGTTAAGCAGCACCTCAAGTGAGGAAAAATATCGAGTCAGCTTAAATACCCTAAACAGTCTCAATATTCTTAGGAAACGTAGGTCTAAACCCGGAAATAGTAGTGTCAAAATAGACGGTAAGAAGGCCAATAAATCTATAATTGCCATAGGTCGGGTGACATGACGTAGACGCTTCGCAAGATGACTGGTTGGCACCTCTATGGTTTGCGCCAGCTGCGAAGTGGTCGTTGCTTCCACACAAACCCAGACGCGCGCGACGTACTCTAGCGCAAAAATGAAGCAGGAAACGTATTCTATTATTGCGAAGATTTCGCCATAGGCGGCCTCATAGCTTGGAATAGATTCTAAAATAATGGCGATCAGATTGATGCCGATTAGACCGACAATCGTAAAACTGATCATAGAGGACAGCTTGTCATCAGGCTCATGTGTCTCAAGAGCATGATATAGACGTGCTCTATCCAATATCTGTCTTGTCAATTTGCCCCCATGCATTTTATGAATTGCTATAACAACAGAAAATTAACCGTCGATGAGTATCTCTATACGTCTATTTTCTGCCCGGCCCAGTGCGCTTGTATTGTCTGCCAATGGTTTGGTATCAGCGTAGCCAAAAACACTGACGCTACTGCTGTCTAAGTCATTATTGGTAAAAAAGAAGTCTGCTACGGAAGCGGCTCTTGCTGCGGACAAATCCCAATTTGAATCGAAGCGCTCGCTAAAGGCGATGGGAATATTGTCCGTATGGCCGGATATCTGTACTTCGCCGCCTGCTGCAACAACTGAGTCGCCGATGTTGCCCAAGGTGCCCAAAAACCCAGGCTGCAAATCTGCAAAACCAGATCTAAACGAGTTCGCCGCAGAGAGGCTGATCAAGATTTGATCACCGACTTTTTCTATTTGTGCCAAGCCCTGGGTGATCTCAGATTTCAGGTCAGCTTTGAGCATTTGATATTTATCATCAAGCTCACGAGTCTTGCGCGCTTGGCGTAATTTTTCGTCTTCACTGTCAGAACTGAAAAACTCCACTTCAAGTTCTGTTTCCATAAACGCCTGAGATTCGGCAATTTTGGCAAAAATCTCTAGTTCACTTTGTTCTATGCGGCCATCACTGTTGCTGTCGGAAATATTTTCGCGCTCATTAGACGTCGCATCCTCGTTAACAGAGACGACTATTTTGCCGTCTTCCTCTTTTACCTCGACTTTGCCGGAAGCAAGTTCCTTAACGAGGGTTTTTTTCAGGTTCTCTAGGTCAGAAAGCGCCTTGGAGCTGCTCACTTCATCTCTGATCTCTAGGTCCACATCGGGATCTGGCTCTTCGTCAGTGGTTTCCTCTACTGCTTCTCTGCCCGGATCAGATTTGGTGGTCTTGTATGCATCGGCGATCATACTTGTGCCCATGGGGGGTTCGACCGTGGGCACTTCTCGCTGCAAGCCAAAGGCACTGGACATAGAGCCAGAGATATCCTTATTGATTGAGGGCGAATCCATTTCAGTAAAAGACAAAATGAGTACAAAGAATGCCATCAGTAGCGTGGCCATATCCGCAAAGGTAGCCATCCACGCGGGGGCGCCAGCTTCACAGGCCGGACATTCAAGGGGTTTTTTCTTTTTCGGTTCTTCCGGTTCTTGAGGTTCTTCTGCAGCAATTGGCTCTTCGACTGCCGGTTCCTCAACAATTGGATCTTCTGCTTCAGCCATCGACAATCACCTCAATTCGGCGATTCTGAGCCCTACCTGCGGCAGTGCCATTATCTGCAATTGGATCGCTGTCGGCCAAACCAGTAATAGTTACCCTACCCGCTTCAAGACTACTGTTGTCTAAGAGAAAGTTTGCTACCGCAGCAGACCTTGCTGAGGAGAGGTCCCAGTTGGAGCGAAAGCGTTCGCTAAATGCCACCGGGATATTGTCCGTATGACCTTCAACACGAACCAAGCCACCCGTGGCGCTGACAGCATTGCCAACATCGGTCAACGTCTGGGTAAAGCCCGTTTGTAAGTTTGCGCTGCCTGAAGCAAAACTGTCCTGTTGCCCAAGCCTGATGATGACTTTATCGCCATCCTGTTCAACTTCTGCAAGGCCCTGGCTTATTTGTTCACTGAGCGCCATTTTTATAGTTTCAAACTTACTGCTGGCTTCATTCGACGTGCCCTCTGCGTTGAGGTCGCCTGAAGTTTGCCTTTTTACCGCAACACTCGTTTCGATTTGTCTTTGGAGGTCGGTAACAGCCTTAGCGATATCTAAAGTTTCTTGGTTGATCCGTCCGCCGGGCGCTAGGCCCTCTGCGCCCGCTTCATTGGTGCTAAAGGCGTCTTTAAGCTCAATAACAATTTCTTGCCCCTGAATTTTCACTTCCACCTGGCCTGTTTCTATCTCGTTTGCCATGGCTTCCAGCACTTGTTGGTAGTCGGCTTGAACGTCCGTGGGGCCGTCTTCAGTTTCTGTGCGTTGTTTCACGTATTGAAGGGTAGAGTCTTCTACTGTTTGGGTAACATTGGGAATCACCGTTGGCGCCGCTTCAGATGGGGTGAAGTCGCTGGCGATGATGGTTTCTGCCATGGGAATTGAAACTTTTGGGATAATCCTTGCCACCCCAAAAGCTAGGCTCAGCGAGCCTGCTATCTGTTCAAACTTAGGCACGTTAACGCTGGCAAAAGATAGAATGAGTACGAAGAACGCCATGAGCAGTGTTGCCATGTCGGCGAAGGTGGCCATCCAAGCCGGTGCACCTACCTCGCAGGTAGGACATTCCTCTTTCTTTTCCTTTTTCGGTTTCTCAATATCCAGATCATTGTCGACGAGTTCCTCGTCTTCGGGCACCTCGGCAGGTGCTTCGCCGTCGGCAGGCAACTCCTCTTCTGGCGCTATTTCTTGATCAGTTTCAGCCACGGTGGGTGCCTGATTATGCCGCTGCTAAGCTAGCGCGCTCAGCAGGAGAGCAACGTGTAGCCATGAGGTCTGAGAGTGAGCGGGGGTTCAGACCCGACTGAATACCCATGATGCCTTCAATAATGAGTTCGCAGTTTTCTACCTCGTCGCCAGAGTAGCCTTCTAGTTTTTCAGCGATGGGTTTACAAATTACGTTAGCTAAGAAAGCACCGTATAGGGTGGTGAGCAAGGCAATGGCCATTGCTGGACCAATGGCTTTGGGGTCACTCATGTTTTGCAGCATACCCACCAATCCCACTAAGGTGCCGATCATGCCCATAGCGGGCGCAATATCTGCCCATGAACGCCACATCATTGCCGCATTGGTGTGCCTTGATTTCATCAGGTCTAGTTCATTGGCTAAGCTGGTTTCAATAACATCTGGCGCCGTGCCATCCACCAAAAGCCCAATGCCCTTAGCCAAATAGTCGTTCTTAATGTCTTGGCCTTCCAATGCGATCAGACCATCTTTACGAGCGATGTTGGCCATTTCAATGATCTGTTCAATGAGGTCAGGCTTTTTATCTACACCAAAGATAATGGTTTTCATGAACACCTTGGCGAACATGCCAATAAAGTCAGACATCTTTGAGCGCATGAGCAGCACAAGAATTGAGCCTCCGCCTACGATTGCCAGAGAAGTAGTATCGACAAAAGCGTCAATCCCTGCAGCAGCATCCATTGCCCAAATAATAAGTGCATTGGCCGCCAAAAGACCGATTACGGTAGCGATATCCATATTAACTCCGGGTAAATTCTAAGACTTTGATTCTAAAGCGTTGATTCTGGAACAAATCCTTCTTGTAAACAATCGGTTCACAAAGCGTATACTTTAACAGAGCTTGAGCCTAGCTTGCTTTATTTGATAAACGCTACCAATGAGAGGCAAAGAATGAAAATCGCTACATGCAAACGGAGACTCTGGCCGTACGTATTGGTCCGCTGTTGCGGTCTATTGATTGCTTTGAATTTTTTATCAGGCTGCGATTTTTCCAGGGTAGAAATTTCTTGTCACGAACATTTGGCGACCGCAGGGTTAGATCATTACCAAGATCGGCAACGCGGTGTTATCCATGACGTCAAAACAAATTTACACTGGTTTCGTTGCCCTGTGGGACAACGCCATACGCAGCAGGGTTGTGTGGGTGAGCCGCTGCTTCTGTCCATGCTTGAAGCGGAAAATTATATCGCTGAGATAGCAGAAAAAGCCGGCGCGTTTTGGCGCTTACCAAACTACGCGGAGTTTTCCAGTATCACCCGCAAAGATTGTTTGAACCCGGCATTAAACCCACATGCCTTCCCCAATATAGTCATTGAAAACTTTTGGGTTAAAGGTGTTGATAGCAACGAAGGTAAATCTTGTGTGGTTTATACACTGAACGGTGCGCGTTCATGCAGGCTAATCAGCCAAGAGACCCCTCGTCCATTTTTGATGGTCAAAGACGCTTCTTAATGCGCAGAGTGCAGAGCGCGCTCTGACATCGTGCCGGTGGCAAATAGCCGGCAGCAATTACCAACAGATTTATGGGACTTGTTGCCAAGCCTCACGTAACTCAGACATTGCCAGATAAAGCTTACCTAAGCTCTCCGCGTCTTGTGTCGATTTTGTTTTAAACAAACTCGCAGCAATAGACGTATACGTGTCGTATAAGCTTTTAGCAACCTCACCGCCCCGCTCCATATCCAAAACGCCACGCAGCGCCATGACTATTTGTAATGCGTGGGTAGTCGACTTATCGAAGGTTTCAAAATCGTCGGCAGACAGTGCTTCACCACCTTGACGTAGCAAAACGCAGGCTTTGTCGAATAGCAACGAAATAAGTTGCGATGGACTTTCTGAGGCAGCTTTTGCCTCCACATCGATATTGCTGTATTGCGCAAGTGCAGATTTTCTAGACATTTTTTTCTTTTCCAAGATGTTCTCGCGCAGGCTAAAGGCCAACACGTTGTACCCACTTAATTAGTCGGATACAACCCCTCTATCTTTAGCATTATCTTAAGTTCTAGGTACTTTTATCTATGAACGTCCCCATCATTCGGGTGAGGTTGCGCATAAACGACAAAAGCTCTTCCGCAGGCATTTGTCTGATGACGTCGCCACTGTTGCCGTCCACAACTTTCACTACGTTTTGGCCGCTTTCATTGTCGGTGACAAACTGAACCGAGCGCTGACGTAGGTCCATCATTACTTGGATTTGCTCAATAGATTGATCGAGCTCGGTTTGCGATGTCGAAACGGTGGTGTTTGCAGCAGGCAGTACTTTTTCAGCCTGAGCTTTTTGCTCTACAGGCGCAGTTGCTATGGGTTTAACGGATGGCGCAGCAACCTGCTGCACGTTAACAGAGTTCGAACCTATTGAATCAATAGACATTTTCATCTCCTTGGAGGGACTGTGTAACATCCCAACTCTTTCTTTGGGCTGTAGTTTCTCCAGCACCGGTTTTTATTGGCAGTATAGCCGAAAGGCCCAGTGGCCTTAGTCGTTTTACCAAAGCCAATGAGCACCTATAACTACCGCATTTTTCTAAAACTGACGGCCTCGCGGTAAAAGGCGATCAAAGAATTTTCTATCCTCGCAAGAGCTGTAAAACCGTATCAGTTGAAGCGTTTGCTTGCGCTAGCATAGACGCGCCCGCTTGTTGAAGGACCTGTGCTTTAGCAAGGCGAGAGGTCTCTGCAGCAAAATCTGCGTCTTGAATTCTCGAGCGTGAGCCGATTGTATACTCGGTAACCTTCATTAAGTTTGATACAGCATAGTCTAGGCGGTTTTGTAGGGTACCCAGCGAGCCGCGCATGGCAGATACGGTATCCAACGCACCATCGAGTATTGCCAACGCATTTGACGCGCCAATTGTGGTGGTTACATCTACTGCAGAAACCGAGCCTAAGGTTGCCGCTACGTCACCGTCTGTGAAAAAACTGGCGCCAGCGCCTGCGGCGGTGGCTTGTGTGACGGTAAATCCAGCCGTTGACGTGAGGCGAATAGTGCCCGAAATGGTGGTTAAGTCTGTTCCGCCAGAGGCCAATAACTGGTCTTCGCCTCCGGCTGCAGCCACTGTGACGCCGTCGTTTTCCACTGCCGCAACATACAGGCTAGTTTGCGTACTAGTGTTTTCAATAGTGATGTTGTCGCCGTTGGTATCTACAAGCAGTACTTTACCGTCCGTTGTTGCTGCAGCCATAACCCCTGTACTGGCTGTTATGGCATTAATCTTTGTTACTGCGTCGGTTACTCCGGCGCTAGAAAGAGAGAATGCTGCGGTCTCTACATTGTTCACCTTGATGGTATAGCTTAAATCTGTGGAGGAACTAGAGCGTAAAAGCGCAGCTGTTCGGGCTTGAGCGAATACTGTAGTTGCCCCAGCAACTGCATTAATCTTGACCGCCGCAGATTTTGCCGATTCTGAGGCTTCAATGGTCACCATTCTGGTATTTCCGTTGCCAACGATAGTCACGTCATCGCCATCAACACCGTTATTAGTGCTAGCGAAGGCTGTACTGTTGACACCATTGGGTGCCAGTACCGGGCTCGTGATGACATAGGTGCCTAGTAGTGATGCTTCGATAGAGTCTATAGAGAAGCTTATGTCTTCGCCGCTCATAATACCCACCTGTAATGACTTGGCGCTGAAGCTGCCATTCAGTATTTGCGTGCCGTTGTAGCGTGTATTAGCTGAAACGCGAGATATTTCTTGTTGAAGTTGATTGATCTCATCATTAGCAAACATGCGCTCTGTAGCTGAATTAGTTGCGTTAGCGGCTTGTACGGCCAGTTCTCGCATGCGTTGCAGCATGCCGGAGACTTCTACTAACGCGTTTTCGGTGGTCTTAATTAGAGCAATTCCGTCATTGGCATTTTTTGTCGCCATTGTCAGACCTCTAATCTGCGAATTCATACGCTCCACCATTGCCAGTCCTGCTGCATCGTCCGCTGCGCTGTTGATTCTCAAACCAGTAGATAAGCGTTCCATTGCTTTCTCCATTTCGGCTCTAGATTCACTCAACGCACGTTGCGCTTGAACGGCACCAATGTTGGTATTTAAGACCATCGACATTTGCTAAACCCCTTTAGCTATCTACATTATTT
>OJIR01000250.1_pt1 | contig 18479 bp, 16 predicted proteins | sample 1595711 | NCBI WGS metagenome assembly OJIR01 (sample SAMN05416846, study PRJEB24817) | seawater metagenome | isolation source: Sea water | place: Canada:Atlantic | collected 2013-07
AGTTGATCCGCACTGAAATAAATTTGTCGCCGCTACTTTTACGTATATTTATATCGTCCGGCGTGAGATCTGGGGCATGCTTACGCACCGTATCAATAACCCGATTGGCCACCCCCTCATCGGTACGGCAAATCACCTTAATGGGATAACGACAAGGAAACTCTATTTCAGGGGCTTTAGTCATCGCCAAACATAGACTCAAATAGAAGAAAAACAAAGTCGCCGAGTCTAGAGACTACGCCAGCTTCTGGCACGTCCACTAAGGTAACCACTTCCCCTTCATAGATCACTTCGTCTGCCAAAACCAACTTGAGTTGGCCGACAACTTGACCGGCCACTAACGGTGCCTCTAACTGAGTGGGGACAGAAATTTCCGCCTGTATATCTTTGTAATAGCCTCGCGGCACGGTAACGGCGACCTCTTCAACAACACCTAGACCAACACTTTCAAGGGTGCCATAAAATACGGGCTCCGCACGCAGCTCAGAATTTGCTTCATAGAGCGTTTGAGTTTCAAAATTCCTAAAACCAAAGGACAAAAGTTTTTGGCTCTCGCGCAGACGTGCTTCGTCGCTAGCAGTGCCCAGCACCACACTGATCAAGCGCATACCATCACGCTCGGCGGAAGCAACCAGGCAATAGCCTGCATCTTGGGTATAACCGGTCTTCACCCCATCTACCGAGCGGTCACGCCAAAGCAGTTTGTTTCTATTTGGTTGATCAATGTCGTTGTACTTAAAGCGCTTTTCTGAATATAGCTCGTATTGCTGCGGGTGATCGTTGATCAGGGCCCTAGTTAACTTAGCTAGATCTGTTGCGGTACTGTAATGGTTATCGTTAGGCAGGCCAGTAGGGTTTTCAAAATTGGTATCATTCATGCCTAGCGCTTTTGCTTGCTCGTTCATCAAGCCAGCAAAATCGAATTCACTACCGGCAATATGTTCCGCTAATGCGACACTTGCATCGTTGCCCGATTGAATAATGACGCCTTTCAAAAGGTCTTCTACAGTTACTCGTGTGCCTTCGCGAATAAACATTTTGGACCCGCCTGTACGCCATGCGTTCACACTGATCTGCACCTCTTCTTCCACGCCGAGCCGACCTAGATTAATTTCTTGCTCAACTAGGTAGCCGGTCATTATTTTGGTCAAGCTAGCTGGGGCTTTGCGCTCATCTGAATTTTCTTCAGCAAGCACTTTATTGGTCTTTGCATCCAGCAATATGAACGACGTGGCTTGGATATTCGGCGGCGGTAAAGTGAGTGGTTTCTGGGCAACGGAGAAGCCAGCAAAAACGGTCAAAAGGATAAAGGCGACCAAAGAATTGAGAATAGAGGCTCTAGGCATTTTTTTGCGTGTTTCTATTGCGAAGGTGGTCCCATTCTAACATCCATAAACCAAGGGAGCTAAATTTTGCGGGCTGTTTCTGCTCACTGTCCGGACGAAAGGTAGGAGTAACTACTACTGAGGTATTCCAACCGCCTGCAACCCTTAGCTCAGCTAAGAGTACCGGCGGAGAAGTGACCGCTGATGATTCAATTTATTCAGAGGCGCGGATATCTACCTGCCCCAAACCTAGGGTAGCGACTAATGCTTTTAAGCGCTCAATGGGTGCGCCACTAGACAGGGGCCCAATCTGCAATCGGTATAGCCCACTACCCAAAAGCTTTACCACTTCAACGGCTGCGCCTGATGTAGCCGCCAACTGCCCCTTGGCCAACCGCGCTTCACCAATATCAGTGAAGTCGCCGACCTGAACCACGAACGTGTTTTCATCTTTGCTAATGGTCTCAACCCGGACCCGGGCAGTGCCATTTTCATGGAAGCCCAGTTTCACTGCGGCAGCGAAGGACAGGTCGATTATTCTGTCACTGTGAAAGGGTCCCCTATCATTAATGCGCACAATGGTGCTTTTGCCGTTAGCCAAATTTGTCACCCGAGCGAATACAGGAATTGGTAATGAACGGTGTGCCGCAGTGAGGGTAAACATGTCGAACGGCTCGCCACTTGACGTGGAGTGTCCGTGGAACTTGGCCCCGTACCAAGATGCATTACCCTCTTCAAGGTAGCCTTCGGAAGATGGGAGGACTGCATAATCCTTGCCCCACACAGTGTAAGTGGCTGGATTACCTCGAGCGCTGGGAGACAACTCTACCACCTGAGGATTTTCTAAATTTGCCAACTGCGCTATTGCCGCAGGGCTTAATGTTGGCGCGGCATCTTGATCTTGGTCATAACGCCCGGACGGACTTGGCGCTTGCGTTGCACAACCCACCAACACTCCTAACACTCCTAACGAGGCAACAAGCCAACTTAATTGCTTCACTCGGCCTCGCCTGATTGTGCCCGAAGCTCACGAATGGTCTCGCTTAACTGATAAACAGCCATGGCATAAAGCCTGCTGTGGTTGTAGCGCGTGATGACATAAAAATCGTCAAAGCCTAACCAAAAATCTGCGCCATCAGGTTGCCCCATGCGCATCAACATGGCGCTACGCTCCAAGTCTCCACTCATAGAGGCAGGAATATTCACGCCTAGATCTTGCCACTGTTGTAGGGTCTTATTGGGCTTTAAAGAGCTGTTAGCCACCTCCAAAATCTCAGGCGTAGCCTCAACAACGCTGACTTTCTGGGTCACTACGCTGTCACCCTGCCAGCCATGACGAGCAAAATAGTTAGCAACGCTACCAATAGCATCCACTTTATTTGACCAAATATCTCTGACGCCATCTTCGTCAAAATCTACCGCATAGTTTCGGTAGCTTGATGAAATGAATTGGCCGTACCCCATCGCCCCTGCATATGAGCCTTTTAAACTCATTGGACTCTTGCCCTCTTCACGAGCGAGTAATAAGAATTGCGTAAGTTCGCTCAGAAAGAATTTGGCCCTAGGCGGATAATCGAAGCCCAGTGTCGCTAGTGCGTCAACTACCCTGTAGGACCCGGTAATACGACCGTAGCGTGTTTCTACCCCTATAATTGCCACAATAATGGCTGCATCAACGCCATAGGCCTCCTCTGCTCGAGCGAGGGTGGCTGCATTTTCTTGCCAGAACTTTAGTCCTAATTTAACTCTGGGCTGGTCGACCAAAATTTTTCGATACTCATGCCACTGCAACCGCCTTTCTGCGGGCCGCGACATGAGTTCAATGATTTTGTCTTTCTTTTCGGCTTCGCGAAAAATTTCCTCTAGCGCCTGACGAGAGAAGTCATGTTCGGCAACAAGGGAATCAATATACGCATCTACTTCGGGGCGACCAACGTAATCGTTTACGGCATAGGCTGTCGATACTTGGAGGCATATCAATGCCCCTATCACCAAGCTGGAAAAACTTTTGCCGTTAGGACCAAACATTCGAAAAAACATAACCTACTCCTACCACGCCTTATGCGTGCGCATGGACATTATAATGCCGAAACCTGCCATCAACGTGATCGCCGAGGTACCACCGTAACTCACCAACGGCAGCGGCACACCTACCACCGGCAGTATGCCACTGACCATGGCAATGTTGACGAACAAATAGATGAAAAATGTCATAACCAGCGCGCCTGCGACCAACCGGCCAAAAGTACTGCCTGCTTGAGAGGCTAAAAATAGACCTCGAGCAATAATCAGCAGGTAGAGCGTGAGTAAAAAAGCGACGCCAACGAAGCCCAGTTCTTCACCCACTACGGCAACAATGAAGTCTGTTCTCGCTTCAGGTAAAAAATCTAAATAGCTCTGACTGCCCTGATACAGGCCCTTACCAAAGACGCCACCTGAACCAATGGCTGTGGTGGATTGAATGATATTCCAGCCCGCGCCTAAAGGGTCACTCTCAGGGTCAAATAGCGTCAAGATTCGCTGCCGCTGATAGTCCTTGAGTACGAACTGCCAAAGCAGCGGTGCCGCCGCCGCAATAAGCGCAAAAGCGCCAAAGATCCAACGCCAAGATAGCCCCGCCAGCAAAAGAACAGCCACCCCCGCGCCAGTTACCAATATACTGGTGCCCAGATCGGGTTCTACACCAATAAGAAACGCAGGCACGCCAATAATGAGCAAACTAAACATCGTATGTTTGAAGGAAGGCGGGAGAACCCTTTGCTGTAAATACCAAGCCACCGCCATAGGCACAGCGATCTTCATAAGCTCGGAAGGTTGGAATCTAAACAAACCCGGAATATCTATCCAGCGCTGCGAGCCCTTTACTTTAACGCCAACAAGCAAAACCAAAATTAGCAGCACCAAGCCGACCACATAAAGGAATGGTGCCCAGCGCAGGTAAATTGCCGGCGGCAACTGAGCCGCTATGATCAATGCCGCATAAGCCATTCCCATGCGTCTTATTTGGGCATCTAACAATGCGTCATTGCCATCTACGGCGCTGCTTAAAATAACCAGACCAAAGAGCACTACGCCCGTAATTAATAACAGCAATATAGGGTCTACGTGAATTCGTGCGTACCAACTGGAGGCGGACCCACCCGAGTAACCTGGCAAACTTCTTTGAAAATCTTGACTCATAGCGACACCACAAAAATTTGCACTTAACGAATACTCGCTATTTCTTGGAACAAATGCGCGTCAATCACGGCCCTTGCTACGGGGGCTGCAACAGAACTGCCGCCACCGCCGTTTTCTACCAACACCGCAACCGCGATAGTTGGATTATCCACCGGTGCAAAAGCAATAAACCATGCGTGCTTGCGACGAAACTCTGTTAATGCCTCTTCGTCGTAGACTTCGCCCTGATTGATCTCCACTACCTGCGCCGTACCGGATTTGCCTGCCATACGATAACCAATCTTTTGACCAATGTAGGCCCACGCGGTGCCATTGCCACGGAAGCCTTTACCGCCTCGGTGCACCACGTCTTCCATGGAATCTACCATGGACTCCCAGTCCTCTTCGCTGAGCCCAACAATTTGCGGCGGCTCCTCAACGCTATTCATTTCACCAATAGTGTCATCACTAGACAGAAGCATTTTAGGCCGCACCACTCGACCACGATTGGCGATGGTGGCAGCAACCGTGGCCATTTGTAGGGGCGTGGCCAAGAGGTCTCCTTGACCAATACCTAAATTTACCGAGTCTCCCGGGTACCAGGGTTGATTTTTAACATTACGTTTCCATTCAGGCGTAGGCAATAAACCACTGCTTGCCTGAGGTATGTCTAGTGCCAAGTTTCGACCAAAGCCAAATTGGCCTGCAAAGCCAAGCAATGAATCCACTTCCATACGGCTAGCAAGGTCGTAAAAATAGACATTAGACGAGCGATAAATTGCCCTATGCAGATTTACTTCACCTTGCCCACCTGAGTTGTCCTTGGTCCACGACCAATCTCTATAGACGCGATCTTGTCCCGGCAGTTTGAACCAACCCTTGTCTTCAATTGTCTCGTCCCAATCGGTTGTAGCCGAACTGATACCGGCTAGACCAACAACGGGTTTAAATGTGGAACCCGGCGCGTATTGACCATTTACTGCTCGGTTAAAAAGCGGCAAGTAAATAGAACTACTTAACTCACTGAACTGAGACGATGACATGCCACTAACAAAAAGATTGGGGTCGTAGCTCGGCTGACTGACCATTGCTAAAACTCCGCCGGTGGTCGGATCTAACGCAACTATTGCTCCGCGCCGACCGTCTAGCGCGTCGACACTTGCAGCTTGGAGCTTGCTGTCTAGATGCAGGGTCAAATTTTGTCCCGACTGTGCACCTTGAACATCTAATACTCGGCGCACTCTGCCATAAGCATCTGTTTCTACTTTTTGGTAACCCACTTTTCCATGCAGGCTTTTTTCATAAAACGCTTCAACTCCGCGTTTACCAATAAACTGCGAACCGCTGTATTGAACGGGCTCTATGGTTGCTAAATCCTCTTTGGTAAGGCGTCTTACTGAACCCACGGCGTGAGCAGCTATGGCGCCCATTGGATAGGAGCGAATAAGCCGACTAACAACTTCTATACCCGGTAGGCGATGACGGTTCACTGCTAACAACGCCACTTGTTTTTCCGAGAGGGCTTCTAAAATAACTACTGCAGAGTCCGGTCTACTCCGCTTCGCCAACTCTTCGCGAATTCTTTCGAGCTGCTGCGTATTGAGCGACAAAATTTCAACAATGGCGCTCAATAGACTTTCAATGTCTTCTACACGCTCGGCGACGATGGCCAGTGAGAAGGAGGTTTGGTTATCTGCTAACAAGCGCCCATTGCGGTCATAAATCATGCCTCTTGACGGCGCTAAGGTTTGGATTTGAGTGCGATTATTATCGGCGCGAAGCTGGTAAGTTTCGTGCTCAACAATTTGCAAGGTGAGCATGCGTGCAACCAGTATTGCGAACAGGATAACCACTAAAGCAAATAGCGTTATTGCTCGACCCACAAACAGTTCCTGTTCGCGACCGGGGTCCTTTATCGATAATTCTACTGACAATTAGCCATCCTCACACACGATGATAAGGGTGCCCGGTGCTGATGCTCCAGGCCCTGTATACAGCTTCGGCTAATATTACGCGAACCATATAGTGAGGGAAGGTTAACTTAGACAGGGAAATTTTTTGATTGGCGCGACTGAGCACCTCTTTGGCAAGCCCATCTGCACCACCGATAAGAAATGCGACATCTCGCCCGTCCATTTGCCAGTCCTTTAGGCCTTTCGCCAAGTCGACACTGGTCACCGAGGTACCGTGCTCATCTAGCGCAATTACCCAGTCGTTTTTACCGATTTGCGCCAATAACTTTTGCGCTTCGTCTTGCTGATACTTTGCCGGATCGGCGTGGTGGCGTGGTGCCTGCATTTCTAGCAAGGTCAACGGCATTTCTCGTGGCATGCGTTTAGCATACTCCTCGAACCCAGTTTTAATCCAACTGGGGCACTTATTACCAATGGATAATATGCGTATTTTCATTGATCTTGATTAAATTGATCTTGATGAGGTTGATCTGAGTTAGATTGATCTTGGTAAAAGTGATCTCTGCCTGTTAGCGCCAGCTACTCAGGCTCAACGCGTTCCATTTCTGGTTTGCCGCGGCTCGACATTTCTGTCCAAAGACGCTCAATCTCATAAAAACCACGAGCCTCCATGTTCATCACATGCACCAGCACATCGCCTAAATCTACAAGCACCCAATCGTAACTTTCGCGACCTTCTATACCTAAAGGTTGAATGCCAATGGCCTTTGCGGATTCACTGACATTGTCCACTATCGCTTTGACATGGCGGTTGGAGTTACCACTGGTCAACACCATATAGTCTGTCATTGGTGTGAGCGCCGCCACATCTAGCGAGACAATGTCTACGCCTTTTAGATCTTCGATGGCTGCGGTGACGTGGTCACGTAATGCACTTGGGTTCAAACGATACTCTCCGTTGTAATATAGAGTTGATGTTGTTCAATGTATTGATTCACTTTCGGCGCCACTAGATGAGAGACACTCTTGCCTAGGCGCAGTTGCTGACGCACAAAGGTTGCTGAGACTTCCTGCATTGGCAGCGGCAATCTTAACATTTGACCGGCCTTGCTATGATCTATTTTTTCACACTGCCGCTGGGCGAAAAAGTCTACCAGATTGGGGTCTTCTGGGGTCATTTGTCCGGGCCTATCTAGTACAACCAAATTGCATAAACCAGTGATTTCGTTCCAGCGATACCATGAGGTCAATGTGGCATAGGAATCGTAGCCAAGAATCCACACTGGAGGAGATTTATTCTCACCAACGGAATTTTGATCTGCTGCCATGGCCGTCAGCGTGTCAAAGGTATAAGAGGTTCCCGGCCTATTCAGCTCGCGGTCGTCTGCGATCAAGTTGCTGTGCTCGGCGCAGGCCAGTTGCAACATTTTCCAGCGATGCTCATTAGAAGTCTGCGACGCAATTCTGTGCCCGGGGCGCGCTGATAGCAGCATGTGAATGACGCTCAGACCCAGCTCGGCGGCCACTGCAAGCGCTGCGTGCGTATGGCCGTTATGCACCGGATCAAATGTGCCGCCGAATATACCGATCACTCTTTATGCGCTCTCTGCACGTTAACGATTGCGGATTTCTCCGTTACCGAAGACAACGTACTTTTGTGAAGTGAGTCCTTCCAAGCCTACGGGCCCCCGCGCATGGATTTTATCGGTGGAAATGCCCACTTCGGCACCTAGGCCATATTCAAAGCCATCGGCAAATTGGGTAGAGGCATTAATCATGACTGATGCGGAATCTACTTCAGCGATAAAACGCCGGGAGTTGGCAAAGCTTTGAGTGACAATGACGTCTGTATGCTGGGAGCCATATTCATTGATATGGGCTATTGCCGCATCTAAATCGGCGACAATTTTTATTGCCAAAATTGGACCTAGATATTCGGTCTCCCAATCTTGCTCGGTGGCAGGTGTCATCTGAGCGATACTACGGGCAAGCTCGCAGCCGCGTAATTCAACACCTGCATTTACGTATTGCTCAGCAAGGGCGGGTAAAATTTCCGCAGCACTTTCCTCATGTATCAATAAGGTTTCTAGCGCATTACACACGGCATATTTTTCAACCTTCGAGTTGAAGGCTATGCTTTTCGCCATATCTGCATCAACGTCGGCATCAATAAAAACATGACAAATGCCATCTAAGTGCTTAATTACCGGGATAGTCGCTTCTTTAGAAATGCGATCTATTAGGCTTTTGCCACCCCTTGGCACAATAACGTCTACATAATTATCTAACTGAATGAGTTCGCCTACCGCCGCGCGATCAGTGGTGTTGATCAACTGCACACAGGCAGACGGAAGGCCGGCAGTTTCTAATCCTGCGACCACACACTTGGCTATTGCTTGATTTGAGTGAAAGGCTTCGGAGCCGCCGCGCAAAATACAGGCGTTACCAGACTTCAGCGAAAGGCTTGCCGCGTCCACTGTGACGTTGGGACGCGATTCGTAAATCATGCCTATTACGCCCAGGGGCACACGCATTTTGCCTATCTGAATGCCGCTGGGGCGAAAACTGAAATCCGACATTTCCCCTACCGGATCTTTTAAAGCATCCACTTGAAGCAGGCCTTCAATCATCTGATCAATGCCTTTGTCGTCTAGCAACAGGCGTTCGATCAGCGGTTGGTCTATGGCATTTGATTGCGCGGCCTGCATGTCTTGAGCATTAGCTTGCTTAATCTCTTTGCGAGCGTGGTCTACCGCTTCAGCGATTGCTTTAAGCGCCGCAGATTTGGTTGCAGAAGACGCCGCCCCGATAACACGAGAAGCCTCTCTAGCAGCACGGCCAACACCCTGCATATAACTTTTAATATTTGTATCCATGCCGCGCATTATAGGGGTAAAACCAGCAACGCTCACCTATGCAATCTGTGAATATGCGAATTCAATCAAATACGGATTGGGTTTCCATTTACGCAATGGCTTACTACCGGCTTGCTAAGTTCTAAGTTCTATCTTTTAAGGGCAAGCTCTTAAGGGCAAGCTGGGGCAACCCATAGCGTCGCCCTATTGACCGAATTTGGTCACCAAACGCTCTAGCTCAGTAAGCCGTTCCTTAGCGCCATTCATTTGCAACAATGTCTGTTTTATTTCTGGCTCTATCGGCAAAAGGTCTGCAAGGCGATAACTCACCGACCGCGCCTCTCCTAATCTTATGGGCGGATTCAGCTGTTGAATCAACGGGTGTTGCATCAGGTCTTGTAACACCGCAACCAAAGGATCATGCACTGGGGTTAATTCGCCCAAGGCTTCCTCCTTGGCAAACTCTACGGTGGCTTTTAACAACCCGTCCTTTTGCAGATAGGATTCTTTGATGGAAAACTTACGAGCGCCTTGGGCGACGATTCCCAGCAAGCCATTATCGGCCTGATTAAAGTCGACAATTTTTGCCTCAGTACCCACTCGGAACACATCAGGCACAGCATCCGCATCTTTATCCGCCACATCACTACCCGTGCGTAACAGAACAACACCAAAATTAACTTGATTACGCATGCACCAGCGAATCATATCTACATAGCGCGGCTCAAAAATACGCAGAGGCAAAACGCCTTCAGGAAACAAAACCGTGCGCAGTGGAAAAAGGGGGATTTCGGGCAGCTCTAAACCGCCGCGCTCCTCTTCGTTAGCAATAGCTTCTGACAACTGCTGACTCCTCAATTAGTTTAATTAGGGTGACTGAAACTTTCCGCAACTATAACTAGCCTAGACTAACGTCGCCAATGTTATGCTGCATTCCTCGGCGCGGCCTGCTAAAAGCGGCAGCCAAAATAACACTTTTTCGTATATATCTGAGGCGACAGCTCAAGCTGAAGCCAAACTTGAAACATAGACTTCGCATACAGAGGAACAGCCGCATTGGAATGGTTACAAGTACTGGTACTGGCCTTAGTACAAGGCGTTACAGAATTTTTACCGGTTTCAAGCTCAGCTCACTTAGTACTGCCCGCACAGCTGACAAGTTGGCCGGACCAAGGGTTGGCATTTGATGTTGCTGTGCATTTTGGCACCCTCATCGCGGTACTGGCGTATTTTCGCAAAGATTTATTGGCCATGCTGTGGGCTGTTGGGCAAGCCCCCGCAGTATATGCCGCACGCGCGGGGCAGGCCTCGCACAACCCTGAAACACAAAGAGCCGCCTTAGGCATAGAGCAAGTACTGAAACTTGCGCTAGCCACATTGCCCGTTGTCATTATAGGAGTGCTGGGCAAAGACTTTATTCAAGGCCAACTGCGCACGGTCCCGGTAATAGCGACTACGACAATGTTATTTGGTGCTGCGCTTTGGTACGCAGATAGACGGCCAACATCGAACAGCGCGATCACTTGGCAAGCCGCGGGCCTCATCGGCCTTGCTCAAGCCATTGCACTGATTCCCGGCACCTCACGTTCTGGAATAACAATTACTGCCGCACTACTGCTAGGTCTGAGTAGAGTGGAGGCCGCTAGATTTTCTTTCCTGCTGGCCATACCCACTATTGCTGGCGCCCAATTGTTATTGTCTTTGGATTTAGCTGAGGGCGGTGTAGAGACTGATTTGGCTAAGGTAGCCGCGGGGGCCGCCCTTGCTGGTGTTAGCGCCTACCTGGGCATCCACTACTTTATTCAATTAGTGGAACGAACAGGGATGTTGCCCTACGTTGTGTATCGCATGGTACTGGGATTAGTTTTGTTCGGGCTTGTTTACGCGGGCATATAGCTCGCAAGTCACTGCGCTGGCGTAGATCTTTTCGTCAGTCGTCGTTTAGCTTTTCGTTAATCTTTTCGTTAATCTATGCGCTAGCCTTTTGGCTAATCTGCCGTGGCTTTTTCGCGGCTTTTTCGTGTAGCGCTGAATTTGACGCTGCTAACTCCGGATGAGCCCATACGCTAGGCAGTGGCTAGCGGCCTCTGGCCTGGTTCTTTATAACCCAGACCTAATAACCCAGACGTAATACCCCGACCTAATAACGATGTATTGGAACTATGCCGACGAATGCTAGAAAGGAATGTCGTCTTCAAAATCCGTGTCGTCGGACAAGGTAGGCGCACTGTCTGCGGCAACCGCGCTACTGGCTCCTGGCTGAGCTGGTGCCTGATTGCTAAAACCACTAGGCGCGCCACTGGCTCCGCCGCCCATACCACTGTCTGCGCCGCCGCGGCTGTCTAACATCTGCAACTCGCGCGCATTCACTTCAGTACGGTATTTCTTCTGCCCATCCGCTTCCCAACTGGAGGTGCGCAAGCTGCCTTCAATATACACCTTGGAGCCTTTGCGCAAGTATTCTCCCGCAATCTCAGCCAAACGCGCAAAGCACACAACGTTGTGCCACTCGGTGCGTTCTTGCATTTCGCCCGAAGCTTTGTCTTTCCATGACTCGGACGTGGCGATACTGAACCTTGTAACCGCGCTACCACTTTGGGCATACCTGGTTTCTGGGTCTCGCCCAAGGTTACCAATGAGCATTACTTTGTTAATTCCTCTGGCCATAATCTTCTCCGCATAAGATGACGCTATGGCATTAGTGTAGTGCAAAAAACCGATGCCACCCACTCTAAAATGCCGCTGATTCCGTGCGCTAATGACTTTGCTGGGGTAAGTATTGCGCGACACAGGCCCTGAACGATTTGACGCAACTACACGACAATTTCACGCAATATCCGATACCCTTCGTCAGTCATAGCTTGTCGCTTACACAAGCCCGCGCTATGTTGATTATGCCTTTCTACCGAACAAGAGCGACAGTAACCTTGGACACGATTTCAGTACGCGGTGCGCGCACCCACAACTTACGTAACATCGACCTAGACATTCCGCGGGACAAACTGGTGATCATCACCGGCCTGTCTGGTTCGGGAAAATCTTCCCTCGCTTTCGATACGCTCTATGCGGAAGGACAGAGAAGATATGTAGAATCGCTGTCCGCCTACGCACGCCAATTTTTATCGATGATGGAAAAACCGGATATTGATCATATTGAAGGTCTTTCGCCGGCAATTTCCATTGAGCAAAAATCTACCTCGCACAATCCCCGCTCTACCGTTGGCACCATTACCGAAATTTATGATTATCTGCGGCTACTTTATGCGCGGGTTGGCGAGCCTCGCTGCCCCGAGCATGCGCTGCCGTTGGACGCACAAACCGTCAGCCAGATGGTCGACCAAGTCATAGGTAACATGGCTGACCTTCGTGTGATGATTCTTGCGCCTATTGTGAATGAGCGGAAGGGCGAGCATCTGCATGTATTTCAAGAACTCATAAGCAACGGTTACGTGCGCGCGCGCATTAACGGTCTTATTGTTGATCTTGATGACGCTCCGGCATTAGACAAGAACAAAAAACACACCATTGAAGCGGTAATTGACCGTGTACGGGTTAAAGAGGATGTTGCCCAACGATTGGCTGAAAGTTTCGAGACAGCGCTAGGATTATCCGATGGCGTAGCGTTGGTCATGGACATGGATGACGAAAAAAGCGAGGCCTTAGTTTTCTCCTCGCGCTTTGCCTGCCCTTCCTGCGGCTACAGTATTTCAGAGCTTGAGCCGCGCATGTTTTCTTTCAATAATCCCGCCGGTGCCTGCGGCAGTTGTGATGGCCTAGGGGTTACGCAATTTTTTGATCCAGATCTGGTTGTGGCTGACCGCGATTTAACTCTGGCTGAGGGCGCTATACGAGGCTGGGATAGAAGAAATATTTACTACTTTCATATGCTTTCGTCTTTAGCCGACCACTATGAATTTGATGTTGAGGTGCCGTTTAAAAAACTCAGCAAAAAGAACCAAGATGTTATTTTGAATGGCAGCGGTCGCACGCGCATTGATTTTAGCTACGCCAATGACCGTGGCGATGTCATTCGCCGCACCCACAGATTTGAGGGTGTCTTACCCAATATGCAGCGCCGCTTCCGCGAAACAGATTCATCTATGGTGCGAGAGAATCTGCAAAAGTTCATGCGCGTCACTGATTGCCCAAGCTGCCTGGGCACTCGCTTAAAAGAGGAATCACGAAACGTTTTTATTGGCGAAACGGACCTGCCAAGTGTTACCCATGGCGCGGTGGCAGACACGCTAAAGCATTTGGGCAGCCTGAAGTTGAAAGGGCAAAAGGCCACTATTGCTGACAAAATTCTCAAAGAGATAACCGCCCGACTGCAGTTTTTGGTAGATGTGGGACTCAACTACTTAACGTTGGATCGCAGCGCGGATACGTTGTCTGGCGGTGAGGCGCAGAGAATCCGTCTGGCCAGCCAGATTGGTGCTGGTCTAGTTGGCGTGATGTACATCCTTGATGAGCCATCTATCGGTCTGCATCAAAGAGACAACGAAAGACTACTGCATACGCTGGAGCACCTGCGCGATTTAGGTAACACGGTGATTGTTGTAGAACACGACGAAGAGGCTATGCGTCGGGCAGACTACCTCATAGATATTGGCCCTGGCGCTGGCGTTCACGGTGGCCAAATTGTTGCTGAAGGCACCTATGATGAAGTGGTCAAAAACAAGAAATCTATCACTGGGCAGTACCTGAGCGGCAAAAAGTCTATTGCCATTCCGGCCAAGCGTGTGCCGCGCAACCCAGAAAAAAACTTGGTGCTTACCGGTGCCAGTGGCAACAATTTAGATAACGTGTCGATCAGTATTCCCTGCGGACTACTTACCTGTATTACAGGTGTCTCCGGGTCTGGAAAATCTACACTAATCAACCATACCCTTTACCCTATTACCGCCACGGTTCTGAATAAGGCAACCACCCTTAAACCCAGACCCTATGAAGCGATAGATGGTTTGCAGCACCTAGACAAGGTTGTGGACATTGACCAAAGCCCTATTGGCCGAACACCGCGCTCCAACCCAGCAACGTACACTGGCCTGTTTACGCCGATCAGAGAGCTGTTTGCTCAAGTGCCAGAGTCTAGGGCGCGCGGCTATAAGCCTGGACGCTTTAGCTTCAACGTGAAGGGTGGGCGCTGTGAAGCATGTCAGGGCGACGGCATGATCAAAGTGGAAATGCACTTTCTGCCCGACATCTATGTGCCCTGTGATGTTTGCCATGGCAAACGCTACAACCGAGAAACATTGGACATTCGCTACAAGGGTAAAAATATCCACGAAGTATTGGATATGACCGTGGAGGATGCTGGCGAGTTTTTTGCGCCGGTTCCTATGCTCTCGCGCAAATTGCAAACTCTGATAGATGTGGGTCTTTCTTACATTCGCCTAGGGCAATCTGCTACCACTCTTTCGGGCGGTGAAGCGCAAAGAATTAAGCTGAGCCGTGAGTTATCTAAACGCGATACCGGTCAGACCTTATACATTCTTGACGAGCCAACTACCGGCTTACACTTTCACGACATTGCCCAGCTGCTAGAGGTACTGCATAGATTGCGCGACGACGGCAATACAGTGGTGGTTATTGAGCACAATCTGGACGTGGTGAAGACTGCGGATTGGGTCATTGATCTGGGGCCGGAGGGCGGTTCTGGCGGTGGTCACATTGTCGCAACTGGCACGCCCGAACAAATCGTTAAGGTGAAAAAGTCCCATACCGGACGATTCTTAAAGCCGTTACTCGCAGCAAAGTGAGGGTTCACTAGCGCGGGGCGCGTTGATTTCGCTAGGTCACCAGCTTGCAGAGGCAGGCTGGTAACGTAAGTGTAGGTGGATTATCTGCTGAGCCGATTGCACATCAGCTCGAACCCACTCTAGCGCATGCAATGTTTCAGAGCGCTAGTACACAGCTGGATGTTCTCGTGACGCGCGGAATAGCCCATGAGGCCGATACGCCAAACCTTGCCAGCGAATGCACCCAGACCTGCACCGATCTCTAAGTTGAATTCGCTCAACAGGCGCTTGCGCACTGCTGCTTCATCAACCCCTTCTGGAATCTTTACTAAATTCAACTGTGGCAATCTGTAACTGGCGTCAACAACAAACTCTAGTCCGATGCCATTTAGGTTCTCGACTAAGACTTCGTGCATTGCTCGGTGTTTATGCCAAGAATTCTCAAGACCTTCTTCCTTCACCATAAGCAGCGCTTCGTGCAAACCGTACATGGCATTGACTGGGGCTGTGTGGTGGTAGGTTCTAGCGCCGTCGCCTTCCCAATAAGCCATGAGCAAAGACAAATCTAGGAACCAACTTTGTACTGGGGTGTTACGCGCTTTGACTTGGGCTGCCGCTTTGTCACTGAACGTGATGAGGCTAATTCCTGGAGGCGCTGACAAGCACTTCTGCGTGCCGGAATAAGTTACATCAGCTTTCCAAGCGTCCACTTCTAACTCAATGCCAGCTAGGCCAGTGACGGAGTCTACGATGCTTAAACAACCATACTGCTCCGCTAGGGCGCACAGGGTCTGTGCATCTGAGCGCACACCTGTGGAGGTTTCAGCGTGAACGAACGCAAGAATCTTGGCATCTGGGTTGGCTTTGAGCGCGGCTTCGACCTTCTCTGGGTCTACCTGAGTACCCCACTCATCTTCAACGGTGACAAGCTCGCCATTCATGCGGCGCACATTTTCTGCCATACGCATGCCGAAGACACCATTGATGCATACGATTACTTTATCGCCGGCTTCCACTAGATTAGCAAAAGACGCTTCCATGGCAGCAGAGCCTGGCGCAGAAAGGGGTAGGGTAAGTTTGTTCTCGGTGCGAAAGGTGTATCGCAAGAGGTCTTTGATGTCTTCCATCAAAGCAATGAATTCAGGATCTAGGTGTCCAATAGTAGCTTTCGCCATGGCTCCCAGAACTCGTGGATGTACATCAGATGGGCCTGGGCCCATCAAAGTTCTGGGGGTCGGGTGAAAACTACTACTCACAACGATTTAGTCCTTCTTTGTATCTGCCTGTTCAGCTTCCTCAGCTACAGCTTCGTCTGCGGTTTCAACAACAGCTTCTGTTTCTTCTACTGTTTCTACCACCTCTTCAGCACCGGCTAAATCTGCGTCGAAATCTTCTACCTCAGCAATCGGACGGCCAACTAGCTCAATGTATGCCATTGGCGCTGCATCACCGGTACGGAAACCGCACTTCAAAATGCGTGTGTAACCGCCAGGGCGCGCTTGGTAGCGTGGACCAAGTTCGGTGAATAACTTACCTACCGCAGCCTTGCTACGTGTACGAGCAAAAGCTAAACGACGATTTGCTACCGAATCTTCCTTGGCTAGCGTAATCAGCGGTTCAGCAACCTTACGCAATTCTTTCGCTTTTGGCAGTGTAGTTTTAATGACTTCACACTCAATTAGAGATGTAGCCATATTGCGAAACATAGCCTGACGGTGCGAGCTGTTTCGGTTTAGTTGTCTGCCACTCTTTCGATGACGCATTATTCGTTCCTGTACCTATAAGCGAGTTGACGCTTTTTTGCCGATCCTATTTCTAAGATCCTGTTATCTCGTGGGTCGTGCCTGGATTAGATCCGGCCACCATGTAAATTTGCTGGCGGCCAATTTTCTAGGCGCATGCCCAATGACAAGCCTCTAGATGCCAAGACATCTTTGATTTCTGTCAGTGATTTCTTACCCAAGTTGGGTGTCTTCAACAATTCTACTTCGGTGCGCTGAATCAGATCACCAATGTAGTAAATATTTTCTGCTTTAAGGCAGTTCGCTGAACGCACGGTCAATTCTAGATCGTCCACTGGACGAATGAGTATTGGATCGGCTTCATCTTCTTTCTCTTCTTCAACCTGCTCGCTCTCGCTATCAAGGTCGACAAATACAGCCAGTTGATGCTGAAGAATAGTCGCTGCTCTTCTAATTGCTTCTTCTGGATCGATGGTGCCATTAGTTTCTAAATCTAGAACTAACTTGTCTAAGTCAGTACGTTGCTCTACGCGAGTGCTTTCTACACTGTAGGAGACTCTACGTAATGGGCTGTAAGACGCATCCAAACGCAATGAGCCAATTGGACGACCGGTGTCCTCTTCGCTGCTTGCTGTTGCTTGAGAATCCACTGGAACGTATCCACGACCTCTAGTGACCTTTGCTTCGATACGAATCGAACCACTGGCGTTCAAGTTGCAAACCACGTGATCTGGATTGGCTATCTCAATGTCTTCTGACAACTGGAAGTCACCGGCAGTAACCACGCCTGCGCCGCTCTTAGCCAGGACAATAGTGCCGTGATCCTGATTGTGCATGACAATGCTGATGTCTTTCAGGTTAAGAAGGATATCAATGACATCTTCTTGCACGCCTTCGATAGTACTGTACTCGTGCAAAACACCGTCGATCTGAACTTCGGTGATTGCGCAACCAGGCATAGACGACAACAAAATTCTACGCAGCGTGTTGCCCAGAGTGTGACCAAAGCCGCGCTCTAATGGCTCTAAAGTGACCTTAGAGCGAAACGGGCTATCAGATTGCACTTCAATATTTCGTGGAGTCAGAAATTCGTTTGCCAACTGTGACATATATTTGTCTCCCAAAGAGGCGCCAGCGCGCCCAATAAATTACTTAGAGTAAAGTTCTACGATCAAGTTTTCGTTGATCTCTGACGGTAGCTCTTCGCGATCTGGTAGACGCTTAAAAGTACCTTCAAATTTGTCTGCGCTTACCTCGACCCAATCAATCTCGCCACGTTGGCTAGACAATTGTAATGCGGCTTGGATGCGCAGTTGACCGCGAGATTTTTCAGCAATGGCAACAACGTCGCCCGCTTTAACTTGATATGACGCAATGTTGACCCAGTGACCGTTAACGGTAACCGACTTATGCGAAACCAGCTGACGTGACTCGGCTCTTGTAGAACCAAAGCCCATGCGATAGACCACGTTGTCTAACCGGCACTCAAGTAACTTCAACAAGTTTTCGCCTGTGGCGCCTTGCTTACGGTCTGCTTTCTTGTAGTAATTACGGAACTGCTTCTCCAGTACACCGTAGATACGGCGAACCTTCTGCTTCTCGCGCAACTGAACTGCGTAGTCCGATAAACGTCCACGACGCAGACCGTGCATGCCAGGTGCATTATCAATCTTGCACTTTGAATCGATAGGACGAACACCGCTCTTTAGGAAGAGGTCAGTGCCTTCTCGACGACTTAACTTGAGTT
>OJIR01000254.1_pt1 | contig 18337 bp, 15 predicted proteins | sample 1595711 | NCBI WGS metagenome assembly OJIR01 (sample SAMN05416846, study PRJEB24817) | seawater metagenome | isolation source: Sea water | place: Canada:Atlantic | collected 2013-07
ACGCAAGTGCACCGGGGCAGTTGGTAGGTAAGGTTTTACGCTCACCTCATGCCCACGCGCAAATCCTTAAAATCAACACTTCTAAAGCTGAAAAGCTTCAGGGTGTGAAGTCGATCATCACCTTTGAAGATCTGCCCGACCTTACTGGTGCAGATCAAGGCATGGCAGATATTCTGGAAAACTGCATGGCACGTGGTCGTGCACTGTATGACGGCCACGCAGTAGCCGCCGTTGCAGCGATTGATGAACAAACTGCAGCCAAGGCGCTGAAACTGATTGAAGTGAAGTACAAAAAGCTACCTCACGTTACTGATGTAGACGAGGCGATGTTGCCTACTGCGCCAATTATTCATGAGCGCATATTTACGCGTGGTGTAGAGCCAAAGCCGACTAAGCCATCGAATATCAGCAGTCGTACTGAGATGGGTAATGGTGACGTAGATGCAGGTTTTGCAGCAGCCGATGTCATCATTGAACATAGCTTTAAGACAGAACAGACTCACCAAGGTTATATCGAGCCCCATGCATGCTTGGCGTCGGTTAACCCGGACGGTACAGCTGAACTATGGGTAACCACTCAAGGGCATTTTGTATTCCGTAATGTTTGCGCTGGTTTGCTCGGTTTAGATATTGCCAAACTCAAAGTAACTTCGTCTGAAATTGGCGGTGGATTTGGCGGTAAGACTCACGTTTGGGTTGAACCTGTAGCCCTTGCTCTGTCGCGTAAAGCGAACCGTCCCGTGAAAATGGTCATGTCCAGAGACGAAGTATTTCGTGCAACAGGTCCTACTTCTTCGACTTCAATCGACGTCAAACTCGGTGCGAAGAAAAACGGCGAGATTACTGCTGCGGTTGCAGAGTTGCGCTACCAAGGTGGTGCATTTCCCGGCAATTGGGCAATGCTTGGTTGCATGACCGCGTTCGCTTGTTACGACATCAAAAACAATAAATCCATTGGTTGGGATGTGCTGGTAAACCGTCCTAAAGTTGCCGCTTATAGAGCGCCTTCGGCGCCCATGGCTGCCTTTGCTGTAGAAAGCGCTATGGACATGCTTGCCAAAGAGTTACGCATGAAGGCCATAGATCTGCGCCTGAAGAATGTTGCTCGTGAAGGCACTTTGGCACCCTATGGACCTACTTATGGACCGATTGGTATTGAGGCCACCCTCAAAGCAGTCAAAGCTCACCCGCACATGCGCGCTAAGTTAAAGCCAAATCAGGGTCGCGGAGTGGCTTGTGGTTTTTGGTTCAACATTGGTGGACAGACGTCTACAGACTTGAACATTGGTGTTGACGGCACTGTGAATTTGGCCGTGGGTACTGTGGACGTAGGTGGTTCTAGGTCTTCTCTAGCAATGATTGCTGCAGAAGAATTGGGTATCGACTACGAAAACGTTAAAGCCAATATCGCTGACACCACATCACTGGGTCATAACGACATGACAGAGGGCAGCCGGGGTACTTTCTCTTCTGGTATGGCCACCATTTATGCTGCTCGTGAAGCGATCGAAGTGCTCAAGCAACGTGCAGCCAAAACGTGGGGTATTCCGCTAGAGGATGTTTCTTGGGAAGAAGGTCACGCGGTAGCAACAGGCAAGGGCCATGGTAATTTGCCTAAGCTTTCTTTGCGCGAAATTGCTGCCAAGTCTGGTCGTACTGGTGGGCCTATTGCAGGCCACAACGAAGTAACTGCTGATGGAGCGGGTATGGGATTTGCCAGCCACATTTGTGATGTGGAAGTTGATCCAGAAACAGGTCGAAGCACTATTGTGCGTTACACCGTTGTGCAGGATGCTGGTAAAGCCATTAACCCTGACTATGTAGAAGGTCAGTTCCAAGGTGGTGCAACACAAGGCATTGGTTGGGCTCTCAATGAAGAGTACATTTATGGCGAAGATGGTCGTTTGCAGAATCCTGGTTTTCTAGATTATAGAATTCCTGTGTGTTCTGACTTGCCATTTATCGACACCCAGATCCTTGAAATTCCTAACCCCAACCACCCTTATGGGGTGCGTGGTGTTGGTGAAACATCTATCGTGCCGCCTTTGGCTGCTGTAGGTAATGCCATTGCCAATGCAACAGGTGTGCGGATGGGCCATGCGCCTATGTCGCCACCACGCGTTTTGGCGGCATTAGACGCTTTGGATGCGGGTTAGTTTAAGTAGTTCCTTCCGCGTCGGTAACGACGCGGAGGCAACCTTAGAGGTTGATGCCGAAACAATTGCGCAATTGATGGCGTCTCTTGCAGACAAGTTTCCAAATCTTCGGGAAGTCTTGTCTAGTGATGTGGCAGTATCAATCGACGGGCAAATCTATCGTGATGATTGGACCCAAACTATTCCCAGTGGCGCCGAGGTGTATCTTATACCTAGAATAGAAGGGGGCTAGGCAAGCTAGTTCTCCAGTTCTGTTTCTCAGTCCTTTGCCAATTCTTTTTCTAAAAATAGCTCTCAGTTTGTATTTCCTCCATGCCTTTAGTTGCACTCGGCACCATTTACAAAAATGATTTTACATGCCCGGCTTTTATCGTCTGCGCAATCATATTTGCGCAGGTAAGAACTATATTCCCAGCGAATAATATGGGTACAATTAAGACCCCTTGTTGCTAGAAGACGAACAGTGGCCGATAGCCTTAGAGATCAATTAGTAAAAGCCGGATTGGCTACCAGTGCTCAAGCGAAGAAAGCAGAGCGTTCAGGCCGAGCGGTGGAAACAGCCAAACGTCACGATAAAGCCAAAGACAAAACTAAAGGCAAGAGTGAGCCTACTTCGCAAACACAACAAGTTAAGGCTAAGGCAGCGCAGCAACGTGCTGAAAAAGCCGCTCGTGATAAAGCCATTGCCCAAGTGCGCAACGCCAAAAGTGAAGCCAAAGCCAAGCAAGCCCAGGTGCGTCAGTTAATAGCCCAGAATGATCAGCGTACTAAGGTCAGTGATGACGAGGCGGTACCTTACAATTTTGTACATGGGCAAAAGATCAAAAAAATCCACGTCACCAAAGTGCAACTAGAAGCCCTAAGCAGTGGTCGTCTTATTGTGGTTAACAATAACGGCATTTATCATTTTGTTGATGAGAAGGTCGCAGAGCAAATTGCTGCGCGCGACCCTAAGCGCATCATTGTTGCTCATAGCAACGAAAATAAGGATGCAGCGCCAACTGCGGATGATGAACACTACGCCAAGTTTGCTATCCCAGATGATCTAGATTGGTGAAGGCGCGCTCGCCGACTAAGTGCGAGAGGTGCTTTGTTCTGCTGTTAGTGAAATGTGGCGCGCAAGCATTTAGCGAGGCAAAATGAAAAATCGACATACCCTTTATGGATCTTACGCGTCTTATTACACTGCGAAAACCCGCTCCTATTTGCGCAAGAAAGGCATTTCATTCGTGGAGCGACTGCCCAGTGATCCGGCTTTTCGCCAGATCGTTCGCCCAACATCCGGCAGTCACCGTATTCCCCAGCTAATGACACCTGAAGGTGTTGTGTTGCAAGACAGCGTCGCAATTCAGGATTTTCTGGAAGAACAATTTCCTCACTTGCCGGCGATACCGAAGACCCCAAAGCAAAGAATATTCGTGCACTTAATGGAGTTGATGGGTAGTGAAGGATTGCTGCGACTCGCGTGGTTGCACAGGTGGATGTTTGAGGAAAATTTTGCCTTTATTAAAAAGGACTTTGGGCGGTCGTTTAAGCCTCAGGGCGGCGATGCGGATTTGCAAAAATATGGTGATCTTATAGCCAACCGGATGATGAGCTATGGGTTGCCAGAATCATCCCCTGCGGCGAGGGCAGCTTTGGATGAAAAGTATAGGCAACTGCTGACATTATTTGAGTCCCATCTTATTCAACACCCTTACTTCTTAGGCGGACACCCTTCCGCTGCGGATTATGCTGTTATGGGTGCATTTCATGCTCATATGGGGCGTGATCCTGCTGGACTGCGTGTAATGCAAGACCAAGGACCAAGAGTGCTTAGGTGGGTGGAAAATATGCTTTTGCCTGAAGTCCAAGCGCCAGAATTCTATGCTGTGCCTATTGAATATTTAGCTAATGACGAAGTACCTGACACGGCCCTGGCCGTTCTGCGTTTTATCGCTGATGAGTACGGTAAGAAGTTTGTAGTGGGTGCGCTATGCTTCAACCAAGCTATGGGAAAATTGACCCCTCAGGCGGGGTACGCCTTTGCCCCTGAACATGATCAACCGCTGTTACCCGCAGAGCGGGTGAATTACCAAGGCGCTGAGTCCGAGCATAGAGCGGACCTTTACGCAGTTTGGTTGACACAACGCTCTCAGGGCTACTTCCATTCATTAGACCTAGCTGAGCAGGCCCAAGTGTCGCAGATGCTGGGCAAAGGTACGTTAGCGGATTTACTGGGCGTGCCGTTTACAACTAAAATTAACCGGGTGGATAACCGGTTTTTGGTAGCCTAAGACTATCGGTTTTTATTATCTTTCAGACCGTTTCTTTTAGAGATTAGTCGGACACTAGCAGCTCATTAAGAAGTCCTTTGCCAGTTCTTTGCGACAACAGCCTGTTTGAAAGACGTGATAGAAGTAGCGTATTTTTTTTGCGGCGGCGGAAGAAAGTAGGGTCAAAAGAGACAATGAAGTAAAGAGATAGAGAGATAGAGAGATAGAGATAAAAAGATAGAAAGATAAAGAAAGGGGCCGAGCGCGCTCGCCCCTTCTATTAGCGCTTTTGCTACTTAAGTATGTAAGCCCTAACGGTCAAAGTATCTTCTCTTGTATCAAAAGTAATGATGTCCAGATTTTTGTCGCCGTTATCTACGTCAACAACGTTTCTGAGCGTCAACGTTGAACCTTCCCGCGACCAACGCCCGTTAAAAGTGCCGGAAAAAACTGTATCTGCATCGATAACACCTCTTCCTAGACCTGATGACGAGCCCGCGGTTGCGCTTGGGCCGTAATTAAGTTTGTAGGTTACGTAGACTTTGCCGTAGTTACCCATCTTACCTTCTGCCGTTATGCTTGAAGCGTCTGCGCCAAGGTTTACTGATGTGACATTCATTATTGCAGCTGGTTGGCGCTCTTCTAAATGCAAAGCTGATCCGTGGTCGCCGGCTACTGCAGCATGTGAAAGCATAAGTATTGTTGCGCCGATTATTGTTCTTATCGTTTTTATTATCATTGTTATTTTCCGACTATAAGTTGTTTTGCATAATGCTTTTCAATCCTATCGCCCGGCTTTATCTGTGTAAACACCGAGTGAGCGTAGCCGCTCTTTTCTCGGGCGGTACAAACAAGGATGGTTTAGAGCGCGCAAGCGTTTGGCAACTGAGACAGTTTTTACACTTAGTGCTAAACTGACAATTGAATTCGAACAAGCCAGGGAGAGAAGCCAGTGTCTAGTGGAGTTTTAGCGAGTATGTTGGATCAAGATCCAGCAACCATGCCTTTAGAGAATATAGATGTAAGCCATATTGATTTGTGGCGTAGTGAAGCGAAGTGGGATTTCTTTAAACGCCTTCGTGATGATGCGCCTATCCATTATTGTGCGAAGAGTGAGTTTGGCCCTTATTGGTCCATTACTCGTTTTAGTGACATTATGAAAGTTGAAAAAAATTGGCAGGTTTTCTCTTCCCACCCGCGAATCTCAATTGCCGATCCTGTAGAAGGCAGTACCTTTAATACGCCAACGTTTATTGCTATGGACCCGCCGACGCATGATGATCAGCGTAAAGCAGTTCAAGACGTTGTGGCTCCGCCCAATCTAAAAGAACTAGAGGCAACCATTCGCTCACGAGCGGGTGAGATTTTAGATGGCCTACCCATTGGTGAAACATTTAACTGGGTAGATAGGGTATCTATTGAGTTAACCACGCAGATGTTGGCCACTCTTTTTGATTTTCCCTTGGAAGATCGCTACAAGCTCACTCGTTGGTCTGATGTTGTTTTTGCCCGAGTAGGCGAAGGCGTAATTGATTCTATTGAGCAACGTCAGGAAGAGTTAATGGAGTGCTTGGCGTACTTCCTTAAGCTTTGGAAGGAGCGCGAAGATAATCCCGTTGGCAATGATTTCATTTCTATGATGATCAGAAGCGCTGCCACAAAGAATCTCTCGCCACAGGAATACTTGGGTAATATTTTGCTGTTGATTGTGGGCGGTAACGATACCACCCGGAATTCAATTACTGGTGGTGTATTAGCGCTTAATCAAAACCCAGATGAATATGCCAAGTTGCGCGCGCAACCGGAAGTTATTGCGAACATGGTTTCTGAAATTATTCGCTGGGTAACGCCGCTTGCGCATATGCGCCGCACAGCTACCCAAGACTTCGATTTCGACGGGCAAAAGATCAAAGCCGGCGACAAGGTTATTATGTGGTATGCCTCCGGTAACCGTGACGAGCGCAGCATTCCAGACCCTGAAGAATTTAAGGTGGATCGACACCGAGCTCGTAACCATATTTCCTTTGGTTTTGGTTTACACCGTTGTATGGGTAACCGCATGGCGGAACTGCAACTCAGAGTGCTTTGGGAAGAGATTCAAAAGCGTTTTGAGTTCATAGAAGTGGTCGGTGATGGTGTGCGTGTGCCGTCTTGTTTTGTGCACGGCTACACAGACTTGCCAGTACGTTTGCATGCAAAGAAGTAAGTTAGGTATTTGCTAGCTGCCCTTAGTCCGCTTGTGCGTACTAGCTTGCGAGCAGGTCGCGGTGAGCTATTGGAATAGTTGTAAGAATAGTTGTCAGGGTAGTTGTAGAGTAGTTGCAGAGTAGCTGTTAGAGAAACTGTTAGGTGGTACTGCTGGGTTTTTTGCAACCAACGTTCTCAGTTGGCGTTTGCCATTTCCGATAATAAAGGGTTGGAGAAGACGATGAAGAAATTGTTATTGAATGGCGCGTTGGGGTTACTAGTTATTTCTACAAATGCAGTGGCTGGTAAGTCGGAGGCTGTTGCCGATAGTGTGATTATTGAGCAACGTGCAGCACTGATAAAAAATACTGCTGGCAAAGGCTTCGGTCCTCAAGCACCTAGAGATATTGGTTCACTAGTGGGAACCAATAGCCGAGTTTTTGGCGCAGCGCCGAGCTATGCCCAAATGAACCTCTGCAATATTCATTTCCATAAAAATGCCGAACATAAGGGTGGCGATTTCACTAAATATGCAGGCAATGGAGATTGCCAAGGCTATCATTCGGGGTATCAATATTCTGGAGTTCTGAGTGCGGCGGAGCTAACCAAGTTGGATTCGCCAGTGGGCTCTAGTGCCCATGGCAGCTTGTATCCTGGCGACACCATTGAAGTGCATTACGTACATTCAACAGCCCAAGTTAGCCCTGGTGCCACACTTGGTGCCTGTTTGAGTGATGCCATAGGTAATCCACAGTTGCGTGTAGTGGCTCAAGTGTTTGTTTTAGTTAATGACGCAAGCGCTGGGGACTTTACCAAGCTTGCTCAGGTGGCTGAGGTCAATGGCTATCATCAAGCGCCGAATATCCCTGCTAATACGGGCAAAGCTATTGAGTATTCGGGTTCAACAACTGGGCCAGGATACAATGAAGCGGGTTCGCCCTTTCAGGTGTCTTGGAGTGTGCGGCCAAGTGTGGCCAAAGTATCTATTGAAAGCGTAGGTGTGTGGCTAGAAGGCAACGCTTTTGATGAAGATCACGCTCATGGCGTGCGTAATCTTGTCATTAACCCAGAGCTCTTGTCGGAAATTCGCTAGTAGGGCAGTTCTACACAATCCTCATGGAAAGCCCAGTTATTCCTTTGCAATAGACTGGGCGTTGTCATCCTCTTTAGCTTGGTTCTCCAGCCGATCTTTAAGGGCCTGTAAAATTTCTTTGTGTCTTGACTGAGGCAGGTTGTAGCGGCTGTAAATTAGCAAAGAAAAGACTGCGGCTAGACCCATTATGGGTCCAGCTGTAAGCCCCATGCGAAAAAGGACATCTGCATCTAACTCTCCTGGCACCGCTTTAAAGGGTAAGCGCACAAAATATTCCAGCATGATGCCGGCGAAGAGGTGGCCGAAGGAATAGGATGCTTTGGCAAAAAACGCCCTGGCTGAATAAAACAGGCCTTCCTCACGAACGCCCTTGGCCAGTTCATTGTCATCAACGATGTCGCCAATCATCGACAGCACCGCCACGGTGCCCAGTCCTAGAGAAAATGTGAAGCCTGCGGCGTTTGCCAGCAAGTAGTACATGAGTTGTGGGTCATGGTTTTCTGGCAGCAAACCCAATAAACGTAAATTGACAACAAGCTGTGCGAACAGCGCAGTGCCTGCTAATGCGGTTAGCATGATTGGCTTGCGGTCGAATCGACGCATAAGGATGGGTGAAAGTAGGGCGCCCAGTGCCGCTGAGGGTGCAGCTATCAAGCCTAACCAAGCTATTTTTTCAGATGGTAATTGCCAAAAGTAGGTGTTGATGAATACGTTTAGCGTATCGTAAATACCACTGGCGATCATAAAGAAGAAGAAGCCGAGCAAAATAATTCTATAGTTTGGATTCTTCAACGTGCTGAAAATTTGTGCGAAAAAATGCTTTAGCGTCAGTCGGTTTTCGGTTCTTTGGGCTGAAGTTAAGTTTGGTATATGCCTAGAGGTTCCCGCGGCACAAGCCCAGATGGCAATTAGGATTACCGCGCAGGCGGTCATAATCAACGGGCCATATGCTTGGGCTGCGAGTTGGGCTGGGACTAGTGCGCCATCGCTGGCGCGTATACGCTCCCCTGCAAAGAACCCTGCCCAAGCAATGAATGCAAACGAAGCGCCGGATATATAAGCGATGGCTGTATTTGCACTGAATAGTTGCGAGCGCTGAAATTGGTTTTTTGACAACTCGCCGCCCAAAGCCAGGTGCGGCACGCTGTAGAGGGTCAAAAATGCCCTGCCCAATATTGTCCACGCAGCTAACCAAAGGAATAGCCCAAATTGGTTATCTTCTGCAGATGCGCCCTGCAAAAATTCCGGCGGATTAAAAACACACCAAAGAGCAATTACAAGGGGAATAGGGGCGACCCATAAGAAGGGGTGTCGCCGCCCTCGTGACGAGCGCCAACGGTCAGAAATGATGCCAACCAAGGGGTCTGTTATTGCATCGCCAATCATTGCCAACATAATGGCCAAGCCGATTAGCGCGTTATTTAGCTCCACCACCTGATTGTAGTAGATGGTGATAAACGTGTTAAACAAGCCGGTATAGACCGCTTCGCCAGTGGCGCCAATGCCAAATGCCAATTTAGTGCCCAGAGAAAGCTTGCCATCCACTGGTGTATGTTGTGAATTTTTAATTGTCGCGCCCCTTGTTACTTCTATGTTGAAGAATAGCACTGTTAACTGAGTCTCAAAACTACTGCTATTTGACCAGCTCAGACGATCGCGGTACGGGACTAGTTTGTTGAGTAGCGTACTCTGGCTGGTTGCACTGATGCCTAACCTGTATGCTTTAAGCCATAATTTATGGAGTGCAGTCAGTGCCTAAAGCAAGTGATTTAAAGCGTGGCGATGTGGTGGATATTGGTGGCGTGCCACATAGTGTGAAAAATGTCGATGCCAAGAGTCCTTCTTCGAGGGGCGCATCAACTCTTTATAAGATCCGCTTCACTAATTTGCGCACGGGCCAGAAGCTGGACGAGAGCTTTAAAGGCGATAGCATGTTGGGCCAAATTGATTGCATACGTACAGACGTGCAATATTCCTACATAGATGGCGACGAGCATGTGTTCATGAATACTGATGACTATAGTCAATACATATTGAATACAAGCGCCATTGAAGACCAACTTGTGTTTATGGAGGTGGGTCAGCAGGATCTTATAGCGTTGATTGTTGAGGGTGAAATACTCAGCGTCAGCGTGCCGGTAACAGTGCTTTTGGATATTGTTGAAACCGCGCCGAGCATCAAAGGCGCGACCGCATCTGGGCGCACTAAATCAGCCACGTTAACAACGGGTCTTGTGATTCAGGTGCCTGAATATATTGAGTCCGGTGAACGAATCAAAGTAAATACCGAATCCAGTAAGTTTGTTTCACGGGCTTAGTCATTGGCATTAAGGCAGTGATGGATACGCAACATTGCTTTAGCGAATGCTTCTAAAATCATTGAAAGCGCCTACAACAAGTGCGTTCAAAGTGCTTTCATGCAGCAATTAAAGTCGGCGTTATTCTTGGTTGTTTGGTGAAGGGCCATAGTCAGGGACGTCACGTTCAACTGCTACTAACAGAGCAGGTTTACTCTAGTGCTGATAATTGTTGTTACTTAATTTTTCGTCGTAGCTGTTGATTTTTAGGCGGCAAACTAGCTACCCAAATTTGGAGTTCATACATGGGGATTGAAACCGGTGTCGCTTGGCGCGAGTTACGCGCGCACTTTGAGCAAGTTGTGGAATTACAGCTGACTCAGATGTTTGCCGGTGACCCCCAGCGAGCCGTGGACTTTTCGTTAGAAGAGCAAGGGCTATTCTTAGATTATTCAAAAAATCGTATCACTCGTGAAAGCATAGATTTACTGACTAATCTGGCAGTTGAGGCAAAATTGCCCGCGGCGATAAAAGACCTGTTTGCGGGTAAAAAAATCAACATCACTGAAGGCCGCGCCGCTTTGCATACCGCTCTGCGCGCGCCGAAGTCCGCCTACATTGAGTTAGATGGCGTTGATGTGATCCCGCAAGTGCACGCGGTTTTAGAGCAAATGGAGACGTTTTCCGAAACCGTTCGTTCTGGTCAATGGCTGGGCTTTAGCGGTAAGCCTATCCGCAATGTGATTAATATTGGTATTGGTGGGTCCGACCTTGGCCCGTCTATGGCCTATGAAGCTCTGCGTGCTTACAGTCAACGCAATCTAAATATACAGTTTGTTTCTAACGTCGATGCTTCTGATTTTGCTGAGGCGGTACAGGGGCTGAATGCTGATGAAACCCTGTTCATTGTCTGCTCAAAAACATTTACCACGGATGAAACCTTGACCAATGCACGCACTGCTCGGTCATGGTTGTTGGATCAATTGATTGATAAGAAAGCCATTGCTAAACACTTTGTTGCGGTTTCTACCAACACTGAGGCCGTGCAGGCCTTTGGCATAGATGCGCAAAATATGTTCGGCTTTTGGGATTGGGTAGGGGGTAGATATTCTCTTTGCAGCTCAGTAGGACTGGCGGTTATGGTGTCCATTGGCGGCACTAATTTCCGCGCCATGCTAAGTGGATTCCATGCAATGGACGAACACTTTAGAACAGCGCCGTTGGCGCAAAACATGCCTGTACTCATGGCCTTGCTAGGTGTTTGGTACAACAATTTCTTTGTCGCGGAGACCCATGCGATTTTTCCATATGATAAGTATTTGGGGCGTTTTCCTGCCTATTTGCAGCAGGTAGATATGGAAAGTAATGGTAAATCTGTAGATAAAAGTGGGCTCGAGGTGGTTGTTCAAAGCGGGCCAATTATTTGGGGTCAGGTTGGGACTAATGGCCAACATTCGTTTTATCAATTACTCCATCAGGGCACTAAGTTGGTGCCTGTAGATTTTATTGGTTTTGCCCAATCGCATAATCCTATCGCTGATCATCACGATAAATTGATGGCGAATTTTTTTGCTCAAACCCAGGCACTGGCGTTCGGTAAGTCGAGTCAGGCGTTAGCTGATGAGGGTGTTGATGAGGCGCTTATTCCGCACCGAACTTTTTCTGGTAACCGACCGACAAATACGCTGATGGCGGAAAAGCTGACGCCTTTCGTTTTAGGTCAGTTGACGGCGTTGTATGAGCATAAGATTTTTACCCAAGGTGTGATCTGGGATGTGTTTTCTTTTGACCAATGGGGCGTCGAGTTAGGTAAGAACTTGGCCGTTGAGATTTTCCAGCAATTGGAGAGCAGCGGGACGGGTAAGGCGAATTTTGATGCCTCAACGACTCAGTTGTTGAATCGATATCGCGGTATGCGCAAAACTAGTTAACTCATCTCTTCGCTGTGCGTGACGGTGTCGCAAGAGGAGCTGTCTTTTAAACTAGGCTTCTATATGGAACAACTTGTTGTAGCTGGAATTTAGATTCTGCTTTGACGCCTGTTTGAGCGTGGGACATGTTGCTTACTATTTAATTTTTTATTGCGCGGATTCTAGCGAATCATGCCCTGAGTTTGTATTGGCTAGGTCGCTACGGTCAACCTAGCTTTGTGCTCTGTTGCTAAGTCAGTTGGTTGAGTCGTTTATACCTTGGTATTGCCATCACCTTTTGGTTTGCAGAACAAGGCTCCATGCCGAGTAAACTGTGTTCCTCTCTAAATGCGCCGTTTTGGTGCATCAACAAACGAGGAGAGACTTTATGAGTGCAGATAGAATTCTTACTGCCGTAGGCTTACTGGCCGCAGTCGTCGCAGTGTTTGTACCGTTGCAGTGGTGGGGGTTGATATTACTGGCAGTAGGGTTAGTCAGTGGATTTATGAGTCCTAGCGAAGATATGTTAACTAGAATTGGGTATACAGTGGCTGCAGTTGCGCTACCTACCCTAGCGAATAGTTTGGATGCAATACCAGTTGCTGGCGTGCATTTGAATGGCATTATCGATAATTTCGCAATTGTTATAGGTGGAATCGTGATTGCCAATTTTGTTTTGGTTCTGTTCGCACGGCTGATGGATAGTGGTGACTAAAGCCGGTGAGCTAGCGACATAACAGTCGCTGGCTAAGCAAAAGGGCTGAAGCTGGGAAGCGTCGGCCCTTTTCCCCCTCCTGATATCCTCGCCTTGACTAACTTCATGTAAACCCCCTCAACGTGCTGGCAATGTCGGCGTGTCAATTATTGGGTGATAATTTGTTCAGGCAGTTATTCGACATCTAGTTGCTGCTATTTGTATTTGTATGACCGCACCCTTAAAGTGTCGCCGTTGAGTTAAATACACGTTGGCAGACTCGAACGCCCAACAGTCAATAGAAAATATAAGGATCGGTATGCAGCAATTTGAAGTGATCGTCATAGGCAGTGGTTTTTCAGGGTTGATGTGTACCCAGTACCTCAAAGAAGCCGGTATTGAAGGTGTGCGCATTTTCGAAATGAATTCCTCCGTAGGCGGTGTGTGGAGCCATGGCGGCGTGGGTTCTTATCCTGGCGCTGCTTGCGATGTGCCTTCTTATACCTATTTGCCGTTTTTGGATCGTACCGGTTTCATCCCTTCAAAAAAGTATGTAAGCCAGGGTGAGATAGCAGATTATGCAGAATTGCTCACAGATCATTTTGAACTACGCGAGCATATCCAGTTTTCTCGCAAGGTAGTCAGCGTTGACTATATTGGCAAAGGTAGCGCGGCATGGCAGATAACCACTGTGGATGCTCAGAGCGGTGAAGATAAGCAAACTGCTACCTGTCAGCACGTGGTGAGCGCCAACGGGCCGCTTTCAAGTCCACGTATGCCTGAGGTGCCTGGCATGGAAACCTTCCAAGGCGAGAGCTTTCATACCGCATTGTGGGATCGCAGTGCCTCGCTAAAAGGTAAGAAGGTAGGCGTGATTGGTACCGGTGCTTCAGCGGCCCAGGTCATTACCTCCATTGTTGATGATGTCGAATCGCTTACGGTCATTCAGCGCACGCCTACTTGGGTGCTGCCGCGAGATGATGAACCCACGCCGCCAGAAATGGTCGAGGCGTTCAAAGCGGGCGGTTACAGCGAAAAACTCCGCCATGTTGATTGGAAGGGCGAGCTTCCAGTGCCTACGGACCTTCCCTTTACCTTTGAAATGCTCCAAGACGAAGAGGCAAATGCGAAGATTTGCGCTGGTATTGCCAAGAGTATTGGCAGAGAGGTAGACGATGCTGAATTAGCTAAAACGTTAACGCCGGATTATCCGTTCTTTTGTAAGCGCGTGTTATTCATTGATGATTACTACGCTACTTACAATAAATCTAACGTCACCTTGGTCAACGAGCCCGGTGGTGTTGTGGCAATCAATGCAACTGGCTTAGAAGTGGCCAGTGGTGCGACATACGATTTTGACGTCATTATTTACGCGACTGGATTCGACAGTAACTTTATTCCGTTCCCAATTAACGGCCGTAATGGCGCATCACTAGCCGAGCGTTTTGGCGCCGCACCAGAAAATAATTTTCAGATGACCAAGCCGCAATCTCTTTGGGGTATCCACGTAAAGGATATGCCTAACATGTACATGATGATTGGGCCGCAGAGCCTTAATCCTGTGACTAATGTAACGCTGTTGTGCGAAGAACAGTCGCGCTACATTGCCAAGCTGGTGGCGCAAATGAAGGCAGACCAGAAGCTGGAAGTTGAGCCCACTATGGATGCAGTAGAGGCGTGGACCGATCGTTGCGAGGCCAGCTCTGAAGGTAAGGTATGGCTGCGTTGTAACAACTGGTACACAAAGAGTACTAAGAGTGACGAACAAGCAGGCAGATCGCGCTCTTCAGGCATGTGGATGGAGAACTACGAGTCTTACCTGCAACACCTTTTAGGCGAAGAAGGCGGCGCACCTGAGACGCTGCTTAACTACAGCTAGCGTCTTTTCTGCACCTAATGCCTGGACCTAGCGTCTAGACTTAAGGTCATGAGTCTTGGGCCGGCAGTAAGCAGATGTTAGAAAGATGTTGAATAAAGCCTCGGTTTACCGGGGCTTTTTTTTGCCAAGATTTCGCAAAGAGGGCTGATTAAGGCGGGTTTGTTCAGGGTTTTTCTGTTTCTGTTTCTGTTTCTGTTTCTGTTTCTGTTTCTCTACCTCTACCCCTCTATGTGACTTTCTCTCCTTGTCTTTAGCCTGGCCGGCTAACTATGCGTTCTACCGAGTAGCTCAGTACGTTGGCTGCTTTCGCAACGCTCAAGCCTTGGTCTACGCGCAGGCTGATCCAGAATTCAATACTCAAAGTCGCGTCAAGAGCTTCAAATAAGAGTGTGTTTGAAGTGAGGTGTTTGGGCAGTATTTCCTGTAAGCGTCTGCGTCGTCTTTGCACACCCTTGCCGATTGCCGCTTTCTTTTGTGTTCGCCAATGGCGCTGAATAGTTGGCGAAATGTGCAGTGGCAAAATAAATTCATAGGTCCGAGTTCTGCGCTCCACCACAATATGTAAAAGTTCTTGCCAATGCTTTGAAGGTGAAAGCTCGCTGGGGAAGGGTTCATCCATCACCCCCCTGGCCTGCGCTTGAGCCTGTTCCATTATTGTAATCAGCAATGTGCCCATATCTGGAAAATGCCGAAACAGGGTTCTTGTGGTGATGCCAGCTGCCTCAGCGATTTCTTTTGCCGTGGGTTCGCCGCTGCCCTCAATAATGAGTCGTCTAGCCGTTGCCAATATTAGGTTGCGGGTGGCACTTGTGCGCTCGCGCCTACCGTCAATGGCTGCTCGTGCGCTGATTCGCTGGGGGTTAAACAGCATTGCGGTCCAGCACTTGGCAGCGCCGCATATAACGGCGGCTGTTTTGATCAAAGCCATCGCGTCTGTGCATAACGCAGCGGTTGTCCCAGATAATAAGATCCAGTGGCTGCCATTTTTGTGTCCAAGTATTTTCTGCAATGGCCACGTAAGCCCACAGCTCATCTAATAATGCATCGCTCTGGGTTACCGACATACCCGGAATATAGGCCCATTCTCGGCGGCCCAGATATAGGGCCGGTTTACCGCTTTCATTGTGGGTTCTGATCATTGGGTGTATTGCGCCCGGCGCCTCGCGGGGATCATCGAAGGCCTCAAATCCGGGCCGCAGCTTGCCCACACTGGTATGCGCGGCGTTGTGTTTGACGGTCAGCGTTTCAATTTTTTTGCGCAGGTCGCCAGGTAGCGCCTCAAGGGCCGCATACTGATTGGCGAAATGGGTATCGCCCCCTTGCTCAGGAATTTCGATGCCTAAGAGCAAACTTGCTGGCGGTGGTGTTTCGATATACGTCATATCTGAGTGCCACGTGGCCTCTGAGTTGCCCAGACCGCCGATAGGTTTACCGTCGGCAATAATATTAGACAGCGTGGTGACATAACGATGTTTAATTTTCGCTTTGTCCTCTTCTGACATGCGGCCAAAAGGCGCTTCTTCTAACGGGCCAAAGCGTTTGCTGAAGGTTTGCAGTTGTTCGTCGTCCAAGTCTTGATTACGAATTCGTAATACACCGTACTCAAGCCAAGCGCTGTAAAGTTGTTCAAATTCAGTGTTGCTGATGGTGGCCAAATTGACGTCTTCGATATCGGCAACAAAATTAGCCGTTATTGGGGTTACTTTCATTGCTCATTTTTCCTTTTGGGTGATGTCGTTAATTTCTATTTCCTCGCCAGTAGAGCCGCCTATGGCTTCACGGGAGGCTACCATCCGCGCCATGATGGCGAGCTTGGGTGATGCAGCAAACCGCTCGTAAAATATCCTCAACCCAGCACCTAGTTGTGTCTCATGCCATAAAATTTGCTCTATAGCCTGGGCGGAGTATTCACCCGGCTGGGCGGTTAGCGCTTCGATATAAAACACTTTGGCATCCTCTATTGCCAACTTGAACCATTTAAGGTCGGCGGTAGGTAAAGTATCTGCGTCTAACAGGTCGCCTAACTTTGTAAGAATAGTTTGTATGGGTTCCTCGGCTACACCCACTAAAGAGCGACCGAGACGCCTGCGCTTGCCCAGTTCATACCAAGGCTGCATTTGCGTCAGTTCGTTTACAAAGCGGGCCGCCCAGGTATTTTCCTGAGCCTGCGAATTGCTGAAGGAAACTGGGCAAGCAGCCGACTCCTCAATACTCACTGTTGGCGCATCCTCTGGATAATCCTCCAAGACAGGGCCTGCTGTGCGTTCCAATAGTGCAAGGGCCGCAGCAATAACCCGGTGTTGAAAAGCTTTGTCATTGGGTTTACCCAACGGTCTGCCTAGCGGAAAGGGTACCCACAGCGAACGCGGCGGCTGCATACTTTGTGCATTTTCACGGACCAAGCTAATACCTGTGGTCATGATGCCAGTGCTTTCTAAGTAATAACTTAGCGCGCACACGGCGCGGGTGCAGTTGGGTCAGACCGGCGTTAAAAATACGGCGTCCACCTGATCTTGTTTGAGCAGGCTTGCTACCTGCATTGCATTCTTTTCGTAGACTTTGGGCATGAGGCCCGCGCCCATAAAGCTGTAATGTACGTCAGCCAGCGAGCCGATGGTCTTGTCAGCAAGCAGTTCTTGAAAACGCTTAATAGGGAAAACTAAATTTACGTCTTCCACAAAACCGCTGCGATCAAAGTTAGCAGAGCTGTGGCTCATGATCAGATCGTTAGCATCGTCGTCAATTGAGATCGGTCGAAAAGTTGGATCGGCAAAATCAAATGCGCTGTCGCCACGAAAGTGCAGGCCTGCGGTGGTTATCAGAGCAATACGCTTTGCATTCAAAGGCTTGGTGTTATTAATCCACGGCAATGGGCCTAGAGGCGGCATGTTTTTTTCGAGTAAGTGGTGCCGTTCGTATTCGGGCAAGTCAGCTAGGCGCACCATGATTGGACTCTTGATTGCATTTAATGTCACTGATAGTGACATTAAATTTAGCCCTGTCAAGTTGGGCTATAACTTCGTGAAGTACTTAGGTGGCAATACTCAGGGTCTTTTGCGATTCGGTGTCCTTGCTGATAGGTTGCACTAATCACATCAGATAAATCGAAAAGTAAAATGCTCATGATTGCCAACAAAATGTTACCCCTTCGGAATGTGCTGGAAGCGCTGAAAGCCAACCTTAGTTACTTTGCTGTAGCGCTAGCTTTGAGTGGCTGCATGAGTGGAGATTTTGATAGCTTTATCGTTGGGCCAGAAGTAGCAGCGGAAGTCAGAAAAACAACTCAATGGGCAAATTACGCTGGCTCTGGAAGTCGCCGCGCAACGAAGCTTGAGCAAATTACTAAAGGCAATATTGCTGACTTGGAGGTGGCTTGGACATTTCGGACAGGTGATCTGAACAGCATCTTTCAATCCACGCCAATATTGGTGAACGGCCAACTGGTGTTGTGTACACCGCACAACCAAGTAATTGCCCTGGACCCGCTAACGGGCGCAGAGTTTTGGCGTTTCGATCCTGATGTGGCCAAAGTAGATTATCCCAACAAGGCCAACTGCCGTGCTGTAGCTCAATGGCACTCAAGCAAAGAAACTAACGAATTGGCTGAACCGAACCTAGCCTGTAAGTCGCGTATTTTTGTCGCAACCAATGATGCCAGGTTGATAGCAATTGATGGCACTACCGGTCAACGCTGCAAAGACTTTGGCGAGAGTGGTGAGGTATTACTGAAAAAAGGCGTTGGCGAGTTGTGGTGGCCCCAGGAATATCAGGTGACTTCGCCGCCTAGTGTTATTGGAGACGTGGTTGTTGTCGGTTCCGCCATTGCCGATAACCAGCGGGTTGATGCGCCAAGTGGTGTTGTCCGT
>OJIR01000258.1_pt1 | contig 18266 bp, 17 predicted proteins | sample 1595711 | NCBI WGS metagenome assembly OJIR01 (sample SAMN05416846, study PRJEB24817) | seawater metagenome | isolation source: Sea water | place: Canada:Atlantic | collected 2013-07
CTATTGATTACGCTAAAAAACTCACCGTATTACGTGACAAGTATAAAAATGAATTACTCATTGTAATGCGCGTATATTTTGAAAAACCACGTACCACCGTTGGTTGGAAAGGTTTAATTAGTGATCCTGATTTAGACAAATCATTTCATGTGGCCAAAGGTTTAAAACTAGCACGTAATTTATTAGTCGAAATTAATGATTTAGGATTGCCAGCTGGTACTGAGTTTTTAGATATGGTTACCGGTCAGTATATTTCTGATCTAATCAGTTGGGGCGCCATTGGTGCTCGCACAACAGAGAGTCAAGTTCATCGTGAGTTAGCCTCTGCCCTGTCTTGTCCTGTTGGTTTTAAAAATGGTACTGACGGAAATGTTAAAATTGCCCTTGACGCCATTCAAGCCTCGAGCGTGCCGCATGTATTGTATTCACCTGACAAAAGTGGCCAAATGTGTATTTACCAAACACATGGGAATCCATTTGCTCACGTAATTTTGCGTGGTGGTAAAGTGCCTAATTACCACGCTGCAGATATTAAAGAAACAAGACAAAAGCTTGAGAAAGCGTCATTACCACAAAGTATTATGGTCGATTGTAGCCATGGTAATAGCTATAAAGATCACAATAAACAGATTGATGTAGCGCGTTCAATAGCTGATCAAATCAGTCAAGGTGAAGACAGTTTATTTGGTGTTATGATTGAAAGTTTTATCGAAGAAGGTAATCAATCAGTAAAAGCTGACACGCCGTTAACTTACGGTAAAAGTATCACTGATGCCTGTATTGACTTAACAGTCAGTGAAGAGATATTAGGCTTGTTAGCCGATTCAGTGAAAACACGTTTCGCGTAAATAACATGTCGTAACTCACATAAAAAAACCTTAGCTTTTGACTAAGGTTTTTTTATGAAAAATTTGTTGCGATGAGTTATTTCATTCTTTATATTTTCTCTAATAAACCATCACTTGCTGCTTCCACTAAATCTAGCACATATTCAAAACCTTTAGCGCCGCCATAATAGGGATCTGGCACCTGCTCTTCTTCATGTTCAGTCGCAAAATCTAGCATTAAATGTATTTTGTCATGCATCGCTGGTGGCGCTACTTTTTTTAGCTCTGCAACGTTGTCATAGTCCATTGCTAGGATGAGGTCAAAGTCGGTAAAATCTTGCACGGTAACTTTACGTGCTTTAATACCATCAAAAGAATAACCGCGTGCAACACCTGCTTTTTGAGCGCGATGATCGGGTTTTTGTTTAGCATGTGCACCCACAGTGCCCGCAGAATCAACTTTTAATGCTAAACCTTTTACTTTCATTTTATGTCTAAAAACAGCTTCTGCACTAGGTGAGCGACAGATATTGCCCATACACACAAATAAAACGCTACTTATCTCTTTATAATTCATAAACTTACATACCAACTCTCATGTATTTAACATGTGATTTCCTAGCGTTTTCATGCTAACAGAATCAATGACTTATGTTTTTATTTTGGGGAATTTTATCAAACTATTTTGAGCTGTTTTGCTCAGAAGGTAAAGGATAATTTTCTATAGATAGTTACTTTACATCAAACAATAGTTGTTGAATGAGACTAACAGAATAAATTATTAACCATCAGAATTAAATCAAATAACTATATCCTTATTAAAATAATAAACACTTTATCGTTTATAGGGATCTAGATTTCAATAGTCAACTTGATAATTTTTACAAGTAAAGGGAGTGCGCTCTAATTAAAAGCATAGAAGTTACTTAATAAGGCATTAACTGATACATTTATCTATGCTGGCACTATTATGAAACATTGTTAATTTAGTTAGCTTATAGGCCACAACTATTTTTATGGAAAAAATCAAAGTAGCTTAAAAATAATGTAACCTAACAAGAATATTTGAATCTCACTCACGAAGAGGTTCGAACTCCCATATGAATAATCCTAAACACTTATAAATCTCCGCAGCCTTTATAATTCTACTTGTTATCTTTTTGGCTGACTAAATTAACCTTACCGCTTTTGTTACCCCACTCTGATATTATCCTCACGACAAAAAATGGGGATTTTAAGGTAATTTAGCTATCACATGGTACTTTGAACAATGAATTAAAATCAAATATCCCACTGATTTTGGTTGATTTATTTTATATCAACATAGCTAAAAAATATTATTTCAAGGCTGAATGTAACTGAAGTCACCATTGATAACTTATTAAGCCTCCCTATAATAAACTTTATCAAATTGAATAAAGTTTAAACTATGACCCTATATAATTACTCTCAATATAAAGATCGATTCAATCATTTTGCAGACCAGTATTTAAAAGCACAAAATACAGATATTCGACTGCAACAAGCAATGCAATATGCCTTACTTAATGGTGGGAAACGAATCAGACCATTATTAGTCTATGCTGCAAATAAGGCTACAGGGGGAAACATTGCAAACGCCGACTTCCCTGCTCTTGCTATCGAAATGGTTCATAGTTTTTCCCTTGTACATGACGATTTACCTGCGCTGGATAATGACGAATTGAGACGTGGAGTAGCTACTTGTCATGTAATATATGGGGAAGCATCAGCCATACTCACTGGAGATGCCCTTTTAGCTTTAGCATTTGAAGCTCTAACTGAATGTACTAATACGTTAGAACCACAACTTGTTGTAGATATGATAAAAGAGCTTTCTCAAGCAAGTGGTCCCTCAGGGATTATTGCTGGACAAATGAAGGATATTGAGGGAGAAAGCAAAGAGCTTACTCGAAGCCAACTACAAAATATTCATGCTCTTAAAACTGGCACTTTAATTCGAGCTAGTATTCGTCTAGGTGCTCTTTCATCCGGAAGATACGATAAACAACATGAAGAAGCTCTAGGCGTTTATGCTAATTCAATCGGACTTGCTTATCAGATAAAGGATGATTTACTCGATATCCAAGGTGACCCTAACATTATGGGGAAAAACAAAGGTTCTGATTTGATTTTAAATAAAACCACTTACCCTGCGATGTTTGGAATCGAAAAAAGCGAGAAAACACTGTTATCTTTAATAGAGAAATCTAAAGATGCTATAACTTGTTTTGGTTCTGAATCTTTAATGTTAGAACAGATTGCTAGTATGATAATCGATCGTGAAGCTTAAAATCAGACTGTAATAAGTACTCCAAGAACATAGAGAACAACTCCCTTTCCGTTGTGATATCTAATTTAAAATACAGTCTATGACGATGATTTTTTATAGTACCTATACTCAAATTAAGTCTATCTGCGATTATAGAGTTAGGGTATCCATGTAGAACATAGTTAACAATATCTTTCTCTCTTGGAGTCATCTTATTTGCTTTTGAAAAGAAAGAAATAAACTCAGAAAATCTCTTTTTAGAAAGGCCTTCAATATCTTTATTGAAGGAGTACGTAATACTTATAGGAGCTTGTACGAAGTATTGACTCATAGTTTCTCGATGTGAGTTACTCTTATTCAAATAGCTTAATTTGCTCTTTCATCTACAATAGATAAATTCCCTTTCTCACCATAAAATACTTTCAGGCTTTTATTTGGTTTCAGCGTTAAACTGGAGGGTAAAATAAATTATTTACCTAAATGCATTTCAAATGCATTTAGGATCTGGCTTATTTGATAATCGTAATCTGCCTATTTTAATCGTATCGGTTTATCGTAGTACGGTAGATTGTCTAAACGTACAAGACTTTCATCAGACTCATGCTGTTGACGCACGTATTCAGCAATTTCATGAAGAGGTGCAAACCATACATCCCCACGATTTAGCACAGATTCGAGCCAACGCTCGACTTCTTTCCATCTAGCTAAACGCCCAGTTAAGAATGGGTGCCATATACCTACCCAGAAACCGCCTGCCTCATATTGAGCTTCGAACTCTTCCCAAAAAGGTTGAAAACCAGCCTTTGGACCTGCAACGGGATTTGTATAACCAATCTCAGAAAAATGTGCAAAAGGAGGCCAATCATCATTACCCCAATGAACAGGCAACTCAACTAACAGACCTTCTGTAGTTTTCATCATATAGGGAATATCATCTCCCATAAGTGAACTATCGTAAGAGAATTCATGTTCAATTAACAAATCTATAACCGTTTGATTCACATTATAAACAGGTGCACGATAACCTTTTGGTTTTCGACCTGTAATTTTCTGGTGTGATTCAAGAGCTCGTTCGAACCAATATTGTTGTTCGCTTTTTGAATGAGTTGTAGGGTCTTCATGAAGGTAACCATGATGTCCTATTTCATGTCCACCTTCTAGAATGGATTCCATAACATTTGGATACTGTTCCATACACCATCCTGGAGCAAAGAAAGATTGCTTTATTCCAAATTTTTTATAGGTTTCAAGAATTCTTGGGATGGCTACATTAGGTCCATACTGTCCCATACTAATAGGATAAAGTCGGTCAAAACCGTCATTAGGCTTCGATATATGAATTAAGCTATCAGCATCAATATCAAAGGTAATTGCACAAGCGCATCTAGCCCCATTGGGCCATTTAATAGGTTTTCTGATCATAATTAGTTTTCCTTATAAGCTATAGATTTTTTACACTGTACTTTAATGATAACTAAATTCTGAATAGCTACTTTGTTAAGTAGTGAAGCGATAGACGTTACTTAACTAAGGCTTTACAAGCTCCATAAAAATACTGAAACGGAGCCTGGCACTGCTATTAAAAATAACTATCTCACACTAAAATGAAGCTCACATGGCTCGCAATCATCGCCATTAACAGGGGTAATATCTTGTGGGCAGGCAGACAACACCGCGATAGAATCAACTTCAGCTCTAAAAGACATTTTATCTCCTGGCATAGATACTGGGGCGGACCACTTAACATCTCCCTCTGACGTAACAGGTACATTCATCCAAAGATTAAAAGGCGCGGGGACTACTGGCGCATGCTGTCCTATAGCAGTCACGGCCATACGCATATTATCTGCACAATTGTCATGATATTCCGTGCATCCAAGTTGTTGGTAACGTTGATGATCACAACAAGCTATAAGAGTATCGTGCACGCCGGGCGATGTATCTTCCACTATGGTCATTAGAGGTCTGCGAAAATTAGTAACCAAAGCATCACCAACTTTAGGAAAGATAGAACTCAGAGATGTATGCAAATGATCCATTGAAATATACTCATTCAAATTTCTATCTACAAAAGCCCAAAAATCACATACTTGTGTTCCTTGAGTATTAACAATTGTTAATATCTGTCCTTTTTTAACACGCACTGCCGACCCATTTCGCGGAGCTACCCGATATGTTCTTGCTAGCTCAGGGCTTCCATCAACAGAGATTGCAGTTCTAATAGTATCGTTACTACCATTGGGCTTACTGGGATCAAATAAATCAGTCATATTCTTTCTTCTCCTACTACCAAATTTTTTGGTATGACAACATAAAAATAGCTTTCAAAATAATTGCTGAAGCAGTTCTGATATGAATAATCACGTATTTAGATATTTCTGTCACACGACTATCTTTCATCAAACAGATGAATTGAGCTCACGCTTGTTGATTTAAGTATTTATCCGTCAACATTTATAAACTTATCCCTGGATAGAGCCTCGATCTGCATTGATTTTTTGCCCTGTAATATTTATTGCAAGCGGCGATGCTAGATACAAATATGTCTGTGCAACATCCTGAACAGTTTGCACTCCCGGCAAAGATTGATCATCGCTAATCATCTTTTTGCACTCCTCCTCAGAAATATTACGCTCATGAGCCATCACTTTTAGAGTATTTAACGCTGGTCCCGTCATCACCCACCCTGGACATACAGCATTGACACGAATACCACTTGGGCCAAGCTCTTGGGCCATTGATCGCATAAAGCCTATGTTGGCATGTTTAGACGCTACATAAGCACTTAGCTCTGGTACCGCAGTAGTCCCCCAAATTGATGAAGTTATGATTATTCTTCCTCCGTTTTTCAATAAAGGTACCGCCGCACGAGTTGTCAAATATGTACCTATAACATTGATATCTATAACTCTTCTGAATTTAGATTCTGCTTTACGTGAACGTTCTACAATAGGGGTGACGTCCTCTAAACCAGCGTTCGCGACAAACACATCTAGTGATTCTAATTGACTAAACACTTCATCAACTCGAGCGCTATCAGTGATATCACAGAGCCAACCTTTAACGTATTTCCCTGTTTCAGCAGTTAATTGTTCTGCAGCTTCAAATATACTGTTGTTCTGAGCTAATATATGTACCGTAGCCCCACGTAGTGCAAACTCTCGAGCTACGCCAAAACCAATGCCTTGGCTAGCTCCGGTTACCATTACTATTTGGCCACTAAAATCGAGCCCCATGTTATTACCCATATTAATATCTCCTTAAAAACATTGTAATTTTTGGCTAATGGCGGAAAATCTAAAACTATTACAGAATTACAATGGGATCTCTCCATCACCACGCATATCGATTGTTGAATGAGGATAGAGAATTAGACTCTTGCTAATTTCATTACCTAAAAATTAGTCAGCTTTACCATCAACACCAGCTATAGCAAGATGTGGGAGTGGCATCATACCCAACTGAAAGAACAAACCTAGAGTATCTTCGTGGTAGATGTAATCGACTACTTTTCCGTTCTCAAATTTGAATACTTCAGCCCCAAAAATATCAATTTTACGTCCTGTCCCAGGGATGCCATAAAAATCACCTTGATGTGTACCTTGTAAACGGAACCTGCTAGCGACTTTGTCACCATCAGCTATCAATTCAATGGCATCTTCATGAATATCAGGAAAGGCAGCTCGCCAGAAGTTAACTAAGGTTTTAAAGCCTTCTCGACCTGTTGGCCAACCCTCAAGAAACTGACCATGTTTAACATTTTCATCAAAAATGTTATCAATTTCGGTCATATTTCCTTCATTCCAACAAATGTTATAGATGCGGGTAACGGTCTGTTTATTACGTTCTTGTTCGGTCATTTTATTCTCCATATGTTTTTTTCAAATGATGCCGAAAGAACATATACGTGTCACACGAAAAAGCGTCACGTTATGACTGATAAGAATTCATCCGTGACATTGGTATTGAACAGTCAAAATTATCTTCCACTCATTATTTCGAGGAAAAGAAAGGATTACGGTTCAACAAATAAGTGGAGGGTTAATTATACTAAGTAGAAAAACTGCCTTCTCTGAAAACTCAATCAAAGAAGTTTATTTCATAGATCTATAATCTTAAGAGTTGAATAGCGAGATACTAGATTAACTTGTTTACAAAACAATCTTGATTTTGGTTGCTATAATGATAGAGATAATCATAAATCAGAACATTTATTTAGACCTTTTAACTCTAGCTCCACAAGCATCTTTTCTTTTTAGAGTGTTCATGAAAATCTATTTTGTAACTGTAACAAGTGAGTCTACTTTATGTATTGGATGAAGAATTATCATTCGTTTTCAGTTCAAAACTCAACTATTGTAATTTTTGTTTTTCACCTAAAGGAATTTTCATGAAAACAATATTACATATAGACTCAAGCGCTCGAAAAAAAAACTCAATAACCCGAGAACTCTCTTCAAAATTTATCAATACTTGGCTAAAAATGAGACCTGATGATACGGTTATAACTCGTGATGTCGGTCAAAGTCCTCCTCCTTTTGTTAGCGAGGACTGGATTACAGCTGCTTTCACCGCTGAAGATGAGCGAACAGATGAACAAAACCAGTTTCTTCGCCCTTCTGATCTACTAATTAACGAACTAGAAAAAGCAGACATTATAGTAATTGGAGCACCAATGTATAATTATGGAATGCCAGCTTCTTTAAAAGCATGGGTTGACCAAATAGTTAGACTCAACAAAACTTTTTCGTTTGACCTCGCCCGTGGTGACTTTCCTCTTGAACCTATACTTAAGGATAAAACCCTTATCTGCTTGACCTCTAAAGGTGAGTTTGGATTTACGGCCGGTGTCAGACAGCAAATGAATCATCTTGATGGTCACCTTGCAACTCTGTCCCATTACCTAGGGACTAAAGAGCAACACATTGTAAGTGTTGAGTATCAGGGGTTTAGTGACGAACGCCGTGCTGACTCTCATAAAAAAGCAGACTATAATACAGTAGCTTTAGCAGAAGCCCTTGCCCGTGTGGCTTAGCCTGATTAGGAATTTTTATGCCTCGCCTTAAACTACCACCTCTTAATGCTCTTCATACTTTCGAAGTTGCAGCAAGGCATATGAGTTTTAAACATGCAGCTGATGAATTATGTATAACTCCTACAGCGGTTAGCCATCGAATACGGTCTTTAGAAGATTGGCTGGAAATAAAACTGTTCAATCGCCTAACCAGGTCGCTCGAATTTACCAAAGAAGGTGAGGCTTATGCCACTAGGGTTAATCAAGCTTTTGAATTAATCGCTGTAGCTTCTGATGATATTAGAAATTCAAGTGAAGATGGCGAATTAGTTATTTCTACGACAATGTCGCTTGCATCAAATTGGTTAACTCCAAAGTTACTAGGCTTTCAAACTGAGTTTAAAAACCTGCAAGTTAAAGTTGAGGGGTCAGACAGCGTTTTAGATCTAAGTCGTTCCAATGTAGACATCGCCATTCGATTTGGAGAAGGAAATTATGAAGATCTTCATTTTGATATACTATTTAAGGATTATGTAACACCCGTTTGTACTCCAGAGTATGCAGCAAAGCTTTTAACTCCTTCAGATTTACTAGACGCACCCCGTATAGATTATCATTGGGCTGGGTTTTCAGAAAAAGATCCATCTTGGAATAAATGGTTCAAAGCCGCAGGACTTAATGTTCCGGACTTAAGTCCTGTTCCCACGTTCAGTGATGAACATATGGTTTTAACATTAGCTAAAGCTGGAAAAGGTATAGCTTTAATAGGTACTACAGCCGCCGCTGAATACCTTATTTCAGGACAACTTGTCAGGCCATTTCCAATTGCTTTAGAAAATTATACTTATTATTTTACCTGTCTCCCTCAAAGATTGAATAGTCATAAAATTTCTGCATTCTATAAATGGTTGAAAAATGAAGCTGATTGCTTTAATGAACTTATTGAAACTGATCCAAGGATAAAATTTGAAGTAATTATCTCCAACGGAAATGGATAATTGATGTCATTTCAGATTTAGAGAGTCTTAATTACAACATGATTATCTATACCCAGAATAATACTTAAGTCTGTCTGTCTATCTGTCTATCTGTAAAAGGTGAAACCAACCTTTTTACTAAAATTCCCTTGTGATTAGGGATCTACTCACTCTAGAAAGGATTAAAAATGGCCTGGTTATGGTTACTAACAGCAGGGTTATTTGAAATAACCTTTGCAGCTTTATTAAAGCTTTCTGATGGTTTTACTAAACCCATCTACACGTCATTGTTCATAGTTTCAGCTGCGATTTCTCTCTATTGTCTGACTAGAGCAATGCAAACTATACCAATAGGTACTGCGTATGCTGTATGGACTGGAATAGGCGCTGTTGGGGCTGTAATGCTCGGAACTTTATTATTTGGGGAAAGCTTAAGCCCCATTAGAGTTTTCTTCATCATGCTCCTCATAATTTCAATTATAGGTCTGAAATTGGTCGCAGAATAACTAGCCTAAACTATCCATCAAGTTTATATCGCATTTAATTCATGCATTCTATAAGTATAAATATTCTTTGGTTAATATTTAGTAAAAAACGTTTCGTGGATTTGTTTCACACTTTACTGATAAGAAGAACTTTTTCAGATTATCACTATTTTTGATCACGAAGCTAATCGGTGGTTCAGTTAAATTGGCTATAACTTCCTCATCGCCATAATCACATAACACCTATCGAATTAATGTTGTTGGGTTATGTAGAGATTGTCGGAACATACTAAAAGTAGGTTTAATCGAAATATAAGCCCTCTACTACGCATTTTTTTCAGTTAATAAATTATTTTATAAAGAGGTAACAATGATTGATTTGTACACAGCATCAACTCCAAATGGGCATAAGGTTTCTATCGCTTTGGAAGAGCTTTCACTTGAGTATCAAGTTCACAAAATTAACTTATCTGAAAATGAACAGAAAAGTGATTGGTTCTTGAGCCTCAATCCTAATGGCAGAATTCCGGTGATAATTGATCGTGACAACGATAATTTCACGGTATTTGAATCTGGAGCGATTCTTCAATACCTAGCAGATAAGACCGGCAGATTAATTCCGACTGATCACAAAGGGCGCTCAAGGGTAAATCAGTGGCTTATGTTTCAAATGGGAGGCTTAGGTCCTATGATGGGCCAAGCAGAGGTATTTTATCGATTTTTACCGGAGAAAATCCCTACAGCTATCAGTCGCTATCAAAATGAGAGCCGGCGTCTGCTTCAGGTGCTAGACAGCCAATTAGAAAAAAATGAATGGCTGTCAGGAAATGAAATGACTATCGCGGACATTGCAAATTGGAGTTGGGCTCGTACTTATAAATGGTCAGGAGTTAATACAGACGGGTTACCACATCTACAAAGATGGTTATATGTTATGTCGCAAAGGCCAGCTTGCATGGTAGGAATTACTATCCCGGAGGTAATGGAGGATATTGAAGAAATAGACTCTTCAAATGATGAGTTTTCCAAGAACTCTTTAAAAATACTTCAACAATAGATGAATCAAGAAAAATAATTAGTAATCAGTGTTACAGAACATTTTGGTAAGGTAAATTCTATATAAGATGATCTTGTAGCATTAAGCACTCGAAACTTGTAACAAGTAGAGAATTTAAGCATTTCGTATAGTTCCTACCTACCACACTCATTGACTGCGCTGATAAATATTCAGTAGTGAGTCATATTCAATTTTTCACTTTGGTATACAAAAAAGCGAGTAAAGAGATAATGTACCTCTTTACTCGCTTTGTTTAGCGTGAGTAGTTATGCATTTTTAATACTGTTATCTATCTAAGCCACTTTAAGATCTTTTATTACGTAATACATCTAGTCCTGCAGCTAAAATCAAAACAAGACCTGTTATCATCAAACTCAACTCCGTGGGAACATTCATAAGGATCAGTCCATTTGAAAGCATTCCAAGTAACCATACCCCAAGAACAACTCGCCAAATAGAGCCCTTTCCGCCCGCAAATGGAACCCCTGCGAGCAGCACAGCTGTTAACACACTGAGCTCGACTCCAACCCCCAATGTGCCAGAAGGTGCTGAATTGATACGCGAAATACTCATTAAAGCAGCAACAGCGACAAAGAACCCAGTTACTGCGTAAAGAGATATACCGATCGCTTTCACACGAATACCTACCAAAAAGGCAGCACGTTTATTCACTCCTAATGCTATAATTTGTGGGCCTATTGGTAGTAGAACCATCGCAATTATCCCTATAGAAATCACAAAGAGCATAATCCAGGTCAACATTGGAAGTCCCAAAATTCTCTCGTAACCAACAACTAAAAACGCTTCTGGAAAACCAAAAACAGGATTTGGTGCAAGCCATTGAGCAACACCTCGGATTAATGTCAACGCACCTAAAGTGACGATGATTGGTGACATCCCTACTGCGGATACTAATATTCCATTAATCAACCCGACACCAGTTCCAACCATAAGAGTCAAAATTATTGCGCCTGTGAGGCCCAGTGGTTCAAAACTCATTCCTGCAACAACGCCACAAAGGGCTAAAGTTGAACCAACAGATAGATCAATTTTTCCTGCCATTAAAAGCAAAGCAAAAGGAATCGCAATTGTCATCACTGTCGATACTTGAACAGAGATAGAAATCCAGTTATTCAACGTCATAAAAACAGGTACGTTGAGATAAAAGAAAAATGCAAGAGCCGCAATTGCAACAGGGAGCGTTGCAGTTACGATTATCTCAAACCAATCTCGCTCTTGTGCTGCACTACTAACGGAGATATTTTTTTTCTCTAAAGCAGTATTTGATTTATTTTCTGTCATAGTCTTTCTACCATTTGATTTGTTTCCAATTTATCTGGGGCAGCTGCTTCCATCCCGTGCTCAGCTTTATGAGCAAGTTCAATCAACAATTCTGAGTTTTTCGGGTTATCAATCAAGGCTACTTGCTGCCCACGCCCTAGCACCATAACTTGATCTGCTAGTAAGCAGATCTCGGTTGCATCTGAGGAAGCAACAATGAGCGTAGCTCCTTCATTTTTTACAATCGAAAGCGCTTCATATAATTCATGACGTGCTCCAATATCGACACCTTGAGTTGGTTCATCCAACAACAAGAGTTTTACATTCCCCCCTTCTACCAACCACCGACTAACCATGATTTTCTGAGCATTACCTCCGCTAAAGCGTTGCCCTTGAAGACGTGAATTAGCTGGTTGGATGTTTAAACTTTTAGCCGCACGTTCAAACTCTTTATTTTCACGACTAAAACTTCTCCACCAACGAGGCATAGGGGCGCACCCTATATGCGGTACCATTAAATTATCTACGGCTGATAAGCTGGAAAATAAGCTCTGCTCTTTGCGATCGCTAGCTACGAAGGCAACTCCCGCTGTTAAAGCATCACGTGGAGAACGAAAATTGCATGTTTTTCCGAGCAAATGCATTTCTCCCCCATCTTGCTCTACGGCACCTGCCAAACATTCTAAAAGTTCTGTCCGTCCAGCTCCCATCAAACCATAGATACCAAGTACTTCTCCTGCTTTCAGAGAAACGTTGATAGGACCTACAAATCCAGTAGTCAATCGTTTCAAACTCAAAACTTCCGGACTATCAGGTGTAACAGATGTATTCCTATCCTGGTTCATCAAAGCATCGGGAGAGATAGCTTCAGTCATATCCGCTATAGTTACCGTATCTGCAGAACGAGTCCAAAGGATTCGTCCATCACGTAAGATAGTGATTTCGTCCGCAATCTTATGGATCTCATCAAGAAAGTGGGTAACATAAATCACACCTATACCATCTTTCTTTACAGCTTGACGAATGACCTCATGTAGAGCCTTTGCTTCTTTGTCAGATAAAGAAGCTGTAGGTTCATCAAGAATCAGGAACTTAGGTTGCAACCTAAGTGCACGTGCGATCTCCACAACCTTGCGTTCTCCTACGCCAAGAGTACTCAGATCAGCACGAGGGTCTATATTTTCAATACCCAAGCGCTTTAACATTACTAAAGCTTCAGCATTTTGAGTTAGTCGATCTAGCCGACCTCCTTTTTTGATCTCATGACCAAGAAAAATATTCTCTGCTACGCTCAATCCCTCAAAAACCTGAAAGTGTTGATAAATGATAGCCACCCCTAAGTCTTGTACTTGACGCGGAGATGCTCCACGCAGAGAATGTCCATCTACAAGAACATCCCCAGCATCTGCATCTTGTGCACCACTAATACAACTTAATAAGGTCGATTTTCCAGCACCATTAGCCCCTAAAAAAGCCAGAACTTTCCCCGCTTCTATCTGCAGGTCAACTCCTTTAAGGACATCTACTGACCCATACGATTTAAGTAGTTTTTTTACTTCAAGACGCATAAATTATCTCCTCACCGATCAGCTATTATTTAGAGTAGTTGGCTAAGAGTTTTTCTAGTTGTGATTGATTTGCTTTAGAAGCCAGTACCGTCGGTGTATAAGCTGAACTAGGACCTTGGCCACGAATAGAATTCAGTGCAAGATCAACGATATTTGCCCCTAACTCATTAATTAAGATGGCCGCAGAGGCACGATATGCACCACCTTTATTAACGGCAGTAAGTCCTTCTAATGATCCATCTTGTCCACCAACAAACATTAAATCTGGGTTCGTACCTGTCAATTGGATTGCGCGGAGTGCACCAACGGCAGCATCATCTGCCATACCAATAATGATATCAAGACCTGGGTGTTGTAAAAGAACAGTTTCTGCAACGCGTAATCCATTAGTCTGATCAGCAGCGTCTTGCGATGCAACTACCTTAATTCCATTCTCCGTCAAGATTCGAGTAACTTCAGTCCAGCGCGGTGAAAGAGAAGGCAAAGCAGTAAGAGAAGTCACGAGTGCTTTAGCGTCAGTTACTTTATTTTCTTTAGCCCAATCCACAGCAGCTTGTGCAATGATTTGACCCGATTGTGCATGGTCAAACCCAACAAAACCATCAGAGCCATTCATACTACCTAAGTAAGTTAGCCATTTGATACCTTTAGCCTGCGCTTGACGTTGTAATGGTTGTAACGCTGTCGGTTCAATTGGTAATACGACAATTGCATCGACACCCAAAGTAATCCAACCTTGGATCGCATTGATCTGTTGCTCAAGGTTGTTGGCTTGAGTGTTGTCATGTAAAACGGTCACACAACCGAGTTCAGCTGCTCGTTGATCAGCAAAATGTCGAACTTGTTTAACAATAGCGACTTCTGACACCGAATGACTATAAGCGATTTGATAGGTTGTTCCGCCTTCGCAAGAAGTCCCAGCAGCGTTACGAATATCTTGAGTGGATACATCTTTGATATCTGTTGCTAAGGCATTAGTAGATCCGATAGCCATTAAAAACGACATTGTAATTATTTTTATAGTTGTGTTCATAAAATATCTCTCTGTATTTAAGGTGAATCTCTGCCGTATTTCCACACATGTGTGGATTTGACAATTTTTTTGATTCTAAAGGATGATTGGAGGAGTAACGATTACTCCTCCAGAGTTAGACTAGAACTCGAATAAAGTTGAATACTTCACAGATAGCGACTCACTATCTACAAGAGATAGAAATCCTTTGGTACGTTCATCTTTAACAAAACGAGGTAACGCTTCTTCAGCATCCTTAAGTGTTTCCCAATAAACTACTTCTACCCAAGAGCCATCACTATTACGAGCTAGATGACGAGCAACAAAGCCCTTATAATTTTCTAATATAGAATCTACGGCGAGAGTTTCTCGCAAGAAGTCGTCTGGATTTGCCCCTTCAATCAGATTAAAGTGCATGTATTCCACTGTGGCGGCTTGAGTAAGAGGTACAGTTTCTGCTGCAAAAGTAGTCGATGTAGTTGCACTTAAAGATGCTGCAGCTATTGCTACAGTTAATACGATAGATTTTAGTGTTAAGTTTTTCATTTTTATTTCCTATTTAGAAAAAGAATATTGCCTTAGTAATAAGTATTACTTAGCGGCCAAGGTATTCAAGAGGTAATCAGAGGATCAAAGAGAGATCCGATCATAGTGCTGAACCCAAGGACGCAGACGTTCAAAAGCTGCAGCTGCCGCTAGAACATCACCATCAGCTTGACGTCGACCCACTATATGAAGACCAACAGGCAGACCTGAAGTCCCCAAACCTGCTGGAACTGAAACAGAAGGATGCCCAGTGAAATTAGTCAAAAAAGTTGGGCACCAACCAATCAATGGGTCAATGTCGATACCATTAATTTGACTTGGGCCTTTTGTATTTCCGTCAGTTGCATTTTTTACAGGCATAGCAGTTACGGTAGGTGATATGATCAAATCGTACTTACCAAAAACAGATTGATAGGCATCGAATACTTCGGTACGGACAGACAGATCACGAAAAAGGTCGTCAGCGCTGTATCCAGGTCCTACACGTTCCACCCAATCTAGTAAATCAGGTGATAACCCATGGCGATGCTCTGCTGAAAGTAAATCAAGGCCACTTTCTTTAATTGCATCGAAGCTATGGCGCATAATAGGAACAAATAGTCGACACCAAACGTCACTATATTCACGTTGATCTCTATTAAGGCCTATTTTAATTTCTTCAACATGAGCTCCAGCCAATTCGAAGGCTTTCACAGCTTCAGAAACCACATTACTAACTTCAGCTTCCACCGGGAATACGTCGAGGTTTGGACTGTAAGCTATCCTCATCCCCTTGATTCCTCGCAATCCAGCATCAGAGAAGTCATTTACCATATCATGACAATTTGGGTCTCCAGGGTGTGCTCCTTGTAAAACGCCAAGAGCCACTATTGCATCATTTACTGTACGAGTTATTGTCCCCTCAAAGAGGTAAGGAAGGGTATTCGCGAAAGCATTTGGTCGTACTAAAGAGGGTGTTCGTCCAGCTGAGGCACGAAATCCCACAGTGTTAGTCCAAGCAGCTGGAATTCGAATTGAGCCACCGCCATCAGTACCTTCTGCTAATGGGAGCATACCAGAAGCAACTGCAGCAGCTGATCCACCTGAAGAACCACCTGCGTTTCGAGTCACATCAAAAGGATTAGATGTTGGTCCAAATGCAACATTGTCGGTAGTACCACGAAATCCCATTGCAGGACTGTTGGTTTTACCAACAAAAATGGCTCCTGCAGACTCCATTCTATCGACAAAACCACATTTATTATCTGCAATATTCTCCTTTAATTGTGGAATACCACCCAGAGTGCTAGGCCAACCTGGTTTGAAATCAAACAAGTCTTTCATTGCCGTTGGCACCCCATGGAATGGACCTAACTTATCTCCACGCGCTACAGCAAGATCTGCAGATTCAGCACTATCTAATGCTTCATCAAAAGATGTATAAACAAATGCATTTAATTTTGGATCTGCAGCCTCTATCCGTTTAATCGCAGCCTCCATTACTTCAGTTGCAGAAACTTGACGTTCGCGGATAGCGAGGGCTGTTTCAGTAGCACTAAGCTTATCAATATCACTCATAATTTGTGTCTTCCTATTAGTTAAACACCCCACTCTCATTAGATTTAAGTGAGGTGTGAATTATCGATTACATTATTTTCTAGTTGACATTAAAATGGATACGACATGCTAAAAAGTAATGCATCATCGCTTAAAAATAAGTTATCACTAAATACTTCACTCGTATCAGCCATATTAGAATTAGTGACATAAGTTACTGAAACATTTGTCTTTCCAACTTTGCCAGAAAGTGCTATCGAATAATCAGCGTATGCGCCAGTAGGAAAAAGATCATTCCAAAACTTACCAGAGCTATAGCCGCCATGTAACGTCAGTAAAACATGTTCATTTAACGGTTGTTTATATTCCAGTCCTATATATTGGCCAAATTCACCTGAGTTTAAATAATCGGGTGCAGCTTGATATAAAACGGTAAATTTATTGTAATGAAATCCAAGATATAATTTAGTATAATCGCGATCGATGTCGTATCCAGGAAAAGCAAAATGTATCAGCGTAGCGTCATATTTGACATCTTTAAAACTGCCCGCATAACCCGCGTAGTAATCCACTTCAACTTTTGAATTATCTCCAACATCAAGATTACTAGCCCAAACTCCAGCATAAGTTCCGTTATCAAATAAAGCGGTTACCTGACCTTGAAGCGCTTCTTTACCTCTGGTAAGTGAAATACCGTGAAAACGAAAATCGTTAGTTAAAGTAACTTGTCCTGCAAACTCAACCGCCATAAGCGGGCTTGAAAAAGAAGCAAGAAGTCCTGCAAGAGCGATACTTTTTTGAATTGTTTTTTTCATAATTATTACCTTATTGTCGTTGTCGTTGTTGTTGTTATTTTTATTGTTATTGTTATTGTTATTGTTATTGTTATTGTTATTCTAATTATCTTAATCATCCGAAATGACCGATTAAGATCCCTACTCTATTTTCAAAATCAGCTTAAAACGCGGGTTGATTTCAGTTTTGGTTCAGCAGATAAACCAGGGTAGGCTTTAGCTACAGTCGCTGAATTAGCAAAAACGAATTTGATTGCAATCACGTAAACTCCGGCAGAAACAGCCATTGCCGGTAATGTCGCAGACAAGTATTCAAACCACACAATACCTGTGTCAAAGGTCAGTGCTTCTAAGCCACTTAACCAGCCGCCAAGATATAACCACACAACCATGCCGATGATTACTGATGCTACAGCGATCAGATTTACACCATGGAAGTAGCTGTACTTTCCTTTCTGGTCATAACAGGCTTCCACATCGTATTTTTCGTTACGTAAGAAGAAGAAGTCAGCCATTGTTACAGCCCAATAGGGACCAGCGAGTAGACCAACAAATAGCAAAATGATACCGAACATCTCATGGAGAGAAGTGGCGTAGACAAACATGATGGATGGAAGAGCTAACAGAATAGCTGCCATACGATAACTTACACTTGGGAATACAGATAAAAACCCCATGATTCCGGCATATAACAATAAAGAGCAGGTAGTAATAGTACCTAGAATGACAATTAGCAGCGCTGGAACACCCAAACCAAGTTCAACAGTCCATACCGCGGGGTCAATCTCGCCGGTTACTAAGGTAGCAATACCACCAATAGTAGAAAACAAAATGGCAATGATGACTAGTCCCCAGAAAGTACTCCAATAGGCTGAACGT
>OJIR01000262.1_pt1 | contig 18113 bp, 8 predicted proteins | sample 1595711 | NCBI WGS metagenome assembly OJIR01 (sample SAMN05416846, study PRJEB24817) | seawater metagenome | isolation source: Sea water | place: Canada:Atlantic | collected 2013-07
TAATTAATAAAACTTCGCCTAAGATTGTCCTTGCGACACTAAATGCAAGGTACTTTCACACCAGTTTTGGTCTACGTTACCTTTATGCGAACTTAAAAGAGTTACAGGGATTTTGTGAAATAAAAGAGTTTATTATCCAAACTCGCGCCATTGATATAGTTGAACAAATACTAGAAACAAAACCTGATATTGTTGGTTTTGGTGTTTATATTTGGAACATAATTGAAACTACTGATGTAGTTAACTTGTTAAAAGTGATCGCACCAGAAATTAAGGTTGTTTTGGGCGGCCCAGAAGTGAGCTATGAAACTGAGCAACAAGGGATAGTTGCCTGTGCAGATTATGTCTTAACGGGACCAGCAGATATTAGTTTTTACCAATTGTGTAAAGACATTATCAACGGAACGCCACCTGATAAAAAAGTCCTTAATTCGAAACCTGTTCCGCTCGAAGAAATAGCATTGCCGTATGAGTATTATACCGATGAAGATTTAAAGCATCGTCTATTGTATGTTGAAGCGTCTCGTGGTTGCCCGTTTAAATGTGAATTTTGTTTATCGTCTTTAGATAAATCGTCCACGCCATTTGAGTTGACCATCTTTCTTGAACAAATGGAAATCCTCTATCAACGTGGAGCCAGAAACTTCAAGTTTATCGATAGAACCTTTAATTTAAACATAAACACTACTATGCAAATTATGCAGTTTTTCTTAGACAGAATGACTGACGATCTCTATCTACATTTTGAAGTGGTACCCGATCATCTTCCAAGAAAATTGAAAGAATTGTTAACGCAGTTTCCTGAGGGCAGTTTGCAATTTGAAATAGGCATACAAACCTTTAATGTTGAGGTTCAAGCGAATATTAGTCGTAAGCAAAATAACGCAAAATCAAAAGAGAATTTACTGTGGTTAAGGGATAATACCTCCGCACATATTCATGCAGACCTCATCTTTGGTTTACCAGGGGAAACTTTCGATACGTTTAAAGATAGTTTTAACCAACTCTATCATTGTCGGCCACATGAGATTCAAATGGGCATTTTGAAACGATTAAAAGGTAGCCCAATAATTAGACACACAGAATCATTCGATTTACGTTTTAATCCACTGCCGCCCTTTAATATTTTAAGTACTGACAGGGTGAGCTTTAGCACCATGCAACGAATTAACCGCTTTGCGCGATATTGGGACATGATTGGTAATTCAGGGCGTTTTAAATACGCTTTACCGCATATGTTGTCAGACGAACCGTTTGATGATTTTATGGCGATTACCGAGTGGATTTTTAATAAAACAGGGCAAATTCATAAAATTAGTCTGAAGAAGTTATTTGAGCTGATTTCGCAATCGGTAGAAGCATTATTTCCTGAAAAGCATCAGCTTGTTATTGAAAAAATTGAACTAGATTACGAGGCAACGAAATTAAAAAGTCTCTTTAATGGACTCAACCTTTATGCGGTTGAGCAGACGGAATCGATAACTAAAAACAAGTCATTAAAACGACAACAACAGCACATGAGTTAATATCACTGAATTAAAAGTTTATGACGCTAACAGCCTTTATTAGCGTTAACCTTTCCGCTGTGAAGATACTATCGCGTCTTGTATTTGTAGTAACCTGTCTTGCCCAAATACTGTGGTATTTTCATAAGTAAAGCTAGGTACTCCCCATTTATCATGATTATATAAGGCGAGTAGATTGTTTTGAGCCCAATTTTTCCAGTTGTCATCGTTGAGGTATTGTTTAGCTTCAAACCAGTTTAGGCCCGATTGTTCAACAATAAGCTTTAATCCTGCATCGGTTTCTGAACATACCCCTTTTGACCATACAGCTTGTGCGTAGGTTAATAAAAATTCAACACCTAACTGGTTCGCGGTAGCGTATTCAAACAGTGCATAACAGCGTTCTACCCCATGTCCTAACGGATCAGCTACTTTTCCAAAGGGGATATCAAGGGATCTAGCTTCGCGGTTTACATCTTGTAAAATGTACATGCGTTTTGTTTTTGGTACCAACATACGTCGCATCACCATAGGTAATATTGGCTTCACCACAAGGGGAACTTGAAAATGAGCGGCTAAACGTTTTGCCCTTAACAAGCCAATGTATGAATAAGGACTGCGTATTGACCAATATATAATTAAAGGCGATTTTTCATCATTGGCAACAGCTAATGCACTGTCTGATTGTTGGATATTATGGGTTTGGTCAAAAAGAACTTTTTGATCAACCGATAGGTGTAATTCATTTAAGCGCTTTTCTAAATACTGTACTCGATCAACTCCCCAATACCACTCACCGCCATAGTGCAGCATGGCTGACTGATAATGGCCATGCTCTTTTAACATAGCTTCGTTACTGCTTAAATGTTGCTGATAACATTCGCTTTGCTCCTGTATCACGGGATCAATCAAAGAGGCTAACGTGTCTTTGTCTCCTTGCCAGTAACTAGAAAATACTTCGAGTGCTTTGGTTAAATATCCCGGCTGTAATTCATAGTGAAGTAGCTGCGCTGTTGCAGCAAAGGTTTGTTGCTTGCTCACTTTAGGCGGTTGTTCTGGAAAGCTTAGCTTGTAGAGCTTTGCTAAAAACACACAATCTTGAAATGCATTGTTCGCCCATAGTTCTGGGGCGGGAAACATTGCTGTTGGTTTGTTAAGCACAGTTCTGAAATCGAATTCTATTTGATATCTGTGCTGTAACTCAGTGAGCGTTTGCAGCAATAAATAGCTGTAGGGATCATCTATGGCAAGATAAACCGTTACTTGATGATTTAACTTGTTTTTAATACGCCTTTTATCAACGTATTTACGTTTTAACTCGACAATAAAATCACTAAGCAGTGCTTGTATAAGATAAGGTTTGATTAGGTTGACCATAATTTAAGTTCACTTAGTTGTTTTTATAAAGTTAAAACTAGCAGCTTGGTATTAGCATTTGTTTTGACGTAAAGTGGCAGGTAAAGTGCCTAAGCAAAGGAGGTTGCCAGCTAATTTCTACGCCGCAAATTGTATTTTTATTCGCATTGATTTCAGCAAGGCACTCTATACAATAGTCAATATGAGATTGAGTATAAACGCGTCTTGGTATAGCCATGCGCACTAGGTCCATAGCGGCAAGTTTTTCACTGCCATCGGGTTGTTGGCCAAACATTACGGTACCAATTTCACAGCTTCTAATACCACCTAAACGATACATTTCAATGGCTAGGGCTTGTCCTGGATAATCATGCGGATCTATATGAGGTAACATAGTTCGTGCATCAATATAAACCGCATGTCCACCAACGGGCTTAACAATGGGAATGCCCAGTTTATCTAAGGCATTACCAAAATAAGCTGTAGAGGTAATACGATAATTTAAGTAATCTTCTTCTACTATTTCTTCAAGCCCTACAGCCATGGCTTCCAAGTCACGACCAGATAAGCCGCCATAGGTTGGAAATCCTTCCGTTAAAATTAAAATGTTGCGCGCTTTCATGGCTAAATCATCATCATTTAGTGCTAACCAACCACCCATATTGACCAGTGCATCTTTTTTTGCACTCATGGTCATGCCGTCAGCGTAACTGAAAATTTCTTGCACAATTTCTTTGGGAGTTTTGTCTTGGTAACCCACTTCTCTTAACTTGATAAAATAGGCGTTTTCTGCAAAACGGCAAGCATCGAGAAACAATGGCTTACCAAACTCTTGGCACAATGCTTTAGTTTGGCGAATATTTTCCATTGAAACTGGTTGCCCTCCGCCTGAATTATTAGTGATTGTTAGCATGACAATGGGTACTTGTTCACCTTTTTCTTCTAGTAAATTACGTAAGCGAATTAAATCTATATCTCCTTTAAAGGGCAAATCTAGTTGGGGATTTAGGCCTTGCTGTATTACTAAATCTAAAGCTTGGCTGCCTGCTGCTTCAATATTGGCTCGAGTGGTATCAAAATGGGTATTGTTGGGAATTATTTGGTCATGCTTATTATCAGATAAAATGGAAAAAAGAATTTTTTCAGCGGCACGCCCTTGATGTGTAGGAATAATATGCTTAAAAGGTGCTAGTTCTTTCAATGCCTGTTCAAAGCGATAAAAAGAGGGCGACCCAGCATAACTTTCATCACCCATTTGGATGCCTGCCCACTGTTTAGTGCTCATGGCTGAAGTACCAGAGTCTGTTAATAAATCGATAAGCACATCATCAGATTTTAAAGCAAACAAATTATAATTGGCATTTTGTAAAAAAAGCTCTCGCTCATTGACGCTAGTCATTCTTAACGGCTCTACTGATTTAATACGAAAAGGCTCGATAATAGTTTTCATTTTACTCTCTAAATTATTTTGTATAGGGAAATAAGTATTAAGCGCTACACTGGGTTAATTTCAGCATAGACAATAGTTTTGAATTCTAATAAACAAACAAACAAACAAATAAATAAAGGAGGAGGACTAGTAACAAAATCGAGCATAAGCCAAGCGAAAATCTTGGTTATACCATTTGCCTGAAAGTTGGTGGTTAAGTAGATTAAGTTTTTCCATAAAATTGATTATGCAAACAAATTTTAGTTTTTGTCAACATTGATGCTTTACAGTATGGGCTTCGCCATAAGTTATAAGATAATTTTCTGTGGCGGTAAGGGTCACAAACCACCATAGATTTTATGTTAGCAAAGTTTCCTTGGTATACGTCATGCGTAGGTCATATGTTGTGTCTGACAAATAAAAGTGGCGAAAATTTTCTTGCTGACCTAGGGTAAAGATAAAGGTTACGGCTTGTTCTGTTCAGGTTTATGTCTGGAAAGTGTAAAAGCAAAAGACGGCTACAAACAATAGTTATCCTGAATTTAAACAACATACATTTATCATCGCGACTACCAACTTGAATATTTGGTGTTCGAATCGAATCAGACTAACACTGTATCTATCACTTATGCTTCGACAATAGATAGATGTTTGACTGCTAGACTTGCATTGGTTCAGTAATGATAAATTAAAACACATGAATCATACCGGAGGAACGACATGAGATTTTTAGACAAGTTTCAAGAGCAATTTTATGCCCTTTTCAGAATAGTCATTGGATTTTTATTTTTATGGCATGGCACACAAAAATTTTTCAACTTCCCTGTAGAATTCCCTTGGCCACTCAACCCTATGTTATATGCGGCGGGTGCGATTGAATTAGTCGCAGGTACGCTTATTATGGTTGGCTTTTTTACGCGCCCAGCAGCATTCCTTGCAAGCGGTACTATGGCTGCAGCTTACTGGATGGCGCATGGTTCAAAAGAATTCTTCCCAATTGCAAACGGTGGAGAGCTGGCAATAATGTTTTGTTTTGGTTTTTTGCTTATTGCCTCACATGGTGCTGGAATTTGGGGGGTAGATAATGACTAACAATTAGCTGCAGTGGACAGTGTAAAGCAGTACTTATTTTTCTTAAGCAAAAGTATACCACCTTAAGCTGCCGCTGAGTTGGGCGAAGTAGGGCATTAGGCATCGGAAGACAACATAGAATTATCAATACAAGGTGTTTAAGCTTAGAATACTTAACCCTTGGTTTCATTTTCCATTTCAGTTAACTATTTATCTCGTGTAGGGGCTGGACACAAATTCATATAGCTCAGTTACCGCTTATCCATTAACGATAAAAGAGCTGTCGTTTAACTGATAATATTTCAGGGATAGATTATGTCTAAAAGCCCCCCGCAGCAAATAAACATTCTTGTTTCTATGTATCTGGGTTATGCCGCCATGATGATTTGTCGTCAAATGGTCACCATTCTCAGTCCTGCCATGCTTGCCGATGACACCTTGGGGTTAACAAAAACAAATCTTGGTGACTTTGCGGCCTATGGCACCTTAGGTGCACTGGCTGGAAAAATTATTTGGGGGCCTCTTGCCGATAAGTTTGGCGGTCGCTTTACTTTTTTACTTGGCATTTTTCTTACGGCGCTATTTATCATCGCATTTGGGCTCTCGCCCAATATCATCGCTTTTACTGGTTTTTCATTTCTCCTTTATTGTACAAAATCTTCTGGTTGGCCAGGTATGACTAAGTTGGTAGGAGAGTGGTATCACCCACAACATTATGGACGAGTATGGAGTATTCTGGCTACCAGCTCGAGGTTTAGTGTGGTGTTGGCTACGCTTTTCTTTGGTTGGCTGATGAGCTTCATGCACTGGCGAATAGTTGCATTTATCTCAGCTATTTTTGCACTGGTTATTTTTGTTGGCTGCTATTTTTACCTAAAAGAAAAACCCGAAAATCCTAGGTTATTCATAGAGGAAAGATGCAATACCGATAGCCCTGAGCTGGCTAATGCATCAAAAAAAGCACTCAATAATAAATATAATCACCCGCTCAAAGGTACTCGTACGCTTGATGGATTGATTGCATTTGCAAAAAGCCCTAGGGTTTGGCTAGTGGTTATCATGTTGATGGTACTTACCTGCATGATGGCCTTTTTAGACTTTGTTGCAATTTATCTTATGGAAAGCTACCAACTTACACCATCACAGGCAGCAATGGCCTCTACCGTTTTTCCCGTTGGCTCACTGACAGGGCTTTTGGCTTCAATCGCATTTTATGACCGCTTTTCAAAACAAGGGATCAGAACAGTATTAACCACTGCACTGACGCTTAGTTTATTGAGCGTGCTTACCTTGCAGTATCTACCATTGTTTAACTTTAGCGCTGAATTGAATTACCCAATTGCGCTGGGTGCCATTTTTTTGTTCGCTTTTTCAATTTCCCCTGCCTATTACTTACCCATGTCAATATTCTCTATTGAATACGGTGGCCCTCATAGTGCGACGTTGGTTTGTTTGATTGATGCTTTTGGTTTTGCCGCCAGTGCAGCATTTGCTTTCATTGGTGGAAGGTTAGCAGATAGCACGGGTGGTTGGTCTAGCTTTATGAATATGCTCATCTTGATTTCTGCTGTTGGTATTATATCCGTATGGGCATTTATGCAGTCAGAATATATAGCGCAAAAGCAGGGGATAGAACTAAACAACTCCCCTAGTTAAAACTGAAAAATAAACGTATGTGTTGATTGTTAAATTTATATAAAATATCGGTTATATGCGTCCAGATGATTTTAATCGTCTTAGTAATCTTTGCTAATAAAGCTTTGCCAAATCGGGGGGAATTACTGGTAGAGAAATGAGCGAGGCTATGCTCTTTAGTAACCAGCCGGTAAGGCAACAACCCATACAAGTCGCAGCAAGATAATTCAAAGTGCTATTGCATAGCCAAATACCATGAAGCAAGCAACTAACAGTATTATGGGAATCTTTATCACGCGTAATGCAAACAAACCTACAAGTACAGAAGCCATATCGATAGGGCCTAAAACTGCTGAAGTGAATACCTCTTTTTGTCTCGAAAATGTAACAGACATTTTGACTACTTTAGTTTCATTAACATTGCCCTGAGAATAACTTATCAATAGCGAATTTGAGGAAAGGGTATGTATAATAGACCTGATTATATTAAGATTTTATCTGTAGGAACAGCGTCAGGGCTATTCTTTGGGTATGGGGGAAAAAATAAAGGGGGTGTAGTTTAAAAAGTAATATTAATCCGGCGACCCAAGCGCATCGAGTAATCAATTACAGATGCCACCATTAGTCGATACAATTAATACCACCACTGATATTTGGATAAGAGAACAAGAATATACTTTCATCGAAGGTAAACTAACGCCTACCTACAGTTACAGCAAGGCAGGAAGTGATTTAGGCTTGTTAGGACCAACATTTTTGATGGTGAAGAGCGGGGAACTACTCAAATCGTTCATATCATCGTGTCGAAATACAGAATTTTTGTAGTTGAAACCAAGAAGTCACTAATGTTATTGAAATAGGTCAGTTAAATTTAGATTTTAACAGGTAATATTGATAATCACTTTGTTCCATTCCTGACGTTAGCTATTGGTTGTTCTTTAGGTCAACTGATTAGCCAATTGCTGACCTTAGCTTTTGAGTTGAAAACGGAAAATCAGATATCCTAAAGTTGTCGTTTTTATATAAAAGCTCATATCTTTTCACAATTGAGATTGTGCCGAAAATTTTGCACGGAATTAGATCTCAAATCCCCAAAGCGATATTGAATCATGTAAGTTTTAAATGAATTTAGAACATTAACCCTAACTCGCTTTCGCCCCCTAAGTGAGATGGAAAGATGTACTTTAAAAATATATTAGACGTATTACCCTCTATCATTTAAAGGCCCCGCTATCGGTTATCATTGCAGCAGCTGATACTATTGAAGAAGACGGTAAATATTCGGAACAGAATGTTGGATTTATTGCTGATTCAGCTGATTTAATGAAACCGATGTTCGATGAAAAAATGCTCTTTTTGCAGATCAAAAAGAATATAGGCGACTATGAGTTTATATTTATCAATGCCTTATCAATCATGCTAAAGAAGTTGGTACTGGTCTAGGTACTTATTCATCAAAATTATTCGCGATTGCCCACTTGGCTAACATTACCATTTCCATCACAGGTCATTAACCTTAAAGATTCGGTACAATAATAGAAGTAACCAGGGATACTTCGAACAGTGCCGTTGAAAGTAGAACGATTAATCTAGATTGGTTTTATTCTGGTCATTTAAATAGCTTTAAGACTTTACTTATATCAAGCTATAATTTTTTCCATTTTTATTAAGCAATTACAGAATAAGTTGAAATAACAACAAGTAAGATCTACTATGAACTAATAGATAAGTAACTTGTTACACTTTAAGGATAAAAATGTTTAAATTATTAAGCAATACAAAAATAATAAAACATAGTCTATTCATACTCCCCTTGTTTATTTCAGCTAATAGTTTTGCATCAGAAATAAATGCAGACTCAGATAAGCCCTTGTTTCAATTTGAAGCAGGCATGCATGCTAATTACTTGGACGCAGAAGACTACTACCAGTTAAATACGAGTGAAGTATTTGACACTGACCCGGACACGCAACTGGGGTTTGATCTTTCAATCCAATTACATCACAGCGCACTCCCCCAAAATACGTTTCTTGCAATGAGCTGGAGCAAAACAGATGAATATAGCGCGGATGTGCTTGCGCATTGTGGTGATGCAGCTTGCAAAGAAACCACCAAGCTTAACTTTCAATCCTTACAACTAAATTATCATTACCAATGGCATCAATCTTCCACCGTGGAATCTTCAGTTTATGCTGGTGTTTCTTATATTTGGGCTGAAGGTGAAATTAAAGGTCAAGCTTGGCGTGATGGCGCAACAGGTTTTCAGATAGGCAATCAAATTTACTTTTTGCCACATTCAGCCATTCAACCCTACATTGGCGTTAAATTATCTTATTTCGCCATTGAGGATGGCGATGACACTATTGACTTACCAAACTTAAGCCTTTTATTTGGCTTACGCTTTTAATTAATTTCTGGACTTTACTATGACTTTCTTTCGTTTTATAAGCTTATTTTTACTGATGGCGTTAACTGCTTGTGATAAGGCAAGTGTGCCCTCAGACACTGCACCTAATTTAAGTTTAATGGTTAGCGCCCCCTCTGTGGCTGATGCGGGTGATACAGTCGACCTTAGTGCGATGGTCAGTATTAATGGAGCAGATGTTGATAGTGGTGTGACTTATGTCTGGGAAGATAAGTCAGCACAATCAATTGGACTAGCGAGTAGCGACAATACCGCTCATTTTGTTGCAGTCGCCGGTATTGATGAAGCGATTGTGTTAGTGACAGCGAGCTACAATGGCGCGACTGTGAGTGAAAAAGTTAGCATTGCTGTGATCAGCTCAGTTCAACCTGTTGAAATAGGTGCGTTGAGTATTAGTGGACCAACTAAGGTAAAGTCGTCTCATGAAGTGATTTTAAATGCACTTTATACAGAAACAAGTGAAGTAAAACCAGATGCTACTATTACGTGGTCACAAGACGACGGCCCTGATGTAGGCTTTAATGCCAATAACGGTGAACTCTCTTTTACCGCGCCAGATGTTAGTCAAGATACTAATCTTACCTTTAGTGCTCAAACCACTAATGATGTGGGTGAACTCTTTGATACATTGTGGTTTGTCACAGTAACTCCTCCAGATATTGCATTTACTAATCAACTTAATACAGGGCAATCACAAGTTGATAGTCAGCAGCAAACACCGCATACGATAAAACAAGTAACCTCGGGTGATACAGTTCACTTAACCACACAGGCAAACATAACTGGAGGTGGCGGCTCATTTACTTATGCTTGGACACAACTAGAAGTGACGGGTACCCCTGTTGTTATAACACATACTGATACGTCTAAACCTACCGCAACGTTTGTAGCGCCCTCAGCAGCAGGAAAATTAACTTTTAGTGTAACGGCTACAGAATCTGGCAGTGGAAAAAGCATTTCGCAAACGCAAGTAGTTAACGTATTAGGCAAGCCGTTTACCCCACAACAAGGTGCTCAGCACGAGGTTTATAATGGACATGGCGCCATCACCTTAAAAGGCAGAGTGCAGGGTGGTACAGCGCCATTTACTTATTCTTGGACTCAAACAAACGGTCCTACAGCGCAAATTAGCAGCACAAGTGCTGAAAACCCATCTGTAACACCGCCAATAGTCACAACCGATACAGACCTTACTTGGGTTGTTACAGTAACAGATGCGAATAATCAAAGTGTTACTTCTACGCATGTAGTCACTGTAAAAGCAGCCCCTAAGTTAGCCGTTTCTATATTACACCCTGCAAGTGCTGACGTTGCCGAAGGAGACACCGTGCTGCCGCAAGCACAAATTAGTGGAGGCACGGGCAATTATTCCATTCGTTGGACGAGTTCTGTAGTTACCTTGGTTGATGAAACTACCGCAGCACCAAGCTTTGTTGTGCCAACAGTCAGCAAAGACACAAACATTGTAGTGAATCTGGCAGTGAGCGACGGCGTTAATCAAATCACTCAAAGCGTGAGATATACCGCTAAATCTTTATTTACGGTAAATCAGCACCAGAACCAAACCGGCAGCAACCTAGCCACAGGTCCTAACCAAAGTACTCATCAGAACAATCAAATAGAGTCAGGAAATACCTTCAAACCCAGTGTTGATGTACACGAAAATGCTGCATCTGGTGGTACTTTTACTTATGCATGGACAGTGGTGAAACCTAACCCAGCACCTTCTGATTTAGTCATCGCTGGTGCCAATACTGCGCAGCCCATTGTAAGTGCACCGAGTGTTACCAGTACCACACCTGTTGAGTTGCAAGCTGTTATCACTTATAGCGTTAATGGTAAAAGCATTAGTAAAACGGTTAATTCTGTATACCAAGTAGTGCCTTACGCCTCACCGAGTAAGCCACCCATGAGCTTAAGTATGGCTGGGCATGAAAGTGTATACAGTGGCCGCTTAGGAAACCCAAAAGTGTCAGTGATGAATGCCGCGGGCACTATCACTTACAAGTGGATGAAAGTAAGCGGCCCAACGATTATTGGTGGCATTGCTGGAGCGGATACCGATAGCCCAAGTTTCACTTTTCCAGTAGTAACTGGCCACCAAGATTTGGTGATAGAAGTTGAAGTGAGTGATGGAACCAGTGTTAAAACGGCACAAGTTACTTTCGCTATAGACCCTTTCTTTGTGCCTACAAAGTTACCGCTTACTGTAGTTGCCGCAAACGACGAAACTGTTGTAGCCAATACGACGGTTTCACCACGAGCAAGTGTTACTAACTCTAACGGCACGCCAACTTATGCATGGGCTCAAACCAGTGGGCCTACCATTACGCTTACGGGTGCGAATACCGCAACGCCAAGCTTTACTGCCCCAGCAGCAAGTGGCACGGTTGTCGTTGAGGTAATGGTAATCGACGCGGATAACTCACCAGTAACCGATACGATCACCTATCAAGTTCAAAATGGCATTAAAGTGACTGGCAGCGCAGCTAAACGTAGCGTTGCAGAAGGTAATACCCTTGATTTACTGGCCTCTGTGCAAGACGCCGCCGGCAGTGTGACTTATGCATGGACGGTAGTTGATGCCAATGGCTTAACATTACCCGCCATTACCGATGCCGATAAAGCCGCAGCCAGCTTAGTATTACCTGCGGTGAGTAAAGACACTGATATTAAATTACAAGTTACCGCCACCGACAGCGTCAACACATCAACAGCGGCCACTACCATTACCATTAGCGATCGTCATATGAGAGTAGACGCTGGTGCTGATTATGGCGTGCCACTTACCATGCCTGGCTACCTACATGGAAATGCGCAAGGCGGCTTACCGCCTTATACTTACTTATGGACACAGGACCCTTTCGCTGCGGCACTTTCCCCTTTAAGTAGTACCAGTGACGCGAATCCAAGCTTTACTGCACCTGCCATCGCGCAGAAAGTTGATTTCAAATACACGCTTGATGTTACTGACAGCCTTGGCAATACCGGCAGTGATGTTGTTAGTATTCACACGCTTGTTCCTGAGTATGAAGTAGATGCGGGGCAAAACTTCCCCATTATTGAAAATGCATGGGGCAGTTTGTTTGCGAAAGCAAAAAATAATTTGGGCGTTGTAGCATGGAAGTGGACACAAATTTCAGGCGATGATGTCATGGGGTCATTGACCAGTGATACTGATGCTAACCCATGGTTTCAAGCACCTGCGGCAACGCCAGGGCAATTCAAAGAGTTAGTGTTTGAAGTGAGTGGCACCGATGCAAGCAGCGCACTCGTTAAGAAAGACCAAATTAAAGTATTGGTTCAAGCTGTTCCTGATATCTATGTTGATGTTGATGCTATGCAGGTGGTTCAAGCAGGCGAAGAAGTAAGTCTAGTTGGCTCTGTGTCAGGTCCTGGCACATTAATAGAAACCCGCTGGCGCCCGGATGCGAGTAACTCCCACTCCATTGGTTCACTTAACCCTGCAACAAACATAAAAGGGGATTTAGTTCACATTGCCAAGTTTTTTGCACCCGTTGTAACGACAGACACCACCTTAAAGTTTAACTTTGCCGCTGAAGGGGCAGGTAATCTGGCGACCGCACAACAAGAAGTGGTTGTTAGAGCGAACCCTGCAGCAGTTGAAACAGGCCCAGATCGCAATGTCGTTGTAGGCGAAACTGTGCAGTTAACAGGGCTGGCAGCGGGCACAAACACTTACAGTTGGGTCCAAGAGTTAGGCGGAAATGTAGCACTTAGTGATGCTAATTCACAATCGCCTAGTTTTGTTGTACCTGCTGCGGCACTCGTGCCGACTGATAAACTGTTACGCTTTCGTGTAACGGCTACAGGTGCGTCAACAACCCAAGATATAGTAACATTAAAGGTATTTCAGCCAAATATTGAAATTAGCGCTTCTGGAGACAATATCGCATTTGAAGAGGGGGATGTAAGCACAAATCCTATCACGCATAAACTTATCTATATTGATAAGGTATCAAGTGGCCTTATCTTACCTGCCGATGTTAAAATAACGGTCAGCCCTATATCTGCAGCAGGCAATTTCTCAATAGCATCATGCTGCTTACACGACCTAGAAATTGACCCCACGGGACTTGCAGCAGGTACTTATACGGTAGACTTGGCAGCCACATCAGCTGTTCATAATGAAAATGATGGGGTTAGGCGCTTATTTGTCACTGTAACCAAACCATTACCGCCAACTACACCGCCTATGCCAAAAACTATCGACTTAAGCGCAAATACCGGCTTAACAGGAATTGCAGGTGTTGCAGGTAATCACTCATTGCATGCGCCAACTATTACTGGAGGCTTACCGCCATATACTTATACGTGGGGATTAGGTGCCGATACTAACGGTTTAACTCTAACAGGCGGCACTACCGATAACCCAACGGTTGATTTCCCGGCAGTACCTAATACGTGTACTGAAATTAAAGGGAAAATATCTTTAACCATTACCGATGCGAATGGTGATACCGCTACTGGCGATGTAGCCTATAGCAGTACCCCTGCGTTGAATCCTATAAAACCAGTAAGTTGTCAAATATGTCGCGGCCCGAAATTTATTTGTGAGCGCTCGCATGTATTAACAGTTTGTGATGTTTCTTTGAGTAGCCATAAGTCGGGTACGGTCAATTCCGATTTACAATATTGTATTAATGATATTGAAAACCTCCAAGATGGTTCACGCTATGTAACCCGTCGCTGCGCTACCGCGGAAGAAGTAAATCATGATTGGTTTATTGACAAAGCTTCTACGTCAAACGAAGCAAGCGGTATTAAGGAACTAGGAAATTTGGGGCGGCTCGATCCTTTGGCTCATGGCTACAATGTGGTGATATTGAAGGATAGACACTTTACTTTTTCAGCAGCTTGTAAAGGTGATAACTGTAATCTAGAAACTGTTCCTGATGATCTCCTTGGCGTGACTAATGGAGTGCCAAATAGTGTAACAGGCGTTCCACCGACACCTAAACCCGGTGTTTGTCCTTAATATTTAATCCAAAATAAAAGCGTCACTTAATATAATAGATTCATTATAAAGTGACGCTTGTTACGTTTTTTAACCTTAATTTCTCTAAATTCCCCGATTATAATGAATTCTTTGTGCAACTTAGTAATTATAAGTTAAACACATTGGATTAGGCGTTGTAAGTTTTAAGTCCACTCAAAAAATCACGCTAAGTAGCCCTAATATATTTATAATTTTTTAGTTAACTTCCAGACTGAATTTACATGCGTTGGTGAAAATTATCATCTTAGCTTTTCATTTTAGATGGTGAGGTTTGCTTAATGCATATTAGCCAACTCACTTTGTGCCCCAAGCGAGATAGAATCATAAAAATTTAAAATTTAAGGTCATACTAATCTAATGTCCATTTTGGTATTTTCTAATCAAATTAGAATTTTTGACTTTATAGATTCCTGATGAAATTTAGAACAATTTTAATATCTAACGCAGGGCTAACTTTTGTCGGATCATTTGCCGCTAGTTAAGCCAGGGATAAGGTCTTCTTTCGTATCTTTGCGGACTATTTTTAGGTCGATTTTTCAGTAATAAAAGGGGCGGCTTTGTGGTAAAAGTGACGGTTAACTCAAATCCCGCAAACGATTTCATTTTTTGGCACTAATATTTGTTAGTGCTAATGTTCCCTTGGTGCGCTTAGCCGACATTAACCTATAGCTTTTAGCCATATATTTTCTCATGCATTACGTCTGTATTTATCACTGGTTCTATGTACAGATTAAGAGGTAATATCACCTTTTGAGAGAAAGAAGGCATAACGCCTTCTTTCAACTTATGGTATAAAACCTTGTGCTTGGTAATTCCTTGAAAATCATTGGATTAACCGTTATGGTTGAACTCAATAAATTATAAAAGTAGGCATGCTACCTTGTTTAAATAAGGCACTAAGCCTTCCAATAAGCTGTTATTTGGCTTCGCTAATTCAAGTTAAATTATTTAATTGTAAAAGCGGTGTTTTCTAAAGTCGCTTGGTGTTTTACGCCTCAGTTTTCGCCAGTTCAGCTTGGTTAAATCCGCTAATAGGCTTTACTGTTTTAGAGATAATTTGCTGTAAAGCCATTAGCTAAAAAAGCTTTAGTGTTTGGCTCAAAATTCACGGTTTGGTGGGTAGCTACGCTGGGCACTTTTTAGTTCTACGGTCGGGCTGTCAAATTTAGTAAAGCTCTTGTTATCGTTAGTAGTTTTCAGCTACCATCAAATAACAAGGCAATTCAACGGGACACGCAACAGTTGGCCGCGTTCACTCCGTTCACAATTATGGCCAACGATTACTTTGCCCGTTAATATGGGCGTTATTTGGCACCGCTAAATCAAGTTAATTTTTATTTGTAAGAGCAGTATTTTCCAAAATAGCTTGGCATGTTACGCCTCAGTTTTCGCCTGATCTGTTCGGTTATTACCGCTAATAGACTTTACTATTTTAGACACCTTTGTTGTAAAGCCATTAGCTAAAAAAGCTTTAATATTCGGCTCAAAATTCACGGTTTGGTTAGTAGCGGCGCTGGGCACTTTTTAGCTCTACGGTCGGGCTGCCAGATTTAGTAAAGCTCTTGTTATCGTTAGTGTTTATCGCTACCATCAAATAACAAGGTAATTCAAACGGACACGTACAGTTTGCGCCCGCTCCGCGCAGTTTAGCAAAATGTACTTAGCCGCTTAATATAAGCGTTATTTGGCACCGCTAAATCAAGTTAATCTTTATTTGTAAAAGCGGTATTTTCTAAATTAGCTTGGTGAGTTACGCCTCAGTTTTCGCCTGATCAGTTAGGTTAAAACCGCTAATAGGCTTTACGCTTTTTAAGTAATTTTGTTGTAAAGCCATTAGCTAAAAAAGCTTTAATATTCGGCTCAAAATTCACGGTTTGGTTAGTAGCGGCGCTGGGCACTTTTTAGCTCTACGGTCGGGCTGCCAGATTTAGTAAAGCTCTTGTTATCGTTAGTGTTTATCGCTACCATCAAATAACAAGGTAATTCAAACGGACACGTACAGTTTGCTCGCGCTCCGCGCAGTATAGCAAAAGGTACTTAGCCGCTTAATATAAGCGTTATACGTATTTCTAAGGAGCAGTCTCATGCAGGAGTTGCAGCGAAAAATTTGTGAACGATACGGTTCAAAATTTTACGGTGTTGATATGAATTTAAAAGTAGGTATTGCACTTCAAACCATGCACTTAGTTCCTATTCGAGCTATAAGGGATATCGATGAAAATGGGACAACTGGCTGGTATATACACGGTGGTGAATACTCAGAAGTAGATAATTTTTATCAACCCTTATGTGCGCAACATCTTGAAAAACACTGCCCAGAAATAATTAAATATTTGGCGCTTGAACCTGGGTTCAATATAATCATAGACCGTCAAGACTATGAAGATGTCTGGCGCTCAAAATAATACGTATAACAAGCTGTTAAACAAGGACAAAAAACAGTTGGTTTTGCTCCTTCGTCGCTAATTCTAACCAACTATTTTTTGCCTGTTAACAGGGCGTTATATTACTCAATGTTTATATGAATTATTGAGCTCAAAATAGACCTTTATGAGTATCCCCAAATGAAAACATATGAAACGAAAGACGGTGTTGAAGATTATATTAGAATGTGTGATGGCTATGATAATTCTAAATTTCAAAACGAACTATTAAATCATTTGAAAGAAGGTTCTAGTCTTCTTGAGGTTGGTATGGGTCCAGGGAATGACTTTGAGTGGTTATCAAATACGTATCGAGTCACAGGAAGTGATTATTCAAAAGAGTTTATTGAAAAAGCCAAAGCTCGGTTTCCCGAGGGAGAGTTTATAATTTTAGATGCTGTTAGTTTAAAATCAGATAAAAAATATGATGGTATTTATTCATGTAAAGTTTATCAACATTTTGAATTAGATTTAATTGAAAAATCTCTAAAAAATCAATTTGAATTGCTTAATGAAAATGGGGTTATTGCTCATTCTTTTTGGATTGGAGATACGGTTTTCGAAGACGGGGATATGAAAGCAATATATCACAATAAAGATCGCTTACTGTCATTAATCAGAGATAGATTTACAATACTTGAAGAAATTGAATATGAAGAGTTTGAGCCTAATGATTCGGTTTTTATTTTAGCAAAAAAGTGAGTCCGTAATATAACAACACGCCCTGAGGTGGACCACAAGCCCTAAAACTTACTTTCCACCGCATATTTTAATAAGGGGGACCCCTTACGCTTCAATGCTTCTAGATACGTTGATTCATCATACGCTGTTTTTGTTTTCCAACACTTAAACAGTATCCTGATCCACTTAAATGCCAACGCTCTAATAATAGTATTGTGTGGTTTTCCTTTGGCTTCTTGCTGCCGATAATAGGCTTTTGCCCAAAACGAATAACGCACGGATTGACCGGCCCATTCAACAAATGTTTGCCGTAAGAATTTGGTGCATGAGTATCGCCAATGTATCCATTCTTTTTTACCGCTTCGTTCTGTTACCGGGGCAATACCTGCATATTTTTGTATTTCTTCACACGAATGATAACGGTCTCTATTTGAGCCTATTGCAGCTAACAAGCGTGGAGCTATTTGTGGTCCTGCACCAGGTAAACTGTCAAAAATAAATCTATCTTTATGTGGTTTGTAGAGGGCTTTAATTTCAACATCAAAACGCTCAATGGCTAGCATTAAGT
>OJIR01000268.1_pt1 | contig 17988 bp, 17 predicted proteins | sample 1595711 | NCBI WGS metagenome assembly OJIR01 (sample SAMN05416846, study PRJEB24817) | seawater metagenome | isolation source: Sea water | place: Canada:Atlantic | collected 2013-07
TTTGGTCGTTGATATACAAATAAGGTAAGACGTTCTCCGTACACCGAGGGTTGGCTCGGCCCGGAGAAGCAACATTGTCGTCACCATAAAGATAATCCTCGGACAAAATCGGCAAACCGGTATAACACCAACTGATGTCTTTATCAGTTGCACTTGCATCTAGCACCTCGGGCGCCAATTGCCACCCCCGCGATTGGGTTGCTGCGCCTGGGCGATAACTTGCGTAGCTCACCGTATCAATCACCACCTCATTACAGCTAAGACTCACCGCATCTGGGCCACCTGCAAGTTCAAAGTCGGCGGAGCGGTACTGATGGGCGACCTCTCCTGCAACCAAGGTGAGTAGCTCCAAATTACTACGATCACTGGCAAAGACGCTGTAAGTACCTGCTGAAATAAGCAAAGGTGCTTGCAAAACAAATTGTTCGTCATCGCCACTGGATAAAGTGCAACCGTTCAGGTCAACATCATGATCGGTGCTATTGAATAGCTCAAACCAACTCCCATCGTTGTCATCAATCTTTGCCATCAACTCGGTAATGCGCACATCACCGACTTGCACAGACTGGGCACCCACAATGGCGCTGGCATTCGCGCTCAAATTGACCCCGGCACTTAGGAGAAAGATTAGTGTGCTCAATAGGGGCAATATGGGCCTCAACGGAGATGAGCGGAGTAATTTCATTTAGTTTTAACCAGAAATAGAGAGCCGCAAGTGTAGCAAACATTGCGGCCCGACTGATTTACCAAAACGGATCGTCTAATCATTTACACCTAGCTTTTGAGCAAGCGCACCCAGTTTGTCTTTTATAAAATCTGTAAATAATTGCTTACAACGGCTTTGAGCGCATTCAATCTGCGATGGTTTCGCTGTAACGTTAGGTAGATAAAGATGACGCTTAACCCGCCCAATAGTGATACGAGCGGCAGCAAACAGACCGTCAGAATACGATTCAGATGTAACCCAAATACGACAATGAGAGACCTCAATGAGTGATACCAGCGACTTCAAAAAAGGCATGATTGAGACCAATGGCATAGAACTGCACTATGTTGAATATGGCCAAGGGCCGTTGGTGATTTTTTGTCACGGCTGGCCAGAATCTTGGTACTCGTGGCGTCACCAAATCCGTGCGATAGGCGACCAAGGTTACCGAGCCGTAGCCCTACATATGCGTGGTTACGGCGACAGTAGTAAACCCGCAAACATTGACGCTTACACCATTAGCCACCTAATTGGCGACGTGGTCGGCACTGTTACTGGATTGGGCGAGTCACAGGCTGTAGTGATTGGCCACGACTGGGGCGGCCCAGTGGCTTGGTACAGCGCATTAATGCGGCCAGATCTATTTCGCGCGGTGGCGGTACTCTCGGTACCCTTTATGCCGCCGTTTGCCCTACCCGCAGATGTTTCAATGAACGACGTTATGCGCGCAAACGCTGGCGATCAGGAATACTACCGATTATTTTTCCAGGAGCCGGGTGTCGCTGAAGCAGATTTCGAAAAGGATGTAAGACGCAGTATGCTTGGGGTTTTATATTCTGTCAGCGGCGACGTTATAAAGGACGGCTTCCACAGCACTGGTTGGGACGGTCACTTTCCGCAAGACCAAACAATGACCGAACAATTTGTTATTCCAGATGCGCTGCCCGAATGGTTGAGCGAAGAGGATCTGAATTTCTACGTGCAAGAACATTCCGCGTCAGGCTTTACCGGCGGCTTCAATTGGTACAGAAACATCAAACGCCTGCCGGGCATTGTGGCACCCTTCATTGGCAAATCAATTGATCAACCGTCCCTGTATTTGTACGGAGAACACGATCTGATTGCTGGTAATACAGCGGACGCAATAGATTCCATGCAGACTGGCCTGACGGACTTACGCGGATGTGTGGAATTTTCGGGCGCGGGGCATTGGTTGCAACAAGAGCGCGCAGAGGGCGTTAACGCAGAGTTAGTTAAATTTTTACGGGGCCTATAAACAGCTAGCCCGGTAAAAGAAAGTTACAACTTTATAAACTTCGCCGTTAGACCCACAGCTAGCGCCAATGCTAGCCGCCAGCGAGCTTAACCGTATGGCCCATTTCTTCGAGTAGCACTTTTACTCGGTCACGGTCTGCGGTTTGCAGTTCAATTACCCCTGCTTTAATGGCGCCGCCCACACCAAAGGCATTTTTCAACTTCTTTGCCAGTTGGCTGAGTTCCGCTTCAGCAAGGATTAAGCCCTTAACTAAAGTCACACCCTTGCCCTTGCGGCCTTTGGTCTCCCGATGCAGGCGCACAATGCCGTCACCCTGATCAGTTTTTGTGGCGTGCTGGCTTTTGCACACACAGGCAGCTTGAGGCCGCAGGCAGCCCGGGCAAATGCGCTTGTCAGTGCTGAACACCAAGTTCGACTTGCCGGATTTATCTTTTTTAATTCGCATAGTTAACTCGCATAGGATGAGAGTTTAACGAGGGATGGCACTTAGGAGGAAGTAAATTCCGTCAATGAGGTACTACAGAGATTTTGCGCCCGTAAATTTTTCAAGTAGTGCTGACGCAGACAGGTTGATCCGCTTAACGTACTATCCATGGGTTGGAGAGCAAAAATAGGAGATCCCAATGGCAAAAGCCTTTATGGCCTACCCAGAGCTTCGAAGCCCATTTGAAGCCAAAGAAATTCATCCTGAAGGCAGCGCAACCGTGCTGTATCAGGGCAAGACAATCACACTTTCCGAAACCGGCAATGGCGACGGACTATTGATTAACCCCAAAGACCTTGGGCAAATCAATGGTTTTGAAATTAAGCCAGAAGGTGCGTGTTTCAAAGACCTATGCATTCCGTTGAATGACAAATTGTTGGTTGAACAAGACGGTAAGCAATGGTTCAACCTAACTGCCTTTGCTGATTTGTTAGACCAACCCTACGTTGCAGACCATGCAGCGGGCGTTTGGAGCTTTGCGGAAATTCCAGCCAAGCGCGCAAACATGATGGTGGACGCCATGGCACCAGACATTGAACTCACTGACCGTAAAGGCCAGGTAGTTCGGCTGGCTGACTTAAAAGGTAAAAAAGCGCTTATTGTTACTTGGTCTTCGTGGTGAGGATGCTTTCTTGACGTGCCCGTGTGGCAACGTATGTATGAAGAAATAAACGATCCGGACTTTGTCATTATTTGTGCGGCCCAAGACACCGGCGGTGAGGCGGCAGCAGGACCCATTTTTGACGCGGCAAACCCAACCTACATACAGGTAGTGGATGAAGACCACTTGGTCAGCAGCGCCTTCAATTTTGTCAACGTGCCCTCAGCGGCGTGGATTGATGAAGAAGGTCGCATTGTGCGCATTGATGAAGGCACTTATTCCAAGGTGCACGAACTAGGCGTGGGTGATCAATCCATTTCCTTTGGCACCAATGTGTATGAACCTGCACTCAAAGACTGGGTCGCTAATGGTGCCCAGAGCAAGCATGTGCAGTCTGCGGCAACAGTGGCTGGCAACATTCGCCAACATACTGCGGACCAACAGAAAGCTGATGCAGCATTTTGCCTAGGTAACTTGTTTCGCAAGCACGCAATGGACGATAAGGCCGATGAGTACTGGAATATGGCCAGCGCTTTGAATCCAGACAGCGTGAACTTTATTCGTCAGAATTTAACTTTGTCGGAAGAAGGTTCCGCAGGTGAGCAATTCAGGGCGATGAGGGATAACTTTGAGGCTACGGGAATCGATTACTATCGACCCATTGATATAGAAAACTAGATATAGAAAATTAGATTAGAAAACTAGTCCTAGGACTAGAAACAGAAATGGCGGCGGGCGCTTAGACAGCACTAGGCCCGCCAAAATTTCGTCTCTTCAGATTGTTGCTGATCCTGCTTCCAACGACCTCAGGTTCTGCGTCTAAAACTCAATCACCATACGACCACGTGTGCCACCCTGCTCTAATCGCGTGTGGGCAATACTGGCGTTTTCTGGCGTCACTGAATCCGCTACACGCAAGGTCAGCACACCCGCCTCAACCTGCTGCCTAAGCACATCTAGCTTTGCGTATTCACCGTCGTAGCCGGTTACCCAAGTCGCAGTAAACTTAATGTCTCTTTGCTCTTCACCCTTAAAGCCGCGAATGGCAGTGAAGCTTCCACCGTCTTTCACCGCATCAATGGCAAGTTCATTGAGTAATGCACCATCAGCTAGGCCGTCTACGCCCTGGGGAAAGTGTTGACGAATTTTCTCCGCATAACCGTCGCCGCGACTAACAATGATATCGGCACCAAGAGACTGAAGCAGTGCTTTATCAGCGTCTGCACAGTCTGCGATCACCTGCAATCCGTCGGCTTTGGCCAGCTGTATAACGTAACCGCCGTAAGCACCAGGCCCGCCGGTAACGGCAAGGACTTGTCCAGGCTTGAGATCCAGTAAGTCCAACGACATTCTTGCGGTGAGTGCATTCATCGGCAATGTGCAGGCTTCAATATGAGAGGTGCCTGCAGGCGCTGGCACAACGGCCATTTGATCTAACACAATCTGCTCACGATAAGCACCGTGAGTGGCATTGGGCACCACCATAGCCATCACCCGGTCGCCCACTTTGACCCCAGTGGTCACGCCCTCACCCACTTGGTCGACAATACCCGCAGCGTCCATACCTGGCACATACGGTGGCGGATCTTTCTTCTGTAGTGCTGCGCGCATGCCGTTTCTGCCCACAACATCCGTAGGGTTCACTGCGGCAGCATAATTGCGTATGCGAACCTGCCCTGGACCTGCTTGTACTTCAGGCACATCTACCACCTGTAACACTTCAGGGCCACCGTGCTCCATTAATCCTACTGCTCGCATCATTTTCTCCAAATGCTAAATTTTAAATTCATTATCGCCGTGTTTACATAAATCGAACAAGACTGGACAAACCTGCAACAGCCGGTGAGCTGGTAACCTAAACCAGCAATTTAGGCCAGAAATTTAGGCCAGAAATCTGGGTTAGCAATTAGCTCACTCACCGAATCACTGCAGAGGCTAGTTTTTAGCGCCACCAACTAAAGCTTTACAACATCCCTCTCAGACTGCGCTAAGACTGCGGCGCGGCGTCTAAAATAATAATGAAATAATGCGGGCGGCAGCAAATAAAAGATAACGTATTCGCCCAACACCTGATCTAAGAGGCTGAGATCAAATACTTCAAACCGCACCCTCCGGTCCAACAATAAAAAACCGATAGTTGCTAGGCTTGCCACCCACAAATAGGGAATCGTTTTGAGCGGTCTTAAAAATGGCAAGAAACGATAGGGCAATATCCATAGCAGCGCGCCGATGACCACAAGCGTCACTTGATCGAAAAGGGCGTAGAAAAACTCTAAGTTTAGGTCAGGCCACGTCTGTACCAACATCCACAGCCACTCAGTCATCCACCTAGGCAGGTAAAAGTGACTATTTAAACCATGTAGGCTGACCACCCAAAATTCCAACAAATAGACAAAGGCGCCGACATTCAAAATAAAGGTCAAACGCTGCGAACTGTAGTCAATATTTTTCACTGCTCTCCCCAACCAATTATCAGTGTGGTATTGCTAAGCTGCTGACCAGATAAGTGTCTGAAACTAAGCGATAGTCAATTTTTTGTGGTGCACAGCATAGCAGAACAACTGCATTAGATTCGGCTAACACTTTACTTGCAAAGGGCTAGTGCAGTGCTGGAGCAGCTCTAGCTACGCACTAGTGACAGATTAGTGAGGGATTAATAAAGAACTTACCCAAAAAAATACGAACATCCAACCCTAGGAAAAGATTTACACAAGGCAATGCCCCCTAACTCCTAAAGGCCGGTTCCCAGAGAAAGCACAGCGAAAAAAAATGCCCTCAACCGGCCACAAATATCATTGGACTAATTCACACTTCTATCTGTTGCGGCCCAAAATGGCGCGCGCAGTTCGCGTTTTAACACTTTGCCTGGCCCAGATTTTGGCAGCGGCTCAAACTGTATGTCGATACCCTTGGGTACCTTATAGCCACCAATATGTTCACGGCAAAATGCGATAAGCGCCTCAGGCGTAACATCTGTCGCTTCAGGCCGAGGCACCACTACTGCATACACAGCTTCACCCCATTTTTCGTCCGGCACACCAAACACCGCAGCTTCTAACACCCCAGGAAATTTATATAAAACATCTTCCACCTCGGTGGAGTAGACGTTTTCTCCACCGCTGACAATCATGTCTTTCGAGCGATCAACCAAAAATAAGTAACCTTCAGCATCTAGGTAACCCAAGTCGCCTGTCCAATAACCACCCTCTTTTATAACGGCCGCGGTTTGCTCAACCTTATTCCAGTAGCCCTTCATAATGTTTGCACCGGATACAACCACCTCTCCCACTTCGCCAGTTGGTAGAGCGCGCCCTTCCGGCGCGCAAATGGTTATTGCACAGCCCACTACAGAACGGCCACATGAGCGTGCCTTGGGGTCATCAATGAGTTGTTCTTCATTACCCAGCAAAGTTGCCAGTGGTGAAGTTTCGGTCGCTCCATACACCTCAATCATTTGCGCCGACGGAAACGCCTTGCTCGAGCGCTTAATAACCTCTGTGGCTATGGGAGAACCCCCGTGGGCCAAAATTTTCAGACTTGAAACGTCTTTTGGATTCGCGTGCTGTTCTTCCGCTATCGCCGCAAGCATAGAGGGGACACCTAGGGTGATATTGATTTTGTGTTTCTCGATCAACTGCAAAACAGTCTTCGGCTCAAATGCACCCAGCGCGACTTGACACGAACCCTGCCAAATGGCGGCCAAAATACCGTTAGAACCGGCTGCATGAAACATTGGTGCCATAACTAAAGACCGATCATTTGGACCCTGGGGAACAGCGGAAAGCCAATTGAACGCATTAGCGATTAAATTGCGGTGTGTGAGCATGACCCCTTTACTGGCGCCCGTTGTGCCACCGGTGTAAAACAACCCAGCCAAATCCTCTTCGCTGGCATCAACCCCAAGTGGCGCTGGCGTTGCAGCAGCCAGCACGTCTTCATAGTCCGCATTTAGCGCGATCACATGATCGACAATACCTTGTAATCCACCGATATCTTCGCGGTCGGTTAAGAGTATTTTTGCACCTGAATCTTCAAGCGCATACATTAGCTCAGGTAACGCATGGCGCGTGTTGAGCGGCACAACGACCATTCCGCCTGCGGGTATACCCATATAGGCTTCAAAATACTGGTGACTGTTATTAGACAGGATAGCGATGCGATCGCCATTTACTGCCCCTAAGTTTTGCAGAGCACCGACAAGCCTAGAACAACGCGCCCATAATTCCTCGTAGGTGACTTCGACGTCTCCATCAATCACTGCCACTTCATTGGGGCAAATTTGTAATGCTCTTTTTAGCGGGTCTACGAGTGTGTGCATGTTGTACTGCCTTTATTTTTAGGATCACAAAGTACCGAATTTAACTATTTCAAACCAACATTAAAAGCAAAGCGCCGAGTCTACTTTATTGGCGCAGTCTTGCTTCGTCTGGTTTTGTCTGCCTTTATCCGGTTTAGACTTGCGTTAGTTGGATTGAGAATACTGTAACTGCCGAGAAAACACATTGGTGGTGTTTTGGGTTTTACTTTTTCTTCTCTTACTTTATGCGCTTACTTTTCACGCTTACTTTTCACGCTTACTTTTCACGCTTACTTTTCACGCTTACTTTTGCGCTTAGATTAGCCGCTCACTTCTTTTTGCTTTTCCAAGTGCCGCCGTATGCATAGGTTGCCTCGTGGTCTTTTTTGACACGCAAAAGACACACCTCGCACAAGAACCGCCAATCCAATTCTGCATACCTGCATCTAAACAGGACTTCTTTAGGCTGATGGCATTCTGCGCACTCTTTTACTCGCGCCCTCAAACAGCAGTACTCGTGCGCAAAAACTGCAACCCTATAGTCATACGTCTCATTGGATCTTAAAATTTGCAAAAAGCGCGGGATGATCGCTCAACGGTTTACCTTCGTTAGTGAACCCGGCGTCCTCGCCAGCACTCATCAAACTTAGGCTCGCTTGCTTGCCACTGCGATAATAGATGTAATCTAGGGTCTTCCAACTGTTTGCGGCATCGCCCCCCTTTTGTGCAGCGATAAGATTCAAGCGTTGAACAAATTTTTGTAGCAGCTCGTTATCTGCTTGAATTTCCCAGTCAAGATTCAAATCACCTACAACCAATATTGCCTCGCCACTAGCCTGCGCCTCTAAAGTAAGCGCAATCTGCTCTAGCTGGGACGCTCTGGCTTCTCGGTCTAGTTCGCTGCGCCCAGCATCAAGGTGAGTGTTCACCATAAAAATCCGCTGACCGCCGCTGCTTTCCAGCGTCATCAACTGAAAGCCTTTTTGCGCAAAGCAATCGTTTAATCCACTGAGCCAACCGGCACAGGTTATGAAGGGTTTGAAGGCAGTGCGGATACGCCAATCAGGTTTCGACAAATTTGAGATAAGGGTCAATCCAGATCCAGAACAAACCCAGCACTCCGGAACGCGCACATCATTGCCTCGTACTACGTCTGTTGGGTTTTGCACATATTGCAGAAGTAGGTCGTGGTGGGCGAAGTCTTCTTGCAATAGCGATATATCATAACCCTTGGTCAACTCCCCTATCCTTGGAAATCGCTCTATTGGGTCATCGCCGGCAATAAGCTCGGGCAAACCATGGGTGTTGTATACAACAAGACTTAACTCCGCAAAATTTGCAGAACCTGCCTCTGCACCTGTACCTGCATCTGTACCTGCCTTTGTACCTGCATCTGTACCTGCCTTTGTACCTGCCTCTGTACTAGATAAACAAATGGTGCTCACCAGCAGCAACAGCAAACCTTTGATCGTTTTCATCATTTAACTAACACTCCTTATAACTCTCTCAACACGCTGTAATACTAGATCTCGAACATTAGAGACATCAATAAAAGCAGGCTCCGAGAAAAAGTGTATTTCCTACCCTTGCTTTAAACACTCGTGCAGAGTTCGTATAGATGACGAACATGCCAGAGGAAGACGACCCATTGTGCTCGCCTATACACGAGCTTGTATTGTTGGCCGGGGTAATTAGGGGGCCTCAGTCCCAAAGGGTACATACGAATAAACCAAGAAATACGCTGCAATTGCCGGTTTCATTAAAAGGGTTCTAAATGCAACTTGAGCTTACTTCTTTTTCATTAGATGCCGGTTTCGTGCCAACCAGCGGTCGTAGTCAAAATTCGGATCTTCAGAGGCCTCGTCAACCATCTTGTCCATAAAGGCTAATTGCTGTTTTGATGATTCACTCATGTTTTTCAACCGCGATTCATCAGCCATTTTTGCTAAAACGATAATACCCCACAACAAGAACCCCAGCGCCGCAAACCCAACCGTCGCATAGAAAAAGGTCATGGCATCGGTAGCTTGTTGGTAAAAGAGATACAGGGCGAAAGATGCAACCGAACTTAACACTAGAGCCGCTAATAACACCCACAAGACACCCTTAACAACACCCTTGGTGCCGTGTTGTTCAACATGATCTTCAGATACTTTTCTGTCCCCTCTCGCCCCAACAGCTAATAGGACAAATAACATAAGGGCAATTACTGCAGTCTCGATAAGAATTTTTTTCGTATAAGCGGGATCATCAAAAAAAACAAAACTGAAAATTGAAAAGAATGAACTTAAGCAAAATGAGATTAACAAAACCCAAAAGATCACCCAGAGGAAGCTTTTAACGCCGCCTTTATCTTTTTTGATTTTATCGTCTTTGCCATTGCCTTCTTTAGCTTTAGCTTTAGCTTTAGCTTCTTTAGGTTGGCCAAACAATCCCAACCACCTAGCCAAAAAATAGGCGGCAATTATGCCCATGGCCCAAAACAAAATTGTCTTTGCGTCAGCATTCTCGTTGCTGTCGATTCCGATAAAAGCCAGAGCTTCTTTGGCAGTGTCTGAGACTCGAGGGCCATTCGCAGACATCACACTAGGACTATCGTTGACTAACTCGTCTACCAGCCGGACTGGTTCAGCTGTAGGTTTAAATTCGGCTGACGCAGCAGCAAAATTTTCCGCTGGGAGCACAGCCAAACCTTTTTCAGAGTCAGCACTCCAGGCAAAAGTTGCAGAGCAACATAGGAAAAGGATTAAGGTAAATTGATTCACAGAGACTCATGAGTTAGCTTTGGCGGATTGTCGCAACCATAGCAAAGTAGGACCGCAACTGAATACGCAATTGGCGCAATTGGCGCAAAAGTTGACAAAAATAGCAATAAGATGACCAAGCTCATTTGTCGTATAACCAGCGAGCATATATTGAAACTACTTGGCGGCTACAAACATGCCTTGTTGTCAGCAAAACCGAAGCCAGGCAATGCCTAGATCAGGAGCGCGCGCGTCGCCGTCTCCAAAGCAATGCGCGCACAATCCGTCGATGGGTAAGTTCGTTCAGCGGATACAAGGTGATAATTGCAATAGAGCCAAGAGAACACACGGCCGGAATCAAAAAAGCTGCCATGCGAATGCCTTGCAGCGCTTCTTCGCTCTGCACCTCATTGGCACTGTAACCGATGAAACTGAGTAACAACCCAATCATGCCAACGCCTAAACCGGAACCAGCTTTACTGATAAATTGGCAGAGTCCAAACAGAATACCATCGTCGCGCACACCGCTGCGCAATTCACCAAATTCCACAGTGTCTGGCAACATCGACCAAAACATCACTGCAATGGACCCGCCGCAAACACCGCTGAATATAGCCAGCGCCGATAACGTAGCAACGTCGGTAACTTCCAGGGCTAAAATTACGCCATTACCTATGGCGGCACCACCACCCCCCATTATCCAAACCGCGCGTTTGGATAATTTGCGAGCGATTAGGGTCCACAGAGGAATGCCAGCGCAGGCACCCAGAATCCCCAGAGGCAGTATGGTAGAAACTGCTTCAGGGTGCCCTGCGTAGTAACTGATGTAATACACCAGCGCCTTACCGCCCATAGTGGAACCTATGATACCGACGAAGGAGGCAGCACATAGTACCCAGAATGCGGTATTAGACTTTACGAAGGCCAGTGTTTGCGCCGCGGTGAGCTGCACCTGCGTAGCGGCAATAGGTTTTTCAGTGGTAGTAAAAAACACCACTGCCATCACTACCGTTGCGATCAGCGCATAGAGCAGTCCCGCCATTACGAATCCTTCACGAAAGTTACCGTCGCCAAAATAGCTGGCAAGTTCCAGCATGGTGGCGGCGGTAACAACGCCGCCTGCCATGGCACTCATTATTCTCACCGCAGCCATAGTGCCGCGCTCTCGACTGTCGTAGGTGATTGCAGCCGCAAGAGATGAGTATGGTACAGAGGCCACTGTGTACATGGTGCGGAAAAGTAAGTGTGAAATCAGGCTCGCCACCACAACCTGATCTGGGAACCAAACGGGCGCAGCAAACATGCCGACAAAGCTTAGCCCCACAAATGGTGAACCAAACAGAATATACGGGCGAAATTTTCCAAGCCGGGTACGCGTGCGGGTAGCGATCCAACCCATCAAAGGATCAGAGATACCGTCCCAGATTACAGGGATCATGAAGATAAGGCCGGCAACAGCAGGGTCTATACCAAGTACGTCAGTATAATAATAAAGGAGATACAGATTAAGGCCGGTAGCGTACAGGTTGAAGCCGAAGTCGCCGAAACCATAGCCAGCAACCGTTCGTCGACTGACCTTCTCGAAAGGCTCATCGACTGGACGAATAGATTGGGGTGTAAGTGAGCTCACTGACAGTTTCCGTTAATCAACGCACATATTTTTTCTCTCACAATTGGAAAGTACTCCAATCTATCGAAAAAAATCAAACCCTTAACAACGTTCTTTTACAAACAGTCGTTAACGAACCGATATTCACAAACGCTCTTTAGCGAGCGACCAGTGCTTTAGGTTATGAGTAACAACAAGGCTGGGATAATAAGACAAACACCTGTTGGCATTTATCTAGCAACCTTACGCCAGTTAGCTTATCACCCCAGCTATTTAGCGCCCGCAAAAGCCCGGAAACACATAGGCCTAAACCTACCCTAAGTAGACGTTTGTGCAATAGAAATTTGGTGGGACGGACACTTTAAAGCGCGTTTGAATCGCGGATGTATTTTAGTTTTCTTGGGGGAAAATGGCGACGCCTGCTTGCTTAATCACCCGTTCTTAATCACCTATTTTTTTGTCATTAGTTCTTAATAATCCGTTTTAACTGGGCGCCTTGTCATACCGGCTTGCTGTCGTTAATTGGCTTTCTGTGTCGCCCGAATAAGACACCATATTGCCTGCATCCACTAGCCCCAACTCTAGACCGACGGTAAAAAAACTGGTCACTGAAAATACAGAAATATCTTTGGATGTATGGGCAATAGTAATGCCTTCGCAGAGGCTAGAGCAGGCGGCTTTAGTGACTTCCTGCAGTAACGCAAAATCACGAAAATAGTCTTTGAGCGGTGGATTGCCCTGAGCCGCTCGATGATCGTTCTTGTGCTGTAACTGCGCTTCAATCGCCGCTTCAATTCTGCTCATAGAGCCCGGTAGATCGTTATCCAGCTGACCCACCAACTCGGAGTACTTGTGGGCAAAAATCATCTCGTGGCGATCTGCATTGGGCCAGTGGTAATCAGCAATGTGCTCATCGAGATAAACCATACCGCGAGGAATACCCAAGTGCTGGGCCACGCGCGGGGTAATTGCAGAGATGCCGTTGGCCTCTAGCGGGTCGCCCTGGGTCAAGATAAGCAGCGGTTTAATGGGCGTCTTGCGCGCCCAGTGTTGCGCAAGACGCTCCGCCACCTGCATGGCAACCGGGGCTGGGTCGCGCGGGTCGTACCCACCCATGCCCTCAATAACAACTGGATGATAATCTGTGAGTTTCAAACAATGACCTCTGAGCAGTCTCGGGATGATGGATGAATTATACGCATCTCTGGAAGATGCTGACGTTGCTGAATCAGCACTTATTTAACCCAACGCGAGTGAGAGGAGGCCATGCTTGGGATTCCCACAGGTACCTCGGTAATACGTCACTAATAGAGCTTAAACCCAGCGCCAAATCAACAAGCGCCAGCCTATGGTTGTCAAGTGCCGTCATAACGCCATCGGAATGATATAGAGATCAGCACCGCAAAGAGGCCGCTTGCAGCCGTTAACTCCGGGCCTCCCAGAATCTGCTAAGAAATCTAGATCAGGACTCAGAGCTACTAAATCAGCGCTACTAAAGAAGATACACACCTCAATCGGGGCAGCTTCCGGGCTATAGATTAGCGGTCTAATCAACCTTGTCTCCTAGCAGAATCATTCTTCCCTAACGATGAAAATCTATTGCTCGAGAAGAGGTTTCTTGCTCGCTGCAACTGCCAAGTTGATGTTGCAACAACGCAAAGGGGTAATCTGGCACACTAGCATTTTTTAACTAGCATCTCATGGGTGATTTTGCAGTCATCCTCGTCACGAAAAAGTTCAGCAGTCTTCAATAGTAATAGCCTCAAATTTGCAAGCCTGAGCGTTAACTTAGCAAGCGCGTGAGTCTTGTAGAATTCCCGGCCCTCTTGGCTGGAAAAATCGTGCTCAATGTACTCATTGAGTAGCTTACAGGTGGAAATAGAGCGTTTAAGGCAAGCCACGGCAACCAACAGGCCAGCCAAGATGAGAACAAGTTCAATAACAGTAGGCTCCGATATTCTGACTATTTTGCGGCATGTTGGCGACGCATTTGCACCGTATCCAAGAGAAAATATAAATGTCTAAGATAGTAGTGTTCAAGGGCGCTGAGCAGGTCTTGCGCGTAAACACATCAATGAGCTCATCGCTCGATAATAGTTTTGTGAGAGAAACTGGCCATTGGCCTAATGTAGCGAACTGCAAAAACGAACGACTCAACAAAAATTAGCAGATTGAGGTTTTAAACCAGCCAAATTCGTCGATACTATTATCTTAATGAGAACGAGAATACCGCACATGAACGAAATCAACTGCCCGCATTGCGACAAGGCCTTCAAAATTGACGAGGCAGGATATGCCGACATTTTGAAGCAAGTACGCGATAGCGAATTTGACCAACAATTGCACGATCGCCTTGCACTTGCTGAAAAAGAAAAGGCAGGCGCTGTTGAACTTGCAGTGAGCAAAGTGGCGGCTGAAATGCAGAGCGCTGCTGCGACGAAGGACAGCCAAATTCAAGAACTGAAAGCGAAATTAGATGCAGGCGAAGTAACGCAGCAACTGGCTGTGACTGTTGCTGTTGGCAAAGTAGAAAAAGAAAGAGACGAGCTTAAAAATACCCTAGAACGCGCAGAGTTAGAAAAAGAACTGGCCACCAAATCCCTAGAAGACAAATACCTCACCCAGATCAAGGATAGGGACGATGCCATTGAACGCCTGCGCGACATGAAGGCGCGACTATCTACCAAAATGGTCGGGGAAACACTTGAACTGCACTGCGAGACCGAATTTAACCGCATACGCGCCACGGCCTTCCCCAAAGCCTATTTTGAGAAGGACAACGACGCCAAAAGCGGTAGTAAAGGCGACTACATCTTTCGCGATGCGGGTGAAGATGGCACTGAAATCGTTTCAATCATGTTTGAGATGAAAAATGAAAGCGATGCCACTGCATCTAAGAAAAAGAATGAGGACTTTCTGAAAGAGCTCGACAAAGATCGCAATGAAAAAGGCTGCGAGTACGCCGTACTGGTCTCACTGCTGGAATCCGACAGTGAGCTTTACAACACAGGAATTGTTGATGTGTCTCACCGCTATCCGAACATGTACGTGATTCGCCCTCAGTTCTTTATACCGATCATTACCCTGTTAAGAAACGCAGCCATGGGCGCGCTTGAATATAAGACTGAGTTGGCCGAGGTCAAGGCTCAAAACGTCGATATTACGCACTTCGAGAGTGATCTAGACAATTTCAAAACAGCGTTTTCCAAGAATTACGATTTGGCTTCCAAAAAGTTTCAAACGGCAATAGCCGAAATAGACAAATCAATTGATCATCTACAAAAAACTAGGGATGCCCTACTCGGCACAGATAGAAACCTCCGTTTAGCTAATGACAAAGCTCAGGATGTCACAATTAAAAAACTAACACGGGGCAACCCCACGATGGCGGCAAAATTTGATGAGCTAGATAAGTAACTTAGGCACTAGCGCAGACGCTCTCACCACCACAGAATATCTAACTCGAGGTGCTTGCGCTGCTAGAGCAGTTTGGTAGTTACCGTCTAGATACATCAGTAGGTGATTTGAAAAAACAATTTTGCTGCACCGAAGCTCGACACACCTTCGGCTATTTGAGGCAGTGACCGTGCGTTCTGGCACCATTTCTGCTCTTAAGTAGGTAATTGGCCTGTTTGACCTGTTTGGCCTCAGGTAAATGTGAATGTTGCCGGTTAGCCGTATAGGTTGGCGCTCAATGACTAAGTCATGGGCCTTGGGATTCTTGGCCACCGGTCAACATGAACCTGTAACAGTTCTATCAAAGTGCCGTCAGGATCTTTGCAAACAGCAACTTCCGCCATCCGTTCACTGCATTGCGTTGGTGGTGCTAGAAACTCAACGCCATCAGCCGCTAGTTGAAGGTAAGCCGCGTGTAAGTCCCTGGTTGCCAAACAAATCCGCACAATTCCATGATCTTGGTTGCGCAGTGGCGCACGTATGTCTGAATTAGAAAACTCCGTCAGATCGAGCTTGGGTAAGCCCTCACCTAATTGCATGATGCAAGCTCTACCTTTAGTACTCAGCGGAACCGCCAATGCCTGTGCAATGGCTTCAGGCATTGATCTTGCTTCCTTGTCTTCAAGGCCCAGGTAGGGGATGCCGGGCCTGAATAATTCGAAGCCTAGCTTCTCATAAAAGGTGATTGAAAGATCAAGGTCCGCTACATTGACGTTGATATGACCCCATATAAAACGTTGACTCATCTGTTACCTCTAATGTTGAACGCCGTACAATATACGTTTGGATATCAAGTGACACTTGCAAGAAAAATCACACTAAACCACACACCAGAGTCATTTACGACAGCAACCCCGAACTCGCTAAAAGCTTCCACCCTTGCATCAATTAGTAGGCTCCAAGTTAGAAAGCCAAGCTACGGACGCTAAAAGAAATGGCGGAGCGTACTTTCAGTGCCGTCTCTTTTTTTTGAACTTTTTTATAGACCTTTTTTTATAGACCTTTTCCAAAATCTCTTTCTAATTTATATCGCAAGTAACTAACATTATTAGTGTGAAGCTACAGCTACACCCGTATCTTTTTAAAAAACGCACCCAGAGTTATTTATGCCTAAAACCGCTCCTAAACCTTTCCTTTAAACTTCTCTTGAAACTTTTCTTATAAGAAGAGAATTTGCTGGTAATAAAGCCTGCTATAGCTTGGTTTTTGAGTGTTTTTAGGTGGTTTTTAGAAAGTTTTAAAAAGACTTGTTTAAGGGTTGTTCCTACGTTCCGGCACCAAAAATACAGGTAAATCCCACACCGGACGTTGTATTTTTTATTTTACACACCCCTTACTGCTTGAATTGATGCTTAAATTTATACTTGAAGCTGATCTTCACCGAACCAGTGAGGCAGTAAAGTATAAAATTCCCACGTTATATCAAAGCAGCTAAAGGCGGGCGTTACTTCTATAGAGCAGTGCCAACACGACTTGCTTTGATCTCACCTTAGAAAAATTTCTCTGAACCGTAAGAGCTTGAGCATCTCTCTTGGTTGTCCCCACTAAGGCTCAAGAGCACAGCCAAACCTCGTCCAGAGTTTATTCAGCTAGTCGATCAGTTTGCAGATGGCCAAGGTGATGTTAAGACTCCGTTCATCTTACGTGTGATGTACTTCAATGGCGGTGAGGTTATTGAAGAAGATGTCTACGCAAGTATGTGGCGGAACATTATGGCCGCGAATGGATGCAAGGATGCTAAGAACTATAAAGACATCCTGGTCAAACAAGTTACGCCTCAAGGCTTCTCCAAAGCTGAAGGTCTAGCTAGAGACTGTGTGAAGAGGGATTAGAGGGATGATTAGCCCAATAAAATATACAACGGTTGTACCTTTGCTAGTTTTTTCAGTTCCACGTAGGGCTGAATGTATTGAAGTCGGTTGTAAGAATGGCGAATGTAAGCACACCCATTTTGATGGCAAGGTCTACGAAGATGATTTTCGTTACAAAAACAGAAACAGAAACAGAAACAGAAACAGAAACAGAAACAGAAACAGAAACAAAACTATGCCATCTATCATTTTTTTGGGGGGGGGAATAACTTGCTAGGTATCAAAATATGTCGATTCGTTTTTATCCTGCCTTTCATTTGCGTATTGATGCTGGCGGGTTGCGCTGGAACTCTGGATGAAAGACGACAAATGAAAAGCCAAGGCAAGGCGCTCTTCAGTCAGTTCAGAAACGTCTGCTACGAAAAGTCTTGGCGTCGACATCCTGCTGATTTTCAACGGGTCGCAGTGACAAGGTCTCGCAGCAATGAGTTTCATACTGGTATGGTCTGCGTTACGGATGAGCATTCTGAAAATAAAGAAACTTGTCGCAATACTTACAGAACAGAGCTTGAGTATTACACCACTGAGGAGACACAAGATCTCAATAAGCAATACCGTAATAACCTCTTCCATTCTTGTTTAATCGAAAGATGTAATGACGCGGTAGGTGTAGATGCAAAAGGTGAAGGCTTTTTGACATTAAGAGGACAAAAATACGCTTACTGTAAACAGGGTTAAATTCCGTCAACGCGTTTTCTGGGGTATCTGCTGATACTAGCTGAGCTGAAGAAGATGTTTGGTATTGTGAGGGAGAGCATTGGCATGCACTTGAGAACATAAATGAAGGCAGCAGCGCCCTAAAGTGCATCAGTGCCAAACAATTGTCTTAATTCTATACTCATTTCTGAGATCACAAAGTCTCTGGTTCATCATTTCCTCTGTAACTTGAGAGTGAGGCCACTTCTTTTTCATTTTACGAACACGCAATAACCACGACATAAAGA
>OJIR01000274.1_pt1 | contig 17737 bp, 16 predicted proteins | sample 1595711 | NCBI WGS metagenome assembly OJIR01 (sample SAMN05416846, study PRJEB24817) | seawater metagenome | isolation source: Sea water | place: Canada:Atlantic | collected 2013-07
AAGGAACTAGAAAGAGTAATCATGTAAAAACATTGAGGAAGCACTGGGAGCTAATACTGTTGTTGAAGCTGATAAGCAGGGTCTGGCAGTACACAGCAATGTGGTGGTCTTTAATGGAGACAAGAGCAAATCAGACATTTGATTGCTGGGTAGGCTAAATGATTTGCCTTTTTATATGTTGGCGCACAATGACTTAGGTTAGGCCAAAGGAGGGTCAAGCATGATCAGGCGAGGCGGGGTGGGAGAGCCAACGCCTCACGCTGCGTGTTCGAAATGGTAAAACAATATATAGCAAAGCCAATTCTAAAAATCCCGGGGCTTCCAAGTCCGTCAATTGATGGTGTTTGCTCAACCAAGAAAAATGTTGTTATATGAAAGCTTGGGGGAGTCCTTGGGGGAACTTTATGCTTAGAACTGTGTTTTTTCTCAGTGGCGCGCTATGGATTTGCGCATTACAAGCCGGAGAGGCTGTCCTAAGGTCCGATACCCAATTGTTATCAGCGCCAAAAGTCAGTGCCGAGGGGGTTTTATTGTTAAATGCAGGGATGCCAGTAACCATAGGTGCGCGACAAGGGTTATGGGTTGAAGTAATAGAACCTATGTCTGGTTGGGTCAAACTACGCCAGCTCAAAAGGAATGTTGTGAGCGTAAAGAGTTCCTCACTCAGTGCACTTCAAAGCGGTCGAGAAGGTGCCGGTAATGCGGTTTCGGCAAGTGGCGTGAGGGGACTCGATTCGGAGATGATTAAGCTTTCAGCGCCAGATCATAGAGCGGTTGAGGAATTTAAAACCTACTCAGTGGGTTCAATAGACGGGCAAAAATTTGCAGCGGGTAGAAGTCTTCTTGGAAGAGAGATTGCGTATCTATTCGATCCTGAAAGCCAGCAAAGATCCGCGACTAGAAAAGGTGCAGATACAACAGGTGCAGTTAGCACAGTTAAAAAGGCGAAACCATCGAGAAGGCAAAAAGTGGTGGCTGACGATGATTGGTAGAGAGAACTTGCCTATACTTAATGTTAGAACTGTGTTGGTGAATCTGAAAATGAAAAGCATCGTTGGCTGCTTATGTGCACTTTTGGTTTTTAGTGCGTCAGTAAAAAGTTCCCTCGAGGAAGAAATTCGAGCAGGGGATCAGATTGCAGCGCTTTATCTAGGTTCAGTGAGCCTTGTAGCTGATCAGGAGCTTAATGAATATGTGAATCTTTTAGGCAGGCACCTGGCTGATCAGACAGAAAGGACGGAGCTGCCTTGGGTGTTTGGTGTGCTCGATACAGATTCTATTAACGCCTTTTGTACACCCGGGGGAAAGGTATTCGTTACCCGTGGTCTTTATCAGCTTCTAGAGAGTGAAGACGAACTGGCTGCAGTGCTTGCCCATGAAATAGCTCATGGCGTTAGGCAACATCATTGGGAGATTGTTCGAAAACAGAAAGCGGCCGCGCAAATAATCGCAAAGATGCAATCAAATATGAGAAACGCCAATGAACTCTTCGATCAAATGAATGGCATTTTTACTGACGTAATGACTAAGGGGTTAGATAAAGGGGCTGAGTTTGAAGCGGATAGAGATGGTGCAGTCATAGCTGCACGAGCGGGTTACGACAGCAGCGCTCTCTTTGGCGTATTGGCCAAGCTAGACGAATTGAAGGCTAGTGAAAAAACCACCGAACTGTTGTTTCAAACTCATCCCTCACCCGGAGAAAGAATCGACAGGTTGTCCATCGCTTTTTCTATCGAGTTAGAGGCCGCAGCATTGCCGGCGCGCTTAGGAACTCCTTTGATGAAAATCACCGCGCCTTAGGGGCGCTATTGTAATGTCGATATGGCGAAGATTCATTTTTCGGGCTTCCAAATCCCTGGTTGCCTTCGGTCTAATTAGCAGACGCTCGAAAAAAGGTTTTTATATTGGATTAGCCACTCTATTTTCGTTTGCCACAGTTGCTTACTTTGGGGTCGTAACCTGCGAGCAAGAGTCAGCACAACTGCAATATGATTCAGACTCGATGGATCTCGCTTTCGAATATCGGTTAAAGGAACCCGATGCCGATAAAAACATCATATTGATCGATGTGGATGAAAGAAGTCTCGCGATGATGGCAGAAGAATTTGGCCGCTGGCCCTGGCCGCGATATGTTTTTGGTGAGTTTTTGGCGGGTTTAGCCGACTATGAAGTAGGCGCGGTTGCGCTGAATATCATGTTCAGCGATCCTGATATTCGCGATAGAGACTCGGATGCTCTGCTTGCTGAAATGTCCGGTTACGCTCGGCAGGTTGCCTTTCCCATCACGCGCTTGTCAGCTGAAAATGACGAGCTTAGTGAAGTTAAAGTTTCCTTTTTGTCGGGCGCTGTTGGCGCTAACTTGGCTAATGATGAAACAGTAGCCGTACTCTATCCCTTTTTTCCCGAAGCGCATGACCGTTTAGGCGTTAACAATTTGACTCTGGACGACGATGGAATTGTGCGCAGGTTTCAGCCAACGTTCGCAGATCAAAAGTTCGTTTATCCATCTCTAGCGAAAAGGACATTAGATTTATTCGACGCTCGCCTCTCCGCGCATGCAGAGCAAGAATATTTGGTCAATTGGCGTTCACATCGTGGAAGTTACGCTCGTTATTCTTTCTCTGACGTCTATGCCTCAATGGCTGGCGATGGAGACTTTGATCTTGCCACTTTGAAAGGCAAAATTGTCGTGATAGGCGCAACTGCGCCTGGACTTGCTTTACTCAAAGCAACACCGCTATCCAATGCGGTCGATGATAATTTCATGATCGCTAATTTCATTGATGATATGAAAAATGAGACTGGGTTGACCCCAATCCCGGTTTGGATGATTGTGCTTTTTTCCTGTTTAAGTTTTTGGTGCCTTGCCATCGCGCACATCAAAGGAGTTGATGAGGGTCTAATCGACGGCGGTTTCATTTTGGCGGAAATCGCCAGTGTGCTGGTTACTTTGATATCAATAAGCTACACAAATGTAGCGATTGACCTTGCCTTCCCAGTTCTCATGGGGCTCGCATTTTTCTCTGTGAGTAAGTTGTACTCCATACCAATAACGGGCTCGCGACGCGCGACCAAGTTGTTTTTTGACGAAGTTGAATGGTCGGGTGCAACGCAAGCTCTGCTCTTGGGTTATTTTGATGCTGATGCGGTCTATGAGCGTGACCTGAATGATTTGGAAGCTAAGATGGATGCGAAAAAAATCTTTTGCGTCGATAACCTCTTTTCGGGGGAAAACCTTACAAGTGATTTTATGGGAACGACTCGGTACGTTCTTATCTTAGACCACCAAGGAGACCCAGTTGGCAGCACTGAGTTGGCTGAATTTAAAGGAAAATTGATACAACGAATTTCTGTCGCCGGAACCCATGCAGAAGCGCGAGTCAGCGTGATCAAGGCAATGTTGGATATGTCAATGCAGTTCATCGTTGACCATCAAAATATGGCCCATCAATCTTTATTGCAGGAGACAACAGATGACGATTCCCAGTTGTAGACTCAGTTTGGGCTTTGCTTTAATCGGATCTTTGCTTTTCACGACGGACCTTGAAGCAAAGCAAAGGGTTCAGTTTGCTGGGGTCGCTTTTGTTGGCGGAAAAGCCGACGCAGCGGCAACGATGCCCTACGTTACCCAGCTAATTGGGCGTTCGGAGTTTCAGTCTTCGAGCAAGAAGTTAGCGCAGGAAATAATTCTAATTGACAGAGAGGATTTGCGCTTTCTTGTTAGCGGTGAGGGAGGGGCCAGCGTTGATAGTGGGGGGGCTATTGCAACCGCATTAGCGATTAGTGCGGAGTCGTTTCGAGACAATCGAACGAGTCTGGGAAACACGATGAAGTTGTCCATTCGAGCGCAAATTTTGACCTTCGACTTTTCTTCAAAACGTATCATCAGTGCCTTTCCCATTTATAGCGCGTCAGTGAAAATCTACAACGACAACACGGATATGGAAGCCCTTAGGGAGGATTTGGTGATAAAAACCTTGGTTAGCAACCCAGAAGATCCGGGCAAGAGTATTTTTGATAAAGCTCGGGAGAAGCTTCGAGTTTTGCAGTTTAATAAAGGCTGGAACGTAAATCTGCAAGTCAGGAATGTCGCAATTAATCCCCCGGCAGTCGCGATCCTAAGGGAGAATGACATACCTGAAAGAACTTATAAACGTTGGCTGGCAGCCTCCTTTTCAAGCGGGGTGTCGGATGTTCATGATGTACCAGTATTGCCCTATACACAGGGTCAGGCGGTAAACCAGATGCGCCTTCGTTTCGACGAAGGTAATGAGATAAGTTTTTCGCTTCCTCCGGCTGACTTCGCTGTTGATTTAGTAGCGAGGGGCTTTGGAACGAAAGTTTTGGGTTCTAGCACGGCAACCATTACAAAAACGCATGGAGTTGGAATGGAAGTGCATTTTTCAGACGTTGCTTTTAACGAAAAATACTTTTCGGAAAATATGCAGATGGGAAGGGTTGTTACGTATAACAAGAAAACTCAAGTCGGTGAATGGCCCATTTACGAAGAAGTCCAGCTAGTTTTGATTAATGAATTAATGTCTCAGATGGATAGTCCCCAAAAAAAATGGGTCGAGCGGCATGTAAAAGGAAAACGCAAGTTTAGAGATGTCGCGAAAAAGATGAGAGCAGTTAGGTCGGAAATAATAGAAAGAATAAAGGAGTGAAATCAGTGAAGCTAAATCAACCTATCAGTGCCAAAGTCTCGGTTATAGGTATGTTTGTGCTGCTCTTAGTTAGCCTGCTTTCAGCAGCATCGGTAAAAGCAGAAACGCAGTGGGCTCAGTCTACGATTCAAAAACAGCTAAAGAAAAAATGTAAAGATGGAATGCCGCGTCCCAATTCTGTTTATCAAGACGCTTTGACCGAAGCTAAGGTTGCAGCGATTAGGTCTTGGGGCTCTCAAAAAAGCGTCGCCACTAGTAATCTTCTAGCGAGTGCAGAGGCAGAGCTAAGATCTTCTCTCGATACGTATTTGCTCAGCCCAGTAATTCTTACCAAATGTAAAAAGAAAATCTTTCAACTGTCGTTTAGAGCTGAGGTGAATGTTGCGGCTATGGATCGATTGATGGCAGAGAATGCTCCAGCGGTAGTGGGGCCGAGATCGAGAATGACTGCAGTTTTCCTTGCAAGGAAACAAGCAGGGCTCAAGATTTATGACGATAAAATTACCAAGGTTAATCAACAGACCAGCATCTCTGAGGCAGAACAAAGTGCTGATGTTGCTGGTGAAACCATGTCTGCTATGGGAATCAGTACAACCACAGAGAAAACAGTGACCGGCGGTAATACCGAGAAAAAGGCCAACAAAGTGCTTTATAACGTATTTAACTCCGGAGCTTTGGATGCTGCCGTCAATCAAAATTTTTCTTCTTACGGCTTCAGGGTTGCTGATGCTGCGCAAGTGGCGGGTCGATTTCCAGGTTTTGACCTTAATGCTTTTCGAGAAGAGTTCGGTGTTGGTGACGACTTAAGCCCGGAAACAAAGAACGCGGCGTTTGATGCTATTGCAGGAAAAATTCCGCTATTGGTAGTCGCGACTGTAGATGTGCTTAGTTCTCAGATAGATGAGGTGTCTGGAAACTATTTTGTATACGCCTCGGTTAAAGCTTGGGTCTATCGCGATGACGGTATGTTTTTTGAATCTGTTGCAGCGGTAGCGCCCATTCAAATGCGGGGAGATGGACCTAATGAAACTGTTGCTGAGACAGATGCCCTAGTGAAGGCTGCAGCTGCAGCGAGCAAGGAGATTGTCGATCAGCTAAGTGCGTCAGGTATTCAATAATCGGAGATGATGATTAGCCGCGAATACTGATTTATTTTCTGCATCAAAAGTGTAGAGTATTTAAGATCTACAAATCCATAGAGAGAGAGAGAAAAATGAGAAATTTTCTAAGCACAGCAACCGTTTTGTCTTTGATATTTGCCGCACCGGCGTTAATGGCAGCGCCCGATTTTGGCAATAAAATGAAGAATATGACGTCAAAACAGGCTGCAACCAAAGATGCTGAATCCGATGCCACAGAAGAGCTTTCCGCAGTTGATGCTCAAGAAGCTATCATAGTCGAATTTAGAGAGATCGTGAGAGATGTCACGGTTGCGCAAGAAGCCATTGTGAAAGCCCTTGGGTTGAAATATGACGCTGACGCCGCGGAGGCCGATGCTAATGCGATTTCTGGTGAATGCGATAATAAATGTATAGACGAAGCCATTGCACGTAGTGAAGAACTAAACAACACTATCCAAACGGCGCTTTCTGACAGCGAAGCAATGAAAAATGTGTCCAAAGAAGAGGCTGCCAAAGCCGCACTGCCTTGGCTAAAAGCTGGTTACAGAACTGCAATCTATGTTCCAAAGCTCACTAAGTGGGGAAAATCAGCCACTGGTGAAATAAAGGATGCGGGAATGATGGGTGCGGCAAAAATGAAAAAGAAATTCTCGCAAGGCCTTTATATTCTCAAAAAAGCGCCGCCTGTTGCTGCAAAATGGCTTGACACAATTCGGCTGGCTCAGGAAGTATTTAAGAAAAGTAACATTTCGATCGAAGGTGCGGACGAATTCGATTTTTAAAGACGAAGCTCCGCTGCACTTGCCACGAGAAATGATTCTGGTAGGACAGCTCTCGCGATTTGAAGGTGGCGGCCGTTACCGGCCTAGGGTACGGTCCGATGTCGAAGCAGAGTTTATTTATCGGCATAGGTCAAGCGACGCCATTTGCTTGGCCTATGACGGCACTAAGTGGAGGTTGGAGTGCGCAGGGTAACTACTTTAGCCGTAGAGCGTTCACAATATCTAAGCAATAGTATTAGGCTATCTTTTGGTCATTACTGCGCTGTTTTTTGCCTACCCTGTCTAGTACTTTGCTTGTTAACCAGTCCATCTGCTCTCGCAGTCAGCAAAGTGGAGATTATTGCAGTAGAGGTTTTGGTTTCTGCAGATACCGAATCACAGGCAATAAAGAATGCTCTCATCGAAGCGATTGGACGCGTGAACGGTCGTCAAATGGCTGCTCTTGAGCGGCTAGACAACAGATGGGAAGAAGGCCCTGATCTTGGGCTAGGAGGCCGTTTTACCAGCGACATGCAAAATAAAGTCACCAGCATGACCAATGGGGCGGTCGAGTCCTATGAGCTTTTGTCGCGTGAGGTGGCAAATGACGGGCGGATCTCGGTACGCTTATTGGCCCGGATTGCGAGACTGAGTAAACAGCGTGGCACGAGACTGAGTCTCGCCGTACACCCTTTTAATGCTGGGAACGGTGGACCCGATCTACGGCGGTTAGCCCGTGTGTTTACACGAGCCTTGTCAACCCGATTAACTAGCAGTAGGCGGTTTGAGGTGATTGATCGTCAGGAACCGCGGTCTCTTCAAGAGGAGCGAGATGTCACATTGAAAAATAAGTCTGCTGCAACGTCAGAAAGACTTAACGTAACTGCAGATTTATCTGCCGATCTAATGATTTCGGGGACGATCGAGGACGCCTCATTCGAGACTAGAAAGGTTCGTTTCGAAGGCATCGATAGATCTTTTGCGTTACCCGAGGGTTATGCTCAAATTAGCTACACGATACGTAATGTGTCTTCTGGTGAGGTTCGGTTTGCCGGCTCAGAATCCTATCAATTCAAGGGCGCTGACTTCGCAGATCTACAATTGAAGGAAGGTAACTCGCCGTATGTTCTCATTGCTCAACTGGCGAGTAAAAAAATCGCGCGAATAATTTTGGATGCGAGTTATCCACTGACAATAGTTGGTGCAAAAGGCTCTGCTTTGACGTTAAACCAAGGCGGGGATCTAGTGGAGATCGGCTCGGTGTACACGGTATATGAAAATGGAGAGCAAATATTCGATCCCTACACTCAGGAGCCTATTGGCTGGGAAGAGTCTCTTATTGGCACCATTCGGATCACCGAGGTCTCTGCAAAGTCGAGTGTAGGTGAGTGGGTAGAGCCTGATGTTAGCGCGCAGGGCTTGGATATAAGTCCGGGTAAATATATCTGTAGATTAAAGAATGAAGCTGAATCAAGCGCAGCTCGGGCTAGGGTTGAAGCTATGAAAAGAATGGGGCGCGCGAAAGAGGTGTTGGTGGAAGATTGGTAATGTTTGAGTGGGCATATTGCTTGATTCAGTTAAATGTACTAAAAAAAGAAGGGCGGGTTTTGAAAATAATAGATAAGGGAAACACGATGAGTGTCACGGCTAGGTTCGCAAATGTGTTATTTGTTTCACTGCTGCTACTTTCTTTCAGTTTGAACGCAGGCATTGAGATTGACGCAGGTTATGAGGCTGTGATGGAAGTTCAGCAAACGGCAAGCTCAGCCAAGTATGATAAGGAACAAGGCGCCATCGATCTGGTTGATGAATTCGCCGCTGCCAAAGACTATAAGACAGAGCCTAAAAAGTCCGTATATTTTGCGCGGGCGGAAGCCAGTAGAAATGTGAGTCTGACAGACCCCAATTTTTTGAATATCAGAGAGCTAATTGCTACCGAAGCGATACTGTCAGCTAAGGCAGACATCATTGTGAGTAGAATGACATCAGCCTCGGCAGAGGAGTGGATTGAATTGGCGGGGCCATCAATTCAAGCCCAACTTGAAGAAGTGGTGGCAGTGCAAAAGAACGCTCAAATAAAGCTAGATGCACAGCTCGAGAGTCTTCAAAAAGAAGCAAGTGCACTGATCGAAGGTTTAGACGATGCGCTTGCTCAGGAAGCTATGGGGATTACTTGGAATGACCGAGGAAAGCGGTTGCTCGACGCGATAATCCAAAAACTCGACGAGAGTTATGATTCTAGCGCTATTTTAGAGGATAAAAGAAAGCGGGTAGAAAATCTCAAGACGCGGCGAGATGCAGTTATACAGCGAGCCGACGAGTTGGTGCTGGCGCGGAAAGAACTTGAACGACAAGTCAGAGAGATTAGAGGTGATGGCAGTGATAAATCTGGTTCTCGCTTTGCAATCGAATCTAAGATGCCTTTGTTTGGCGCAACAGTCCTCTTTCAGGCTGAGTCTTTTGATGAATACGAAAACTTCAGCGTAGCCGTCCTGGTCGCTTGGAGTCCCTTGCTAGAAGGAGAGGCTCGGGGAATTCTTTTAAGAGATGGAAGAATCGAACCGCGCCCCACAAAACTGAGTCTTGACGAATGGTTGGATAAGCAAAACTTAGCAACTATGGTCGGACCAAGAAGATATCTTTCAAAAGATGGGAGCGACAATTTTTTGGGCATCGCTGCTGCGGAGTATAACAAGCGAAATCTTTCTACGCGCAGGCGTGCCGAACTCTCGGCAACGCTTTCTGCCCAGCGAATGGCAGCGTTAAGTTTGACGTCAGAAGTTGAAGTTAATCGAGCCAAGGATCAACAGGGTATCAACAATAACATCAGCGAGGACAGAACCGAATTGCGATATTACGAAGAGCTTTCCGAAAGAGTTTCGCAATCGATAGAGAAAGTGAAGGTTGCAGGCTTGGAAAAGAGAAAAGTGATTCGGGCCGTCCATCCTTCGACGGGTAAGGATATCATTGTCGTGGTTGCAAACATTAACAGTGCAATGGCCGTGCAGTCTGTGGAATTGATGGCAGACACTTATGCATTGTTGAGAGAACTGAATATAGATCAGAGCTATTTGAGTGGGCAAACAGCGGGAATGCGAGAAGCCGCCGAACTCGGTAAAAATAATTCTGATGCGTTTGAGCAGGGTCGCTCGGAAGGAACCGGTTCGGTTGCAGCTAAAACAGAGGCGAACCAAGCGGAGTTGAGCGAGCCACCTAAACAAGGTGCTGAAGACGGCGCGGCTCAAGCAGAAAAAGGTAAAACAGGCGCGTGGATGGGCGATACAGATGTGGATGATCCGTTCTAAGAATCTTAGCTAGTCTTAAGTCTGTCAGCTATTCAGGGAGTAGTACTTGCACGCGACCTACATGGGCGGAAAAATATTGGTTCTGGTATATAGGTCGATAGGGGCACCTCGCTATTTAAGTAGGCTAACCATTGTTAGCTCTTTTGCCAATATAAACGTTCCTCTGTAGCTATGGTTGTAGCTCATTGGCGATGTTGGATAATTTACAGAGTCCCCAACGTAAGAGAGGCCGGTGTACTTCCTACACTTTATTAGATGTTAGAAATTGATCGTAAAAAAAAAAGACCACCAAGGTCTCTAAGCCGAGGATTTATCAATCCTGGAGGTAGAGCTTTTCAGTTTTTTTTTGATGTGTTTGGCACTGCTTGGGTCATTTTAAAATCGGCTCTTCTATTGGTGAATCCAGGCAAGAGGCGTTTATTTCAGCGGCTTTTTAAGCGCCTGTTATATTCGACTGGTGTTCGTGCAGTTTATATTAATGTAGTGGTTGGGACGCTGGTTGGCGTGCTTATGATCTCGAAGCTATATGACTATTTACCGGGCGAAGCGCTAGCAAATCAATTTGGATCTTGGTTTGTGTTGATCGTGATCCGAGAGCTTGGACCTCTAATTTCTGGACTGATTTTGATAGCTAGATCTGGAACTGCGGTAACCTATGAGATAGGTTTTTTGCAATCCCGCGGCGAATTTCGTGTTTTGAGGGGGTTGGGTGTTAATCCAGCTTATATTTTTTTACTTCCCGTAGTGATTGCTTTTCCGGTCTCGCTGCTGATCATGTTCATTTATTTCGATATTGTAGTATTTCTGTCCAGCTATGTAATGATTTGGTTGTCCGACCCGTCGGTAGAGTTCACTGGGCTTTCTTTGGCTGTGCTTGAGCAGATACAGAGTAGGGAACTGGTTATAAACGTCTTGAAGGCTTTAATAGGAGGTCTTGTGATTGGATTGGTGTCCATTTATTTTGCTCTCAGGGTCAATAAAAATCATCTATCTATCTCTGATGCGATTTCAACCTCAGTTACAGCTCAGCTTGCTTTGTTTTTGATGCTTAATCTATTGCTTTCCTATATGGCGTACAGATAAAAGTTATGGCCTTAAGCGTAAAAAATCTAAGGCTCGAGTATCCGGACAAACTGTTGTTTGAAGATTTAAGCTTGGAGCTACCAAGTCAGGTGATCTGCGGAATTGAGGCCAGCGTTCTGGGAGGCACGACTTCTCTGCTAAAGGGACTTGCAGGCTTGATTGATGGGGTAACTGGTAGCATAGAGGTGGGTGGAAAAAGCATCTTTTCGCTTTCTGGGCAACAACGAGCTGGATTAGTCTCAATTTCGTATGAAGAGGCAGGACTGATCAGTTTTCTAAATATTTATCAGAATATCGTTTTGCCATTGGAATACCACCTGCCTTTAGATGATGCAGCAAACTTTGCCCGCGTCAAAATGCTTTGCGAAATGTTTGAGTTAGAGTCAGCACTGCTTTTTTGTTTTCCGCATGACCTTAATGATGTCCAAATTAGAGTAGTGAACCTTATTCGGGCGTTAATCGTCAGTCCGGCTCTTTGTTTAATCGACGAACTCGATAGTGGGATGCATGAAGAAATGATAGAAACAGCTTTTCGCGGTCTAAGAGAATTCAATAGAACTCATGACACGACGATGATAATCGCTACATCGCAAGACACTTTATTAGTTCAGATGGATTGCGCTTATAAGATCGAAGCACGCAAGTTAGTAGAGTTTCCCAATGACGGCAGTTGAGTCAGGGCCGATAGAAATATCTGGGCGCGATCGAATTATTGGATTCTTTGTTTTTGGCGCTTTGTTATTAGTACTTGTTTTGTTTTTGTCGCCTTGGTTACAACACGTGGGAGAAAGGGATAACGTCGTTTTTGTTACACACCTTGACAATACATATGGTATCCAAAAAGACGCGAGAGTTAATTTCAAAGGCGTGACGATTGGGTCTGTTAGCGCCGTGCAACTTAACTCGGAAGGTGAAGTGACCGTAGAAATTTCCCTGTCGAATAAGTACAAAGATTTTTACACTGTGGGCTCGCAGCTACTCGTTGACAGCGAAATTGGCGTGACATCAATTTTGAACGGTATTGGGCTTACATTTGTCTCAGGAATTGATTCAAGCGAGAGGCTGGCCGACGGTGATGAACTTGATACAGTTTTGCCTCTAGGACTTAATTCCATACTGGAGCGCTTCGATGTGGAGTTGGTCGTGACTCAGCTAGCGAACATTATCACCTCAACGGAAGAAATAACTGCAGGTTTTTCGGCCAATCAGGCTTCGCTATATCAGACGGTTAATAACTTGCAGTCAATAACAGCTAAGCTTAACGAAGTTTCTGTGAGCCTTCCCGGCTTACTTAAAACGATAGAGCAAAGTGCGCATTCATTCGAAGCAACAGCCCTAGGTGCGCAGCGTATAATGGGCAACTCAGAAGCGGATCTAGTTTCGACTCTTAAGAATACAGCTAGTTTAACTGCGCAAGCGACTGCGACTCTCAAACAAACGGAACAATTGATCTTGGCCGGGCGTCCAATAGCGCAGTCTCTTCCAAAACTGATTGAAAAAACTGAATTAGCCCTGGGTAGTGTCGATGAGTTGGCGCGCACTCTTAACAGGTCGTGGTTGTTCAGTGGCAGAAAGAAAAAGATAGAAAATGAACTGGTCGGTCAAGATCAAGCCGACTAGCGGTAAAAGTCAGTGGCCCAATAAATAGTCACTAGTTTTAAAAAACGTGCTGGTTGCAGGGAGCGTAAATGAAATATTTGTTAGTGCTGGTGTCAATGTTTGTTGTAAAACTTGGTTATGCCGGTTCTTCTTCAATAGTCGAGGTAAAAGGTTATTCTTGCATGGGTTCAGAGTTTTCGCGTAAAGAGACTGAGCGCATGGCCCTTCAAGACGCTAAACGTAGGGCTGTAGAGAGATCCAAAACGCATATAGAAAGCGTCACTAAAATGGAAAACTTCGCTTTAAAAGGCGACTGGGTAAAAGCCTATGCAAGCGCGGAAGTAAAGGTATTGGCAATTTTAAGTTCTATTTGGGATGACCCAGGAAATGGTGATTGCTTTAACATAGTCCTTCAAGCTGAGGTCGTACCCTCAGAACAAATTGTAAAAAGCATAAAAGATGCAAATGAAGACGATCCGCGTTTACCGCTTAGTATAAAGGTTTGGTCAAGTGCTGATAAATTGAAAGCGGGCGAAACGTTGAAAATATATTTACAAGGCAATAAGTCTTTTTTTGGGAGGATCATATATACAGACGCAGCGGGAGACCTTCTGCAGCTGCTACCTAACGCTCACAGACCTGACGACTATTTTCAGGGAGGCGTGCGTTATGATGTGCCCAGCGCTCTTGATCGCTTTGTGCTTCGTGTGAAAGAGCCTTTTGGACGCGAGAGTGTAACCGTGTATGCAAGTACCTCTCGTTTGGGGGATATCGATACGCAAGAGCTTGGTGCGATTTTCAAGGTAAATACATTGCCGTCTAGCGTCGCCATACAGTCTCGCGCTCGCCCTCCAGGAGCATCTCAGAAAATAAAGGATTCACGCGTATCAAGATTAAGCGAGTTTGCTGAAACCACGGTCACGGTTCTGACAGGGCCTTAGGTGTTTGAATTCTCCTAAAGATTCAAATTAAAGAGGTCTCGATAGGTTCGGAGGCGCATAGCAAAGCAAGCTTTCGTGCGTTACTTTGCTGGGTCTTCGAAACGATAGCGAGCCTGAGCTTTGAAAACTTTGGTGAGATAATTTTTAGTCTCTGTAGCAGGAAGATATTCGAGTAAGTGGTCATAAACCTCTGACGATGTCATTTCGTTGATGATTGCGGAGGCTTTATCTACGTTTTTGTTGCCAACAAAAGCTCGCGCGACGCCGCCTGCACCGGCATTGTAGGCGGCAACGGTGCAGTAAATTCGACTAATTGGATTCTTGATCGATTTCAAGTAGCTATGGTTGAGCAATTTGATGTATGCCGTCCCCAACTCTATATTTTGATCTGCGTGGAAAAAATATTCTGGTGGCAAGATTTTTTTCGTTCCGTATAAATAATTGTAAGAATCGACGCCACCTGATGAGGGCACTAGTTGCATAAGTCCGAACGCGGGTATTGGCGATCTTGCCCTAGGGTTGAAGTGGCTTTCAGTCTCCATAATCGCAAAAATTAAACTTGGTTGTAGTTTGTGGCGATTGGCTTGTTCAAGAACAGCTGTTCTAAATTCCTTTGATCTAGTGATCATGAAATCCGGTTCGAGTGGTATGGTAACGGAGATTTTTCGTTTGCCGCCGTTGATGAGTTTGCTGCTTAGTTGAGTCGACCGACGACTCTCTGTAGCATCTTTTTGGACGCCACCTTTTACTGGACTAACTGCAGATTTCATTCTTGAGTCGTCAGTACGTTTTATCTGCGTTGCCCCGTCAGTTTGTTCTTTTGCGATTGCATCGATTGCATCAACGGTTTTTTTTGAGATCAATAAATTATCACCAAGTATCGGTTCTCGAGCGATATCGCCTCGTACGCTTGATGCTGTTAGGTCAATGCCACTCTTAGCTAGCGAATTCATTGCATACTTTAGAGCGTCGTCTTTTACCGCAAGGTCTGTTGTGGTGTCGGTTTTGGCCTGGTATACGGCTTTTTTAATCGTTGCTGAGGTTGATTCGAATGATGCGTTAGGGTCAACTAAGTGTTCAACGGTAAGAGACTCAGAGGCAAAATCAAAAATTCTTCGGGTCGATTTGTCGTCGGAGTAGTCAACCCATATATGTTTTTCCGGCAACCTGATTTCACCTTGTCCCCAGACGCTCTCAACTTCTTTGCTAAGTTGTTGAAACCCGCTATTGATAGCCGCATTAATCATTTCGTATTCGCTAGATAGATCTGAATTAATCGCTTGAAAGCTGCTTTGCAACTGAGCGTCAAATGCATCGAACGGATCTAACTCAGTCGCACCAAGGCTTTGAGTTGCAATTAACAGCGGGATTAATCTGATTGGGAGAGGGATCATAAGTCGTTATCAGAAACGACAAAAATCACTTTGCCTTCTGCCAAAAAATCCCCAGCATTAAGGTTTTCGGTGAAGAGTCTAGCAGCCGCGACATTAGCCAGAATAATCTCATTAGCGCTATTAACTTTAAGCTCCGTAATGATTAAAGGATTACTACCTATGACTTTCGTTGAGCTTATCGCCTGCTCCACCGATGCTGCCCAGTGAAGCCAGTCCTTTCCATCTGCAACATATCCTGGCCCGTATAGCTCTTTACCCTTGCTTGTTTTTATCCTGATATCCAACTGTGGAGCCATAGTAATTTTTCTAGTATCTATAACGAGCCCTGTGTGTGGCAATTTTTCATTATCGTTATTGTCAACTTTATCTGTCGCGGTATCGATGTCTTGAACTGAATATAAGTCTGCTTTGGGGGTAACGGGTAAAAACGGCTTTGCTATGTTCGCTAGGTTGGTTTGGTTCCGACATTGAGCACCATCAGAGGTTAGACAAACCGCCATTTCGACTCTGCCCTCCCAATAGTTGCCGTCTTTAACAGCGTTTGATGAAACTTCAAATGCTCCTCTGAGCATGCCTTTGATTCTTGTCGCAACAAGATCATTCTCCACCATAGCATCCTTAACGGTAGTTAGACCTGTAATTTGAACACCCTCTATTTTCGCTAACAATTTCCGTTGAGCATCGATTCTTGCGGCACGTAACGACATTAGTTTTGCCTGGACATCACTTTTAGTAGCGGTGGAACCAACCCCCGTGCCCGTAACTTTAAGAGATTGAATATCTCCCAAGGATACTAAAGGATTCATAATTACGATTGCTGCGAAAAATACTCGTATAGACATTCTCATAGTAAACTTGTCCCTGTTTTAAATCGTGTTTAGATTGTTAGTCATCACTAATTGTTTTAAATGTAGCAAAGCCAGTAATGCTTCAGCGCCAGAAACGTTCGCTTTGGGGGTTATTTTGCCGTTGATTTCCCCCTGGATGACACCTCTTGTTATGGCGTTCAGGAAAGCGTTAAAGGCAGTATCGTCAGCTGAAAGGTCCGAGTAGGGGCTTGAAATGCCTATGTACAAAGTTTTATTAATGCCGGTAGTGAGATCCAGTATATCCTCAGCGAGTAGCGCTAAATCTTGGCGGCTAAAATTTTCATTGGGCCTGAAAGCGCCGTTTTGAATTCTAAAACTTCTAATGCCAAGGGTATGTACTAAGAGTATTTCTTTCTTAAAACTTGAGTCTGCGTAGTCCCTTAAGCCCTGGTCTGAGCTGATATCTTGATTATTCATCGGGGAAGGATTACTGAACTGGTCTAACTGCAATTCGTTTATCAATAGCCCAGCGACTAGTTCTCGTGAGACTGTTGCTTCGAAGGCAACGTTGTTTCGAGTTGTTAAAATCGCCTCTTCGATTGTAAGTATTCGTGACAATAGAGTTAACGCCTTGCTGCTCTGTGAGTTGGCAATGAGAGCCTCAGCCACTGCAATCTTTGCTTGGTCTACATTTTTGAATTTGAGGTAGGCGTGGGACATAGCCATGTGGAGTTCTGCATCATCTTTGGCGCCTTTTATTCTCATAGCGCGTTTATATTCCGCCTCTGCCTTGTCCAATTTTCCAAGTCCAGCGTTTGCCTCGATGCCCAATGTGCGCAATGTCAAAATATCTCTATTTTGCCTTGCGTACCGCAACGCTTTTTTCTGATAGGTGATTGCCATATCAAATTTAGTGCCATTGGATTGGTTTTTAATCAGTGAAACATAGGCATCGATATCTCGTCGGTCGTTCTTAATCCGCTGCTTGAAATTGTCCGCTGCAATGGAAGCTTGGCTAGTGTGAGGCATTAAAAGCGCGAAAGTGAGGTAAAGCAAGATGAAGCTATTTTTCAAAATTAGCATTATTTGGATTCCTATTGGCTTTTGTTTTTATGCTCTCTCTCTATGGATAGAAAGCGCGTCCTTTATGTTAACGCTAGTACCACGCAAGGCAAGCGCTTATATCTAGTGCTAAATATTTCGGCTTTCAGAATGCTTTGCAAGAACTGGAAGTTATGCCCAGAAATTCGTGTAAGGCTGAAGACTTGAAGGTTGTCGCCAAGATTACCGGACGCTTTTTTAGAAGTCTTTACCGTGTGATCGATCAATGCAGTCGAGCGGCGCTAGTCTGGCTGCCATTGGCTATTGGGCCAGAGATTCCTTTGTCCCTTGTTGCCTGGATAAAATTAGTTTTCTATTGCGTTCCTCAAAAGTAGTTGAAAGGAATATCTATGTGCATTTGAGCTAGCGCTGCGCTCCTAGCAAGGTTCCAAACTTTAACAGTATAAATGGATTTATCTGATAGATTGAGGTGAATAGGGATGGCTAATTTCCTGTGAACTTACATGAGTTAGCAAAGACTATGCGCTTGACTTAACGCCTGGTCAGAGGGAACGGTGGGATCATTATTTTACCAAGTACTTCGCTTACTCAAGTGGCCTGCGGCGCTACTGTGTGGGCTGTTGACCTTGATAAAGGTTTGGCTCCTTATAATGCAGGTGATTTCGCTACCGCATTGACTGAATGGAAGCCTCTGGTTGAGCAAGGTAATGCTGCTGCTCAATACAATCTTGCATTGACGTATGACGAAGGCGAAGGCGTTATTCAAGACAATGTATATGCACACATGTGGTTGAACATTGCGGCAGCTAGTGGCAGTGAACAGGCCAGAAGCAATAAAGATATCCTAGTCAAACAAATGACACCTCAAGACATCTCCAAGGCTCAAGACCTAGCTAGAGAATGTGTGAAGAAGAACTATAAGGATTGTTAGCTACATGAAGAAATACATCATCATAGGTTTGCTTTTGTTAGGTGTTAACTCTCTTAGCTGGGCT
>OJIR01000276.1_pt1 | contig 17682 bp, 14 predicted proteins | sample 1595711 | NCBI WGS metagenome assembly OJIR01 (sample SAMN05416846, study PRJEB24817) | seawater metagenome | isolation source: Sea water | place: Canada:Atlantic | collected 2013-07
CGTGCAGACTCAGGAACAATTACTTGGATAGACATGGGTTTCTCCTATTTCAAAATTTGAGGTCAGATTTCTCTAAATCTGTTTCCACTTCACTATATCTGCCTACACCCAGATAGGTACAGCAAAGCTTAACTAAAGGAAATCTGTGATGTATTTCTTAAGAATACATTGGCACTTGGCGCGAACAGCCACTTTAAGACCGCTAGGTGTCAGCTCGCTTACTCATCGCTTTAAATTCTGCCGTTTTCAAAGTCAATGTCGATTAAGTGCCACTCGCCATAAAAAGATTCTCTGATTAGGCAGTTCGAAAGCGAATACATTCGCAAGGCCCTAACGCAAACTGGAGGCAACGTCACCAAGGCGGCGGAGATCGCCAAAAAAGAACGAAGAGCCTTCACACGCCTAATGGCAAAGCACGGTATTATGCGTGAATCTTTCTCTCAAGTAGGATAGCGCTTCACCTTCAGTACATCTGACAGCCTCACCCAAGGCCGTGGCGTCTGAGCCCTCTCATCTGAGCCCTCTTATCTAAGGTACGCACCGCGCACCAATCATTAGCACCTCACCCTTTTCGACATCTTTCTCGACGCTATAAGCCACTGGGCAAATCGTTGATCCACTCCAGGTAGCCTTTGCTTGGGCTTGTTTAAGATTACACTGCACGCGGTTGGGCGCAAAGGAAGATCAGGCAAAATCCCAACACGTAAATCAACCCTTCAGCGGAAAAGGTTAACCTATACCGACTTCAGCTTTTACTGATTGCCCATTTCTTGCCTCTTCAACAATACGTAAAACCTCTGCTTGAAAAGCCTTACCGCGCTCGTTGACCAAATCTAAAACGTGCAAAGAGGTAGGCACAAACGCAAACCCAATCTGGTACTCCGGGTGCCACTGAAAAATCGAGCCACCCAGCCCCATCCAACCATAAAAACCCTCGCGCCCATGGTTGAGTGACTTTTCCATCGCCGAAGCATTCGTCTTGGTGGGGGCAAACAGAGCAACACCACCTTGAGTAAACTGAGTATCCATCAGCCCTAGACTGCGATCTATTGGTGCTTCGTGCAGGGCTTGGCAGGCCTGTGCGCTTAAAATCTGGGTTCCCTCGCTGACACCGTTCCTAGACAACGCAGACGCAATTTTTGCTAAACCCCGAGCAGAACAATGGGCGTTAGCCGAAGGCGTTTCACCCATTTCAATCAGGGGATCATTAAACACTTCACATAGGGCGGCCAGTGGCTCTTTTATGCCCTCGGTGCTCTGCAAACGCGCGAACGGTGCTGGGCGTTTAATCCCAGGGTTATTTCGCCTGGCAGAGATTATTTTCAAACCCCTACCCAGAATTGCAAAAATGCTGTGATGAACTTTGCGCCCCAGTATTTGTGGCATCAGGCTATGTTTTAAATGCGCGAGAAAACCAATGGCTTTGACCTTAGCAATGCGCGGCAAATCCTCCTCAGGTACACCAATCATTGCGTCGACACCAAGAGGTCCAGCAATATCATCACGTAAAAATTCACCAATGGTGCGTTGCTCTGGGTCTACCCGGCGGAATATTTCGTTAACAACCCAGCCTCGAGTAAGCGCGTGGTATTCACGGGCATTTTCTTTGCCGGCGGCGCGAAAATTTTGCGTCTGACTTTCGATAACTCGACCGATTGCATTGTTCCGAATTTGTTCGCGGTGCAAATCTTTTGCGTTTAGAGAAGTATCGAAGGCCGCTAAGCCGGCCTCATGGCGCATAACATCTGCGACACTGAGTTGGTCTTTTCCATGGGCGCCGAACTCCGGCCAGTAGGTCACGACTTTAGCGTTGTAATCAAGCAGGCCACGGTCAACTAGCGAGGCCATCGCAATAACCTCTAGATTTTTGCCGCTACTAAAAACGTTTATTAACGAATCAGCATTAAAAGCACTGTTTACAGGCGCTCTCGCCCAAAGATCAACCACTTTTTGATCGCCGACATAGACACAAAGTTGAGCGCTATTTTCGGCGAGCTGCTGCATATTTTTGACAAATAAATCACGCAAACTTTCGAAATTAGGCGCTACAGATCCTTCTACAATTATCTTTTCCAAGGTCCTACCCACTCATTGTAATTGTACAGCAGATTACCACTTCGCAAGAGGATTAGGGGCGCAGTGTCGGAACGCAAAACCAGCATCACTTACCCTGCCCGCGCAGAAAAGGCCTGCCCCAGCAAACAAAAGCGGCAGCGAAGGGCATAGGCCAAGAGGATAAGGAACTGAAAAGATGGGTCTATCAATTACCCACAATTAGTCATCCACATACAGCGCTTAGTATCGCCTACACTGTTGTCTCGCCCTAGCGTCTTCATCTTATTCGCTAACAATTTACTAAAGTCTTGGTAGCGTACTTTTTGATCACTCTCTAGCACTGTCATGATTTCGGCGTCCATGCGCTTGATTAGAACGCGCTGCTTCTTTTTCAATTTACGATTGGTGTCTAAGGATTCGCGGATGATTTTTTCCGCCGCGACACGAAAATCGTTACTAAATTTCGTCGCAGATGCTTTAAAAACCTTCGCCTGGGAAGCGCTCAGGTTAATCGCCTGAACGGCCTCAGTGACATCTGAATCTGCCCAAATACCTTGGGGTTGATTGGCATTCTCTGACGTTGTCTTTGCAGCCACATTTTCAGCAATGCCGTAAACTTCCTCTACGCGGGTCACACAGGCACTGATGATCTGTTTACTAATGTCATTTTGCGCCCGAAAAACCACGACCTTACTCTCCAAAGGCGCCTCTATGACTGCCAACAGGCCGGCTGAATCTCCATTGAACTCGCTGGCTGCTTTGGCCATGCAGCCGCAATAAGCGGCGGCGGCGTTCGACCCCCTACCACCTGTGCTCTCTACCCCCGCAACACAAGCCGCCGTGAACTGATCACCAGAACTAGCTGAGAGCGTTATAGGACTATATAGCCCTATGAATACAACGAAGGCCAAGTAGATACTTCCGAGCAACTTAGAATTAGTCTTACTTGGCCGCAGAACCTGAATTACAAAATTGCTCGTTCCCATCTTCAATTCCCTCATTTTTCTTTTTATTTATACAGGCATTTAAGCCGTTCTTTCTAGGCGCCACTTATAGCGGCCTTATAGCTGTCTTTATAACGATTGGGGACCTACCTTTGCCCCTTTTTAAGCTAATGATCTTTCGTACTGACTACGAACATATTTTCCCATCATTTCAACAAAAAATTCACGCATTTTCACGACGTTGCTTGTCTCATCGCTTGTTGAGTTCTTTGTGGCACACCATTGGCCCACCCGGGAAATAGTCATTGGCGCGTTTTTTTACGTAGGGTTAATACAAAGCACACACCCACGCAAAGACCGGCAGGCGTTGGCTTAAAATAATTTGGGCTGATAAAAAATAGGTAGGTAGATAGGTAGATAGGTAGATAAGTAGATAAGTAGATAAGTAGATAAGTAGATAAGCTGTAGATCACGCACCTATATTGCAATTGCCTAAAGACACCGCGAAACGCAGCTCAAGCATGCCATCCAGATTTATCGCTAAACAAATACAGAAGACCTATCACATAGGAGCTCTTTAGATCTCTTAGAAAAATCTAACTCCCTCGGCCTCCTGCACTTTGAGACATTCGACAATATTCAGTCGACGAAGACCCCTTTCTGTTTTTTACGTTCTAGCTTTTCCGCTTTCTTCTCCTTTGGTGATTTGGCGGCGGCTTTTTTAGTATCTCGCTTGTTTTTGAACTCTTTACTCATGTTGTCCACTCCTAGTAAACGTTAACGAATCAGGACTCAGGGATACTTTTACTAACTTCTCCTATATTGACAGTTAATTGGACGAATTCGGTAGCTGCTAAGAATACAACTATGCACGCTCCACACCAGGCGACCTCTGAAAAATTCAGGTAAAGCCGCCCACAGATCAAATACAAATTCACTCTCTCGACGTAAGACTTTGGCAACTAAGATCTGTACTACGCGAATGACTTTCAATCAATTTTAAGTTGCACACAGTCCAGCAACCAAGATTACCCTAACACAAGGGATATAGCAGAAGATGAATTTCTGGCACATTGCCGTGCTATCAAGACTATGTTCGCACTGTTCAACAACCCGGTGAAAAGCACGTTAACAAAGTCATTCGCTACGATTCCCCTACCCGCAGCAATTACGTGTTAATTCAGAGACCGAATATCTCCTCGACATAACCGCCTATCCTGCGAAATGAATCTCCAACCGAGGAATTCGTAAAAATCGACCACCAACTAACCGTAACGACGACAACCGACTAAATTTGCTCAAACCTAATTTGCCAGCAGTCGAGCAAAACTAGATTGAATTGAGAATCTCCAAGATGAAAAGTTTGATCACAGTAATTTTACTTAGCCTGTTATCGCCAGTGAGCAACAGCTCAGAAATTAGCACCACACATTTGCATAACAATTCAGCAGAAATTCCAACTGCCATCATGCAACTCTTACCGCTAGCTGAGGGAGGCGATGCAAAATCCCAATATAATCTTGCTCTGATTTATGACTGGGGCGACGGCACGCCAGAAAACAACCAAGAAGCAATTAGGTGGTATACGTTAGCAGCCGAACAAGGACATTCAGCGGCGCAATATAATCTCGGGCTTATGTACGACGAAGGCGATGGTGTTCCAGAAAATAATGGACATGCCATTCGCTGGTATACGCTGGCCGCTGAGCAAGGCGACATAGCGGCACAATATAATCTAGCCCTTATGTACGACGAGGGCGAAGGCGTTCTAGAAAATAATCAACAAGCAATTCTCTGGTATACACTGGCCGCTGAGCAAGGCGACATAGATGCGCAATATAATCTGGGAGTTATGTATGACGAAGGCGAAGGCGTTCCAGAAAATAATCAACAAGCAATTCGTTGGTATACGTTGGCGGCTGAGCGGGGGGATAAAAATGCTCAAGATCGACTCTATCTAGTTTATGCAGAAGAAGACCCAATAGGACAAATCCTTGAGTTTTTGCTCGACAGGCTACTCAGCTTCTAAATTCGCGTTTAGATCGAGAGTAAACTCACTCGCCAAGGTTCGGCAGCCCGTACAATTAGAGCCCTCGCCCGTCTAAACTTTTTGCCGCGCGATCAGCAAATGACCAAGCCTCTCCTGGCTTTACGCTACGCGTTTGCGGCGCTGTAAAAGAGACGAATATTTCTCCTAGCTGCGCAGGAAAGACAATCTTAAGGTCATCAATACTCTCCCCGGGCGCAAGACGAAAGTCGTAGTTGAAAATTTGGTAGAAACGCCGATCATTGAAGGTATAAGGCGGCTTGCCTTGCCCCGCATATTTGCTTTCAACCAATTCACGCTTCAGCACTCCCTGAACTTGCTGCGCACTAGGTAACCGCTTATTCAGCACAACAGACTGCCTGCTAAAGCCCGGTTGAGCCAGCAAACTCGCCTGCAATCCAACATCAATTTCAGCCAACATAGACTCGTACAAGGACGCAAACATCTGCTCGGGCATGGCAGCCACTACCGGTAATGTCAAAGCTGACGTCCCTGGAGCAGCGTGCAATACATCTACCATGTGGAACTGCACTTTAATATTCACCAACCGATTGGGTAATACCTCAACCGTCGCAGAACTCGATTTAATACCGTGGGCATGGACCCCTGCGCTAAATGTCATCAGCGCCACCATTATCAGCAGAAAAGGCACAGTGGTTTTCAAAGATCCATCAAGCCCTAGCTTCCATAAGGCGTAAAGCTAAGTGTTGCGTCTGCCACCTTCGTCACTGCGCAATGCGTTTGAACCTCGTCAGATGTAGTGTTGGTTTTATCCTCGCGATAACGGAACTCGAAACAAGTCGTTGCTGGATTGTAGGATGCATCGCCGACTTCCAGTATGCGCCATAACACTTGTGCGGTGGCGCCAGCTGTCAGGAACGCTGGCGTACTGCCGCCCACACGCGTAGCAAACTCGGTAACGTTATAAGTTTTACCTGCAACCGTACTGTATACGTTGGAAGCGATAGCAACTTCCATATTAGTACTGATGCGCGCAACGGCATCGGACCCCAAAGTCTGACCCGTAAATCCTGTCCGCGTTGTAGCTAACACTGTAGCGCCGCTGGCGGCAGTCCGTGCGGGAAGCACAGTACCCTGATAGCAACCGGCGGTATAAGGCGCTTCCTTGCTGGTGTAATAAGCGTAGCCTGAGGTCGCGCCATCGCCGTTAATATCGTAGGCGTTGCAGGCATTCAGTGGTTTAGTGGCGTTTATCACATCGGAGGGCCGATAATCTAAATGGTCATACTGGCCAGCGCCATAATTTGTAGGGGTCAGAAAAAAGATCCCTCTGGTGGTCGCATCACCACTAAATACGCCCCCAGCTTGACCAAAGTACAGTGGTATACCATCGCTCATGTAGGCCAAAGGTTTACTTGGGTCATGTACATCCATCAAGCAGATAGGAGCGCCATGTAAGTGGTAGCCCTCGCCGTTGGGCGAGTGACCGTAGCACTGGTCGACTTCGCCTACCAAAACAGCGTCAAAGCTTTTGTATACGCTGCCATCAGTAGGCCCGCAGAGGAAGCTAGGCGCTTGAATACCGCCAGAATTTTCAAAGAAATAAGGCAGAATAGGCTGTCCATCTACTGTTGTGCCGATAATATCTACGCCAGAACACTCAAAGTTGTTGTTTACACCAGACAAGTAAGCGGGTTCTATACGCAGTGATGTTACGGACGCGGAAGGCAGCGGCAAACGACCATGCCAAGCATTTTTACCGGTGAAAAGTTGCTGGTCCGTCAAAGCAGTTTTCAACCCAGAATCTATCTTTGAACTCACTATCATCTCGTTGGTACCCGTTGGACAGGTAATGGACGAGTGCATGGTCGAATATTCATTAAAATGCGCAGTCTTTGCGTCGCAAGTTGCCGCTATGGCTGTCGGCACATGCTCATTGGCTGAAATAGATGCTGCGTCATAGCTAACTCTTCTGGTTTTCAGTGTAAAAGAACCCAAAAGAGCGTCACCTACCGCAGCTTCGACTTCTGCTTGGGTTGCCGTTGCTGTCAAACTGAGTGCCGCGTTGAGCGCGTACACAGTAATGTTGTAAAACGATTCAGTGCCTCCGCCAGTGGCACAAGGGGCTGCATAAGCACTGCCGCCCGCTGCATTAATCGCCGTTGCAGTCATATCACCCGCCGCCGCTGTTGCCGCACTAAAATCATCAGCTGGCAGCGTTGTCACCGTTGACGCAATATTAAACAGCGTGAAATGTGGCACTTGACCGCCGTCCGCGGCCACACTGTGCATGGTAAGTGCATAGTGCGTGGTGCCATCAGGCGCATTAGACCAAGTAAGCAACGGCGATATACCGCCAACGGTTGCCCCTGTTTTGAGCGCGCCATAACAGGTATAGCTCAACGGCAAGTTAAAGAAAGTACTACCCGTATCCTTGAAAGCAGCGCTGGTAATCGACATTTCACTGGCAACATTCTCCACAACAACAGTTAAGTCTAAGATATCTGTCAAATCGCCCTCGTCTGTGGCCGTAATAGTCACTTCATATTTATTGTCTTGGTCATTATCCGTAGGATTTTCAAAATCAGTTACGATCAAAAATGACAAAACGCCTGTCGAGGAGATAGTAAATTTCGCCGCATCATCGCCGGACAGGGTATAGGTCACGATATCCCCAGCGTCTACGTCAGTCGCCGAATAGGTCGCTACGGTACGAACCCCTTCAGCTGCGTTGCCTGAGTACACGTCTATGTCACCTAGGTCCCACAGCGGTGGTTCGTTGACGTTGGTCACAGAAACCGTCACTTCCTCGGAATCGGTTAAACCTGCAGAATCTGTTAAAACCACAGTCACCGCATAAGTGTTATCAGCACCGACATCTGTAGGCGCTTCAAAATTAGGCGCAGCGATAAATGCCAGAGCGCCGGTTGAAATGCTGAACTTATCAGCATCTGTGCCGCTCAGATCAAACTCAGCAGTTCTACCCTCTGTAACAGTCGTAGAAATTGTTGCTACCGCAGTGCTATTTTCTGCAATTGTGATCTGACCAACGTCCGCGATTACTGGCGGACCGCTAGTTACTATTGTTACTACGAAGCTTTTCGTAGGCGAATCTTTAGAGCCATCGTTTGCCGTGACGCTGAGATTATATGCGCCGGCAGGTTGAGCAGATGCGAGCGTTATGACGCCTGCATCAGAAATTGTAAATTTGCCGGCATCGTCCCCCGACAAAGCATACGACAACTCGTCTCCATCTAGATCCGCTGCCGCTACTTGGGTAACCGCCAAAGATCCAAATAAAAGAGATTTGTCTGCAATCTCACCCAGCACCGGGGCAGTATTACCCGTTGTTATGGTCACCACTACCTTGTAAATAAAATCTATTAGGGTCTCTTCGTAAACATAGGCCTTTTCATCTTCAGGACCACCCGTTCTAAACGTCGGCATAAAATAAAAAGTTAGGGAACCTTCCGAACGCTTTAACCGTTCATGGGCCACATCTATAAGATAGATCTTATTACCCTCGGAATCAGTTGTTCCTTTTTGGACCTCTTCTCCTTGGTCTGAGGGAGCAAATAACGTAAATTGGCCCCCCGAGGCCTCCTCCGCTTCTGGTATAAAGAAGCCAAATACATCAACGTCCGTAAGTGGAAGCCTACGAGTAAATAGGAATTCCGTTTTTTGCTTTGCCGGGACTTTAATTTCAAACCTAACTTTTTCACTTCCTTTCGAGGTTACACGAATAACACAGGGGCCTAAAGATTGGGCCAATTGACAATCCGTGCCGGAGGCACCGTTATTGATTCTTTTTCCAACATATCCGTCGCCACAGCTACCTGCAGCAAGGATTACAAACATGACCGCGGCTGATAGCAATTTTTTTAACAAGTGCAAACGTCGCTGAGCACTACATAGCGGCAGGGGAAATAACGGCATTCGGAACCTTCTTTTTATTTTTGTTTTTGTTTTTGTTTTTGATCGAACGATTTATTGTTCAAGCGACAATAATTTATTGCGTGCCGGTCATTAAAACATTTGCTTGCGCTGCATACAACCGGCAGGCCAACCAATGTGAGTTTGAGCAACTGCCACGGGTTATTGGTAAGCTGGTTTGCTCAAGCACAGCGGAAATATAGAATGGGCGGCCAGAGGTAGGGTTATGATAGATCAGCGTCGACGTAAATATCTGGCTAAGTTAGCCGCAAAGTTGAGAGATTTTTATACAGCACAGCACCAAGAGCAAGAAGCCAACATAAAACTCACAGCAACAGAAAAAGCGAAAAGCCAACTGGATGGCTTTATGGAGGCAGGCTTAATCAGTCAGTTGGTGAATAAAGCAGATCTGCAAAAAGCCCTCGGTGAGGCTCACTTTGAGGTATTCAAGAAAACACGAGATGAGAGGCGCAAACAACTAACAAAAGAAACTGGCGCGAAGCTTGATTGGTCTATTTACGATGAACCCACCATATTTAGGAAAATTGATTAGTCTGGCTACTTCTTATGCCTACACCTTGTAACTACCAATGAAACCCACTGCACAAGTTGCAATCAACCGCTTGCTAAATGAGCAACTCCCTAGGCGTCTCGTCCTAGCAAAGCTTTCAGGTAAATACCTTACCCCTTCACCTTCCTAATCTCTGCCAACAAGCGCTCTTCCATTTCTCGCATGTCGTTGGTCAATGCGTCCTTCATCTCAGCCCTACTTTCTTCTGCATGCTCTTCAGCGCTCTCGTCTGCATCACTACTCATAGCGTTGACAATAACGGCAATAAAGAGGTTCAACATCGTGAAAGTAGTGACCAAAATGTAGACCACAAAGAACGCCCAAGCGCTTGGGTGCACAGCCATGACCGGGCGCACAATACCCATAGACCAGCTCTCAAGGGTCATAATTTGGAACAATGTATACATAGTACTGCCCAAATTTCCAAACCACTCAGGAAAGGTATCGCTATATAGGTGAGTGCCAATAACGGCGAATACATAAAAGAGCAGAGTCATAATGGTAGCCACAGAGGCGATACCGGGAATGGCTGTAAGCAGCCCTTCTATGACCTTGCGCATTGCAGGGGCTGCGGAGATAAGTCTGAGCACTCTGAGTACGCGCAGCGCACGCAAGGCCGCAAAGGTTTCGCTTGCAGGAACAAGCGCAAGACCAACAATGAGAAGGTCGAACAGACTCCAAGGATTGGTGAAAAATTTCAACCGATAGACATAAAGTCGAAGCACAATTTCCGCGACAAAAATCTGTAAAATAAGGCTATCAACAGACTCTAACCACCAACCGTAATCCGCCATCAAGCTGTCCGAGGTCTCCAACCCCAGAATAATCGCGTTGATAATAATTAGGCCAATGATCGTGTTTTGAAACTTGCCGTTTTCAACAAAACCTTGAATCTTTTCTCTCATACTTCGCAATGCTAACCTAGTCTATGGAGGGTCGATATTAGGCCCTAAACAGCCATTTACCCCGGGTAATATGTACGAAGAATAACACATCAAACGGAACAGCAAGTTGGCGCTCAACACCGTCAACTTAGAAAATCTAAAAAATGGGAGGTACAAACCCAAGCACAGGGGCGAGTGAGCTAAGCCAATGCAGAACATTGCTAGGTGTTAACGTGATGGCCAAAATTCCACCCTATACAAGCTGCACGAAAAAGTTTCTTATACCTCCACGGGACTTTTCAGCACCATAGCACGACCAATTGCGTTAGTAGGCTATAAGCACAGTGAAGGAGAATAATAATGCTCAGTTCAACAGAATTTTTTCAAGTCACGCCACTACTTATGTGGGTGTTATGGATAGAGGCCGTCATCTATCTCGGTATTGGCACTTACGAAACCTTCGATGACTTCATTGCCAAGGTGCCCAAATGGGCAGAGCAAGATGGCGGCGTTAATGCGTGGATTAGAATTCAGGATGTTGTCGCACGCAAAATGCACGCGGCTATTTGCATCATCTTAGGCTTTGTCGCACTGAACGGCGCACTAGAAGGCCACGTCACACGGTTTGAACTCGAACTGATCTTCATCGGCTTTGCCGTACTCATGCCTGTGATTTGGTCCACTATGATGCCGGGTAAACTCGGTTTCATGGTAATTTTGCTGAAGCCGGAATTTTGGCTGCAACTGGTTATGTTTGTATTTTTTAGTCATTTAGTACGCATGGAGATACTAATCATCTGCATGGCACTGAATCTGTGGGGCATATTCGTTAATATCACCCATGTACGAAAAGTCTTTTTTCAGCCCTACACTTATGCAGAACTAAGAAAGCATGTGGTGGTCGCCGCCGGTGCAGAGTTCGCTGCCAAAATAGATAAACTGGCGGGTCATAAACCGTAGTGATATTGGCCGGGTTCTTAAACAGGATTCTAGAAAAGTGGCCCCCTAACTACAGATGTCACAAGCAATGCCCAAAGTAATGCAAAAAGGACAATTAGATCAATGAAAAATATAGCTGCGTCACTGACACTACTACTGCTAACCCCCCTCTTTATGAGCAAGAGTTTGAGCCAAGAATCAGTCAAGACCTCCAATCAAGCGCCGTTGCAAAGCGTTTTGAATTTCTATGCCATGAGCGGGAATATCGCTACCGCTGGACAACCTACCCCAGATCAATTCACCCAGGTTAAAGATGCCGACTATTCCGCAGTCATCAACCTGGCGATGCCTGAATCTGCCAATGCATTGGCTAACGAAGGCGAAATTGTCAACGGCCTAGGCATGTCCTATACCCACATTCCTGTGCCGTGGAATGCACCCAGCGCAGAGCATGTAAAAACGTTTTTCGACACCATGGGTGCGCTTGAGAAAAACGGTCAAAACGTGCTGGTACATTGCGCTGCAAACTATCGAGCATCAGTCTTTACCTATAAATACCTCACGCTAAGAAAAGGCTTATCAGCTGAAGAGGCCACCACCCCGCTGCTAAAGAAGTGGCTGCCGGAGATGGATGCCAATTGGCTGGCGATCATGGCACTGACATCGCAAGAGATAGAATAGGTTATAAACAGTCAGAAATATTTTTTGCAAAACAGCTCAAAAATATTATGCCGTAAGAAATAGAAATAGTGCTATCCAGTTGGAATAGTACTATGCCGGTGGGATAGTTAGCGAAGGCACTTTTAGGTGCGCACTCATATCGCCAATAAGTGAGTGACGCAATTCACGTTTGGAAAAACGCCACTTACCTTCTACCCGCTCAAATTCGTCAAAGTAGTCGCCAGCAAAAATAGCTTGTAACGGAAAGTTATCTGTCTGCTGCCAAACTGTTACATAGCAGTGCCCGACCGCTCGTGCATTGATTTCATCAATCTCCAGATCAATATTACTCATCATGTGTTTGGTTCTGGGCGTACCGTCCGAGTAAATAATCAGATTATTTGCGGACTCTTTACCAGGCTTCTTACCTTCAGCAATCCATTGCGCATGTGCAAATAGACGTCCAAATGTGGCTAAGTCACCTGAGTCGATGGCGAAACAATATTCATTCATCAAGTGCAAAATTTCTTTTTCAGAATCCATTATTTACTCTTCCTTTATCACTAAAATCATCACCCTCGCTTTCACCACCTATGTCATAGAACCAACAACAATCAGTCTTAATTGAGAGAAGCCGTGCCCCAAACATTGTACCCAGCAATCTTTGGCGTCTGCGGCAAATACATGGCCTGCCAGTCTTGTACCTTTAACGGTGTTGCCTCAATAAGCCCGCGAATATCACGATTAATATGACAGCCCCCGGCCATTTTGCCCCAAAAGCCGTTGACCCGATTTTGCCACTTGGCAACGGATGCATCTGGCGCAAGGGCGTGTTCAGCAACCAGCACTCGTCCGCCTGGACGCAGCACGCGCACCACTTCAGCTAAGGCACGAGTAGGATCAGGAATGGTGCACAGCGTATAGGTGATCACAGCGGTATCTATTGAGTCTGTGGCCAATGGAATGTCCTCCGCACTGCCATTGCGATACTCAATAGCCACATCCGACTGCTGAACCGCAGGCTGTGCCAATTGCCAACTCTCTTGGCTAGGATCTATGCCTATGACCTTACTTACTCGCGCCGCGTCATAATGTTTGGCGTTCAATCCAGTGCCTATCCCTAGCTCTAAAACTTCACCCTGAGCCAGCGGCACCACCTTAGCTCGTTGCAGATCAACAGCCTTCATGCCACAGGCGCAGTTAATAACATGGGGCAGAATCTTGTTTTCGTAAAACGACATGCGCTAATTCTCAATTCAATATTTCTTCAAACTAACACCACTCCTCGTGGATGCAAGCCATGGGCAAAAGAAGTAACAGCAGAGAGTAAGGCTGCGCTGCGAAAATGCCGCCGATGCTATACCACCTACCGCCAACACGAGCGTTAAAGGTCAAAACAGGCGCAAAAAGATAGCCCAAATTCTCATCAAAGTTGGGATAGTATTAGCCCACGAATTTGAATTAGATGGAGAGTAAGCGATTATGCAAGACGTATTTATTGTGGGCGCATCACGCAGCCCAATTGGTAAGCGCGGTAAAGGCCTGGCAGGACTCATGCCAGCGGATTTGCTCGGTAAGGTACAGCGCGGTGCGTTGGAGCGTGCTGGTGTAGATGCAGCCAATATAGGCCAAGTGGTTGGCGGTTGTGTTTCTCAGATCAACCAGCAGTCTTTCAACATCACTCGCGTTGCGTGGTTGTCTCAAGGCTTTCCTGAAGAAGTGGCAGCAACAACCATTGACTCACAATGTGGCTCTAGCCAGCAGGCGACCTCACTGGGCGCTGCAATGATTGGCTCTGGCATGGAAGACTTGGTTATGGCCTGCGGCGTTGAAATGATGTCCGTTGTGCCCCTTGGCTCAAATATGGCTGGCGGCATTCCAATGGGCGAAAGCTATGCTAAGCACTACCAGCCCACCAGCCAATTCCAAGGCGCGGCAATGATTGCCGAGGAATACCAGGTTACCCGTCAAGACACTGATGCGTTCGGTCTAAACAGCCAAGACAAAGCCATTAAGGCTTGGGAAGAAGGTAGATTTGATAGAGAAATAATCCCTATTGAATCACCCGTATTAGATGGTGAAGGTAAGCCAACTGGCGAAAGCCAAACCATCAGCCGTGACGAAGGTCTGCGCGGTACTAGTATGGAAGCATTGGCAGGGCTACAAGCCGTACCGGGCCAAGAAATTCACACTGCTGGAACAAGCTCGCAAGTGTCTGATGGCGCAGCGGTAGTTATTCTTGCTAGCGCGGCGGCAGTAGAAAAATACGGCCTTACGCCTAGAGCAAAAATTTGCGCCACCACTCTAGTGGGTTGTGACCCGGTCACTATGTTGAAAGGGCCTATCCCTGCCACAAAGAAAGTACTTGAGCAGACAGGCTTAGACATTGACGACATCGATACTTTTGAAGTAAACGAAGCTTTTGCATCAGTAGTATTGGCTTGGCAAAAAGCGGTAGGCGCAAATCCAGAAAAGGTTAACCCTAATGGGGGAGCTATTGCGTTAGGTCACCCTACAGGCTCTACCGGCGCAAGACTGATTACCACCGCACTACATGAACTTGAGCGTACCAACGGTAAATATGGCCTTATTGCCATGTGCTGTGGCGGCGGCTTAGGTACTGGCACCATTATAGAAAGGGTTTAACCCAATCTAGCACTTGAATAGGCAACGCACACTGCTTGCCTATTCAGTTCTAATCTTCACCTGCAATCTTCACCTCTATCTTTCACCTCTAAGTTTCACCTCTAAGCTTCACCCCTAACTTTTAGCGTTAACCTTTAGTTTTAACCTGCTGCAGCCCCCCCTTCCAAGAGATTTATTCGCCCTTGCATAGGGCAACTGAATTGGTATGGTCTGTAAACATGCTGCAAAAGCAAGGAGAACGGATATGCAAGCAAAACACTGGGTTAATCTGGGGTATTTCTTCATATGGGGCGACTTTTACCTAGTACTTTTCGCCATCCATGCAGTTGTCTTAACGCCTATTTCATTTGAACTTTACTTAAGTAATCACCTTCAAGCGGGACTGCAATTGTTTGATTGGCTACGCTCAATGAACGGTTTTCTAAACACACTCATCACTTTCTTTTATGGCTTACCTGCTATTTTCATCTTTGCTTCTAGATTTGTTGTGTCTACCTCTATTGGTATATGGATGCTACGCAAGGGACGGTCGATATACCTTGTTTAGAGAGGTGGGTCTAGAGCAGTGGGTTGAGAGCGATGGAAATCTACTCGACGCCTGCGCGAACTTTCTTGGACGTGCTAAACATTGACACTTAGCAGTGCCACGCGGCAGGCGTCCATTTCTCTTTCCCCGAACAAGATGCTATAAAAACTCGGTACCGACACCTTCATCACTTGGGGAAAACGATGAATACGCGTAAAACAATAAAAAAAGTATTCAGCATTTACGGACTGCCTCTCAACATAAAGCCGAATTACACAAAGGCTTTGTCTCAAAGCGCTTGTTTTCGAAAACCTTTTGCAGCATTAGCCACTCTACTACTGGCTTTGACCTTCACCCTTTCAGGATGCGGCCAAAACAGCGAGCTAACTTTATCCACAACGGACCAAATCCCCGTAGACCTGATACTGCACAATGGCAAAATCTTAACCATAGATAACAATTTCAGTATTCAATCTGCCATTGCCATCAACGCGGGCAAGGTAATTATCACTGGCGACGAATCAATTTTGACTCAGTATAAAGCCAACAAAATTGTTGATCTCAACGGCAAGACCTTAATGCCCGGCTTTAATGATTCTCACACACACATTTCTGGCAACCCAAGGCGCTATATTGATCTCAGTGACACCACCTCCATTATAGAAATGCAGTCGTTGGTCAGAGATAAGGCCAAAGCACTTGGACCTAGGGAATGGATTACCGGTTATGGCTGGTCAGAAGATGAGCTCACCGAGCAACGTAAGCCCACTCGCTACGATTTAGATGATGCGGCGCCTAACAATCCAGTTGTACTTACACGCGCAGGCGCCCACAGTGCTGTGGGGTCAAGTCTGGCGTTGGCCGCGGCAGGCATAACCGCGCAAACACCTGACCCTGAAGGTGGCGTTATTGAGCACGAAGACAGCGGCGAGCCCAATGGCATTATTCGTGAACGACACAATTTATTGTTAGATCTTGTACCGCCAAGTAGCGAAGAAGAGATGATTGCCAGCTTAGAGGTCAACCTTAATCAATTATTGGCCAAGGGTATTACCAGCATTACAGACGCACAAAAAACTCCGACCGAATACCAACGCTGGGAAACTTTGTATGCGCAAACCCAACTACCCCTGCCCCGTGCAGCCTTACAATTTGAGTGGAACGACCCAGAAGCAATTAAGACATTGAAAAATCGCGTGGGCGAAGGTAACGACAATCTAAAAATCGGCCCGATCAAAATTTTTGTCGACGGTGGTTTTACTGGCCCTGCAGCGTACACCATAGACCCCTACCGCAATCAGGCCACCTATCGTGGCTATTTGAATATGCCTGAAAGCGAACTCGTTAGTCAGATCAATGCCATTCATGACGCGGGCTGGCAGATGGGTATTCACGCCATTGGAGATGCTGCCATTCAGCTCGTTGTGGATACCTTGGCAGACACGCTTATTCGAGCGCCAAAAGCAGATCACCGCCATTACCTCAATCATTTTTCTATGCGCCCGCCTGAAGCCACCATGAAAAAAATGGCCAAGCACAATATTCATATTACTCAGCAGGCCAATTTCACCTACACCCTAGAAGGCCGCTACGCAGAAAACTTGGACGGCTTTCGCTTGGCTCACAACAACCCAATAAGATCACCTATGGAGCATGGAATTGTGCTGGCACTGTCTAGCGATATTTTACCCATAGGCCCCTTGGTTGGGCTTTATGCAGCGGTTACCCGCAAAGGTATGAGCGGCACGATCTATGGCCCAGATGAAGCCATTAGCATTGGCCAAGCGCTGCGCGCCTACACCCAAATTGGTGCGTTCATAAATTTCGATGAGGACATTAAGGGCACCCTTGAACCGGGAAAGTATGCGGATATGATTGTTTTGTCTGATGACATATTGAATATCGACCCCAAGCAAATATTAGAGGTTGAGGTGCTACAAACTTATATGAATGGCGAGTTGGTTTACGAACGAGCAGCGGCTAAAAATTAGTCAGCAGAGCATAATAAGCGCGCCCCGCCTCACCCGAGTTGACTCACTAAGAGTAATTTGAGGAAAGCGGGCTGCAAGTGCACAGATAGGCCTACTTAATGCGTACCAGGTACCTGCAAGTGAATTGCGGGCACCGACAATGAGTAACCACCTTTTGACTACTGCCTTAACTCGCCACAGACGCATCAATGGCAGCAATTAGTTCCGCACTCATTGGCGCAGCAGCTTCTGCCGCCAGACACTCGGAAAGCTCTTCGCGGTTCTTCACACCTAACACCAAAGTGTCCACACCGGGCATAGACAACGCATACAAGTGCGCCAAGTATGCGGCGCTTACACCGTTACTCTTTGCCAACCCACGAAAGCCAGCACTGCGCTGAAAGTCTTTTAGCTCTGCGGACTTAGGGTGCACCTCGCGGTCAATGGCGTCAGTTAACGAGCCTGCTGCAACAGCCCTGATGCCCATGACGCCTATGCCCGCACTCTGAGCACTGTCTCTTATACACATCTGACGCTGCCGACGAG
>OJIR01000281.1_pt1 | contig 17223 bp, 16 predicted proteins | sample 1595711 | NCBI WGS metagenome assembly OJIR01 (sample SAMN05416846, study PRJEB24817) | seawater metagenome | isolation source: Sea water | place: Canada:Atlantic | collected 2013-07
AGACCGCTCGTCGGCAGCGTCAGATGTGTATAAGAGACAGGTTATAACCCATTTTATGGTTTGATTCTAATTAATGAGTAACGCTCACTTCGTAGCTAAAAATGCGTTGTGAAGCTGAGTTTTGCTCGAATTTCTGGAACAATAATAGGGACTTTTTATGCCTAATCTCAACAAGCTTCACACAGGCCTTTTTCTCGTGATATTAGCCGTAGAACCACAGGTGCGCTCACAAGTTCCGGATTATGAACCCCCAAGAACCGAATACGGCAGGCCTGACTTGCAGGGCATTTGGACGAATCGCTCAATAACTCGGATGGAGAGAAGGCCTGGGATTGAGGGGCTCGTACTAAGCGACGAGGAAGCTTATGAGATGGCTCAGAGTTCTTTTTGGTTGAGTCTCGATAGGCAGCAGCAGAATAATCCAGTAACCGAAGCCAAGGAGGGTCAGGCTGCCTTTGGGGCCCGAGGGCATAACGCATTTTGGGTGGATAATGGGGATACGATGGGGTTGGTCAAGGGTGAATATCGTTCGTCCTGGGTTACCGAGCCTGCCAGTGGCCGGATTCCATACAAAGAAGGCGGTAGTGCACTTCGCAGAGCACCTCACTTGCCATCGATTGGTGGCTTTGATGGCCCTGAGGCAAGACCTGTTGGCGAACGTTGCATTGCCTTTGGAGGCATAATAGGCCCGGTAATGCAAAACGGGATCTACAACAATAATTATCAATTCGTACAAACCAAAGACCATGTCGTGCTTATGTCAGAAATGGGCCACGAGGTGCGAATTATTCCATTTGCTGACGAGTACAGTAATGAGGACCTTCAGCCTTGGTTTGGTGACTCTATCGCCAGGTACGAAGGAGATACGCTAGTAATTGAAACTATTAATACTAACCCGCTACAAGGTTCTTACATATCTCCGACAGGGAAGGTCACCGAGCGACTGACTCGGTGGTCAGATGATGAGATTTTTTATGAATTTACGGTGGAAGATCCATCGATCTACACTCAGCCGTGGAGTGGAGAAATCTCATATTATAAAGAAACTGCCCTGTTTGAATACGCTTGTCATGAGGGTAATTATTCTTTACCTGGAATATTGGCCGGGGCCAGAAGAGCCGAAATGGATAAGCTTGCGGAATGAACGCACCTGCAATATTAGCCCAAAATAGCCGATCACTTCTCAGGTAATAATTATGCATAATTCTTCTCGACTCTCTACTCTGTTTAAAAAGCTGTCGTTCTCTTTTTTCATTCTGCTTTCACTGGAACTTACCTCGATAGGCACTGACAAAATTTATGCTGCTATAGAGCCTACTTTGACTTTCGAGGCTCTGTATGCGGAGCAGTGTGCAGTCTGCCATGGTAGCGAATTGCAGGGGGAAGCAATCGGTGTTCCCCTTGTTGGCTTGGATCTTCTCCATGGCGATTCACTTGAAGAATTGGCTATTAGTATTGCAGATGGTTTTCCTGAGTCTGGCATGCCTGCTTGGTCGGAGACCCTCAGCACGAATCAAATAAGGACATTGGCAGTGTTCATCGTCGAACAAAGAGACTCAATGCCCAACGGAGTATTTAATACCCTAACTCCAATCCAATTCCCTGCGGGCGTGGTTGCCAGCGAAAAACATTCATTCACGGCAGTGCCAGTAGTAGATGGGCTTGAAGAGCTTATTTTTTCTATGGCGATTCTCCCAGATAGACAGTTTCTCGTTACGGAAAAAACGCGAGGGCTCCGATTAATTTCTGCCGATGGCCAACAGTCAACCATGATTCAAGGTACACCAAAGGCTTATCACAACGATGATAATCCCCGTGGGGGTGTGGGCTGGATGCTTGAAGTAGTGCTGCATCCTGAATACGCTGATAATGGCTGGATATATTTGCATTTCTCCGATCGCTGCGAAGACTGTAATACCTATAGCCGCCAATTTAAACGCCCAGCAAGCATGAACAAAGTAGTTAGGGGCCGCATAGAAGGCGATCAGTGGGTTGACCAGGAAACCATCATTGAATTCGATTTTGAAAGTTATCAAATAGGCTCTGATATTGGTGCAGGCGGAAGAGTAGCGTTCGATCAGGAAGGACATCTCTTCTTTTCAATAGGCGCGAGAAGTCCTAATACTATGTCGGGCGTACAAGACCTAGCGTTGCCTTGGGGCAAGATACACCGCGTTAATCTCGATGGAAGTATTCCAGAAGACAATCCTTATGTTGGCGATGCCAGTGCGCTCGATAGTATTTGGAGTAGGGGACATCGTAGCCCTCAGGGTTTAGAAATCAATCCGCTCAATGGCGACTTGTGGAGCACTGAAATGGGCCCGAGGGGGGGGGATGAACTCAATATTATTGGGCCTGGCAATAACTATGGCTGGCCGCTACACAGCCTTGGCATTAACTACTCTGGTACCGAAGTTAACTACGGTAGGGATGAATTAGAATATTTCGATATTGAAGATATTGAAATGCCTCTTGTTGATTTTACACCGTCTCCTGCCGTATCAAGTTTCATTTTCTATCAAGGTGATGCTTTCCCAGAATGGAAGAACGACATTTTGATGGGCACATTAAAATCTATGCAACTTTTTCGTTTTAGTTTTGACGGAAGCAGAGTAATTGAACAGGAAATTTTATTAGACGATTTCGCCAGAGTGCGAGACATAGAGTCAGGTATAGATGGCGAGGTTTACCTTCTTCTTGAGAACGGAGCAGGCAGTAAAATCGCTCGACTGATGCCAATGCCTGTTGAAGTTGCCAAGTAAAGGCGACGTAAAAATGCTGAGAAAAGTGCATAAAGGAAACCATATTCCGGTTATCACTCCATTTTAATTACTAATTAAATGATCCTTAATTTCATCTGAACCCTTGAGAAAAATTAATATGAAAACGATTATCCACAACTTGGTATTAACCCTCACTTTTTCTCTTTTCACTCAACTCGCAATAGCTGATGTAAGTGGCAATTGGTCGTTCGCCGTTACACTAGGCGGCGCAGGTAGTGGGGTAGCAGAGATTGTCATGACTCAAGAGGACGAAGGGAAAATATCCGGAAGCTACTCCGGGCAACTGGCAACTGGGGCGATAGCGGGAACCTATGAAGGCGATAATTTTGAATTCGCGATCTCAAATGAAAGTATAGGTGTCGAGATAGTTTATCGAGGAGAGTTAGAAGACGATGGTACAGTCAAAGGTTTTGTTTTGGCACAAGGACAATCTATGGGCTCTTTTACTGGGACGAAAAAATAATAGGCTAAGCTAAATTAGTGCGTCCGCTCACAATTAACAAACAAATTAAACGAAAAAGGTCTCCGATAATGCGACAGTATTTTACCAGCAAACGCTCCCTGCCTCTCGTGGTTCTAGTCTTCTGCTTGTCTAGCACGGCAAGCATTGCAGATGATTTGCCTTGGGCTAGCAACGCTGAAGAAGTCGGCATGTCTTCAGAAAAGCTAAATCGCATAAACGATGTTATGCAAGGACATATCGACGCGGGTACCATTCAGGGAGCCGTTACCGCCGTCGCTCGCCGCGGCAAAATAGTTCATCTCGAAACACACGGGCTCATGAATGTACCCGATGGCAAGCCAATGCAGGAAGATGCTCTATTCATAATGATGAGCTCTACCAAGCCTATACTCGGTGTAGCAGCCATGATGTTGATAGAGGAAGCATTGATTCGCCCTAGCGATCCAGTCAGCAAGTGGATTCCTGAATTCGCAGAGATGCAGGTTGCGGTACTGCGTGATCCCACTGATGAAGATATCAGTCCTCCCTTCGTTTCCCCGACCAATATTCCCGAGCATCGCTTAGTGCCTGCAGATCGTGAGATTACAGTGCATGACATACTCACACATACATCAGGGATCGCTTCTGGCGGCTTGGGTAGCGCTATCTCCGAGGACGCGATTATGTGGTTAGATACACGAACTTCGCTTGCCACGAACGTACCGAAGTATGGCGACATTATATTAGATTTTCAGCCAGGAGACCGGTGGCGGTATAGCCCGGCCACTGCACTGGATGTAATCGCACGAATCATTGAAATCGAATCTGGGCTCACTTTTAACGAATTCGTAAAGCGAAGAATATTCGAGCCGCTCGGTATGAATGACACATGGTGGAACGTGCCTGAAGAGTACCAAGATCGTCTTATCGATATAGTAGGCAGTGATATCGCTACCCCGCCCAACTCGGCTATCTATGATACGAGCCATTCGACTTATTTCGGGGCTTCCTATGGGCTGAAGAGCACAGCAGGCGACTATCTGCGCTTCGAGCAGATGCTGGTAAATGGAGGAGAGCTCTTCGGCAATAGTCTGTTAAAGCCTCAAACTATAGAGTTGATGGCGAGCAATAAAGTGGGAGATTTATTTAATGCCATGCCAGGGGTTAGTGAGCAAGGGTTTGGTTACACCGTGGCCACTACTGAGGAATCTAACGAGCGGCGTTCAAAAGGAGCATTTGGTTGGGGTGGTGCGTTAGGGACGCGTTCTTGGAGTGACCCGGCGGAAGAACTCACTGGAGTCATCATGATTCAGCAACCAGTGCCAGCGGTCCAGAGAGATTTCGAGGACGCGGTACACCAGGCGCTTTTAGACTAGCGAAAAATATTTAGGAGTGCCTATAGTTTTACTAAACTATAGGCACCCGTCCCATTGATGCTTGAGCTGTCCCTTTCTTTTTTATCACTTTGCTTTCAGTGCTGAGATTGAGAGCTTCAGTGGACTTCTGAATAATTAAAAATTAGATAAATTTAGACAATAGAGGAACTGCGCATGGGGAAAATACTTATCAACTGCCTGTCTCTGATATTATTGATAAGTGTTAACTTCGCTGTTGCGCAATCAATTGACACAGAGCGAGGAGAATTATCCTTGACTGTTCCTGCGGGCTACGAAGCCTCAACTCCTGCCCCCCTAGTTCTACTGCTACATGGCTATGGCAAAAGCTCAGGAATTGAGCAGGACGCTTACATGAAATTTAGCGCACTGGCGACTAACTATGGGTACTTGTTCGCTGCACCTAATGGTCAGCGAGAAACTCAAGGTAATCAGGCGTGGTTTTGGAATGCTTCTGATGCATGCTGTAATTTTCAGGGTAGTCAAGTAAGCGATGTGGATTACTTAATGACTATTATTAGCAAAATAAAGTCGCAATATAATGTTGATGGTAATCGCGTGTATTTAATCGGCCACTCAAATGGTGGTTTCATGGCGTATCGAGCAGCCCTTGAGAATTCTCAGAAAATTGCCGCAGTCGCAAGTTTAACAGGAGCCGGCGCTACGAAAGCGGGTCCTGCACCTTCAAACTCCGTTCATATACTTCATATTCACGGTACTGCTGATAATGCCATTTCCTATGAAGGGGGCGCACTTAGAGGGAATACCTACCCAAGTGCTGTTGAAACAGTTGAGCGCTGGGCTGGTTATAATGGTTGCGACATCTATGGATCCGAGGTCGCGCGGCTTGATCTTGACCGCAATTTGCCAGGTCTAGACTCGATCGTTGTTCGCTATGATAGTAACTGCAGAGCCGGCGGTTCAGCTGAATTATGGACCATCACTGATGGCGCTCATATTCCTGCTCTTTCGGACTCATTCAGCGCTACAGTTGTGGAATGGTTGATGGCACATCCGAAAATTTGATTTTTAAAAAAGCAATGGAATCATTAACAAATCGTTCCCATATAACTATCGCGTTAAACAACTCAGATCACAGTTAATGCCTACTATTCGTATCTACAATCACAATTGATTGGATAGGGCGGAAATGCCTGTCCCCCTGCTTAGGCATCATGTGCACTAAACGCGCGTCGACAGGTACTCATCTATCGATTAGGGTATGCAAGCCCAGGTTTCAAAAATAATCGTAACTAGAAAAAACGAGAAATTTCAGAATCGGAATTGGAGTAGGGTGCAATTAACTTTACTTAGTTTGGTGGTCAGAACAAGACTTTGGTAAAATCAAGAGTGTGATGAATGCGTTATTGGCATCTAGCATTGAATTTGTTCGTCTGCTAATTGCCCTTGTTGAATTGAATGAGAATTATAGGGCAATATCTAGGACTGGGTAGCGTAGACTTTGGTGTCCGCTTCTATGAAAAATAGTAATAAAGTGGACTGGAGCTATAGCTGCGTCCATGACAAACGCATAGGAGCGCCCCAGTGCATCGAACAACCTATCGCTGACATGCACCTTTCACTCCGCATATTTAATCAAGCTTATTTCACTTCATCGCATGGTCCTAATTTCGTCCACCAGTAGCGTAAGGACTATTGCAAGACGGCCACGACGCTGTATCCTAGTGCTAGAGAAAAAGTCTACACAGGTTATGCTCCCAATCAATTCCTATACCTCATTACAAAAATCCGTACTGGTCATGGTGCTACTAAACGCACTCTCTGTCCCCATTATGCTGTCGTCAGTTAATGTGGCACTACCCCATATTGCGGCTGATCTGAAGCTTTCAGCTCTTAGTGTAAGCTGGATACCCACTGCTTTTTTAATGTCAAGCGCGATGTTTATTCTCGTCTTCGGCCGTCTTGCGGACATGTTCGGCCGTAAAAAAATATTTCTCATTGGTGCTGCGTCTGTAGTGTTTGCTTCGATTCTTGCCTCGCTAGCAACGGGTGCTGTCAGCTTAATAGGAGCCAGATTTTTACAAGGCGTTGGCGCTGCCATGCTTTATGCGACGCAAATGGCTATTGTATCCTCTGTGTTTCCACTGGCCACTCGTGGGCGCGTAATCGGTCTCGTTATTTCGTTTATCTATATCGGCTTAGCCAGTGGCCCATTATTTGGCGGGATCATAGTCGATCAGCTTGGCTGGAGAATAAATTTCCTCCTACAGATCCCGCTGGCAATTTTAGTGTTCTGCATTGGAATGTATAAAGTAGAAGGCGACTGGTCTGCAGATGAAAGAGGCGTATTCGATTTTACTGGAGCGCTGATTTATTGCTTGGCGATATTCATTATCTGCACCGGAGCCTCATTTCTGCCAAGCTCAACCGGTTATGTATTAATGGTTGCCGGGCTCATCGGCGTCGGCATTTTCTTTCGGCAGGCTAGATCAAGCAACCATCCACTTCTCGATGTGAAACTCTTCTTTACTAATAGAACCTTTACTTTTTCCGCTCTCGCTTCGCTTATTATGTACAGCGCAACCTTTATGAATGTCGTCCTGCTGAGCTTATACCTGCAATATCTTAAAGGTCTGTCGCCATCTGCAGCCGGCCTAATAATGATGATTCAACCGCTCACAATGGCAGTTTTTTCGCCCCTTATGGGCAAACTTTCTGACAGCATTGAGCCGCGGATTCTTTCGTCTGCGGGGATGTTCGTTACCGCTATGGGACTAGTACTACTAGGTATGTTGAACAGCAATTCTCAGACCTCCAATATCGCAATAGCGCTGGTAGTGACTGGCCTCGGTTTCAGCCTGTTTTCTTCGCCTAATGTGAACGCCATAATGAGTTCAGTGTCCAGAAAGCATTTAGGTGCAGCTGCTGCCGCAGTCTCGACAACGCGCATACTGGGCCAATTGTTTAGCATGGTATTAATAACACTGATAATCGCCCTAACTTTTGGTGCTACCCAAATCGAACCCGCCAATTATGTCGAATTAGAGAAGACTATACGGTTCAGTTTTTATTTAGCTGCGGGTTTGTGCGTACCCGGACTTTTTTTGTCGGCAGTACGCGGCACAATTCATTCGAGGCAATAGTGATTGATGACTGAAAGACGAGAACATAGTTACGGTTGTTGGCCTTCGTCTCTTACAGCGGAGAGCGTCAATCTTGACTCGGGAGAGATAAATTTTTTAAGAGCTGATTCCAACGGAGTCTGTTTTGTCAACTCTGTAAATGGCGAAAAGGATAAGCAAGCTGTTTGGCATCTCTCTTCTCAGGGAGAATTGAACCAACTATCGCCGATTCGCTTTAACGTAAGGAGTCGAGTTCACGAATACGGAGGCGTCCCTTACTGCGTTCATGACAACATTCTATGGTTCTGCAACCTCGCCGACCAGGCTATTTATACGCAAGAACTCTCCGTAGATAGAACGCCCCCGCCTGCGGATTTTGCGGAAGCCAAAGCACTCACTCCCGTGGATCCTTCTATCGCCGGCAAGCTTCGATATGCAGATTTCTTGATAGACCCGAATTTTAAGCGCTTAATTTGTGTTCGCGAAGATCATCGCCTCTCCGAGCCAGTCAATTTTGATGCCAATAGCGTCATCAATTCTCTGGTATCAATAGACTTAGACACGGGGGGTGAAGGTGAGATCCTATACGCAGGCTCAGATTTCGTTTCATCTCCAAGATTGTCGCCCGATGGTAAGACCTTAGTTTGGCAGACATGGTCGCACCCGAATATGCCGTGGGATAATACTGAAATAAGGATTGCTAATTTCGATGCTGAAGGCAAGCTGACAAAAATAAGACAAATTCACCAGCCTCGAAGAGGCTCGCTAGTCCAACCTCTTTTCGACAAAAAGGGTCAGCTGTATTTTATTTCCGATTGGTCTGATTGGTGGAATCTGTACCGAGTTAGTACCGAGGAATTAGAGACTACATGTAAGGCGGTAGCCATTCACCCTCTAAAAGCTGATTTTGCTCCTCCCCAATGGCTGCTCGGTCATCGCAACTACTTACTATTAGACGATGAATCCATACTCGTGAGTTTTACTCAGGATAGTCAATGGCAATTGGGCTTGTTGCGAAACATGTCACATGATGCTTGGGAAATGCAGAGCATAGCGGTTGAGTATGGTCAGATTGAAAATATTTGCGGCAATGCTGAAACACATTTTTTTTCTGCTGCTACTGCTAATCAAGAAAACGCTATTCACTGCATGCAGTTAAAAAAAGGGGGGGGACTCTCGAACTTTATTATCGAACGGATTTCGCCTAGCGGAGATTCTGAAGTAGACATTTCTGAATTCTCTAGTGCTAAAACAATTTCCTTTAAAACCGAGAACGGTGAATTGGCCTATGGGAATTTTTATCCGCCTTGTAGCTCACAATACAAGGGCTTAGTCGATTCTCTACCCCCGTTAATAGTCAGCGTGCATGGCGGCCCCACGAGCAGTGCCAAGACCTCTTTGAACCTAAAGCTACAATTTTGGACCAACAGAGGCTTCGCAGTCATCGATATCAATCATCGAGGCAGTACCGGATTTGGACGAAAATTTCGTAACAGCCTCTACCCTAACTGGGGACTATTCGACCTTCAGGACATTGAATCGGCAGTGCGCCACGTGATCGACAAAGGCTTAGTTGACCCCTCAAAAGTGGCTATTCGTGGCGGCAGTGCAGGAGGCTATTCGGTGATGGCCGCCTTAAGCAAAAGCAGCCTATTTGCCGCTGGTGTTAGTTACTACGGAGTAAGTGATTTGGAGGTCTTAACTCAGGGCACGCACAAATTTGAGTCTCGTTATCTCGATCAGCTAATTGGGCCTTACCCGGAGGCTCGAGACGTCTATCTGGCACGATCGCCAATCTACAACATCGACAAGATCAACTCCCCGCTTATGTTATTGCAAGGCCTGGAAGATAAAGTAGTTCCTTCAGATCAGGCGGAAGGTATTTGCAAAAAATTGAAGCAGAAGGGCGTCGATGTTCGTTACATTCCTTTCGCGGGTGAGGGTCATGGCTTCAGGCAATTACAAAATCAGGTGTTAGCGCTAGATTCTGAGCTAAGTTTTTATCGAGAAGTATTAAAATTGGGCTGCACCTAGTAAGGGTGATAAGGCTTATTAATTTCTTTATTTTCCTATATATTTCAACAATTAAATCAATATTCCATGCTCAATAGCTGCTGGCAGCGTCACAAACTATTACAATATCATTTGAATTTGTAAAATCCAGCATAATCACTACAAAGACGGTGGCTCTTGTCCGTGTTTCCTGATAGTCTCCATGATGCAATACTGGAAGATATATTAAATTAATTATTGTCTAAAGCTTGGAGAGTAACGATATGTGGACTAAACCTTCTTATCAAGATATGCGTCTCGGTTTCGAAATCACTATGTATTTCAAGACACGTTAAGAAGAGAGATCTTCTTAAAAAGTAAGGCTAAGTAGCTTCGGCTTGTATATTTGCCCGCTAGGGTTTTAAATTAAGCTGAATCACTAGCTAGTGCTGGAAAGACGCCGGACTTAGTCTGGCGTTTTTTTTGACCTGCTTTTGGGTCAGATCGAGAGATACTTCCATCTACTCACCCTTTAATATTGGGAACTATCCATGTTTGTAAGAGTTTTAGGTTCAGCAGCGGGCGGTGGTTTCCCGCAATGGAACTGCAATTGCCCGAATTGCTACGGCGTGCGCAACAAGACTATCAATGCCGTTCCAAGAACCCAATCATCTATTGCAGTCAGCGCCGATGGCATCGATTGGGTACTATTTAACACGTCTCCAGACCTTCTTGCACAACTCGCCGCCTTTCCAATTTTGCAGCCCGCACGCACGCTCAGAGACACGGCGATTAAGGCTATTGTCTATTTGGATAGCCAGATCGACCATACAACCGGCTTGTTGATGTTACGCGAAGGCTGTCCACACGAAGTTTATTGCACCGATATGGTCTATGAAGACTTGAGCACTGGTTTCCCCTTGTTTACTATGTTGAAGCATTGGAACGGGGGAGTTAATCGGCACTCGATTCCTTTAGATGGAAGGAGTTTCAAAATTGCGGGCATTAGCGGCTTAAGCTTCACCGCCATCCCAGTTACCGGCAAGGCCCCACCGTATTCACCGCACCGAAACGACGCGCACATAGGCGATAATATCGGCATTAAAGTAACAGATGAGCGTAACGGCAAGAATCTTTTCTATTCCCCCGGGCTAGGTGATTTAACTGATCAGACTCGGCAACTCATGAGAGAGGCCGATTGCCTGCTAGTGGACGGCACATTTTGGCAAGAAGACGAAATGCTGACGACGGGTGTCGGCGATAAAAGAGCAAAAGACATGGGCCACTTACCACAATCAGGTGAGAATGGCATGATCAATGTTTTGAAGGCTATGGACAAACCGAGAAAGATCCTGATTCATATAAATAACACTAATCCCATACTCGATGAGGACTCCGAGCAGAGGAAAATTCTAGCTAGTGAAGGAATTGAGGTCTCGTTTGATGGCATGAATGTGAAGTTATAGCCACCAAACGTTAATCATTAACGGACCATTACTGAAGAGAGTTACGTATACCCTATGAGCGAGTTCAGCCTTGAGACAGTGTCATTTAAATTGAACCCTCGATATCAATTTCAATGGGAGGAAGCGCAGCAGTGCCATGTTCTGCTTTATCCCGAAGGATTAGTAAAGCTAAGTGACAGCGCAACTGCGATTCTGCAGCGCTGCCAACAACCAACCACCACGCCCAGACTTTTAGATGAACTCGAGAAGGCATTTCCTGGAGCCAAAGGCTTGGAGGATGACGTCAAGGAGTTTTTAGCGGATGCTCAGAAGCAAGTCTGGATAGTGGAGGTAAGAGACTAAAATATGGAAAGTGCGACTACTTATATTCCTATGTGGCTGCTAGCTGAGCTTACTTTCGCATGCCCCGTACAGTGCTCCTATTGCTCTAATCCACTTGAACTCTCTGCATCTCGCAAGAACGAGTTAAGCACTGAGGAGTGGATTCGCGTTATGCGGCAAGCGCGTAAGCTAGGTGCCGTACAGCTTGGTTTTTCTGGCGGCGAACCGTTAGTTCGCACTGATCTTGAAGAGCTAGTTGTCGAAGCCAAATCACTGGGTTACTACATCAACTTGATCACCTCTTCAATCGGCTTAACGACCGAAAAGATAACCACGCTAAAAGGAGCAGGTCTTGGCCATATTCAAATCAGCTTTCAGGGTAGTAATCGCGAATCGAACAAGCTTCTAGGCGGGACAGATAGCTTCGATCACAAGGTGGCAATGACCAAAGAGGTCATCAAGCAGGAGCTCCCGTTGGGCCTAAATTTTGTATTACATCGACAAAACATGCATCAGGTAAAAGAGTTTTTAACCATGGCGCAATCTCTAGGGGCAGAGTTCGTAGAGTTGGCAAACTGCCAATACTATGGATGGGGTCTCCACAATAGAGAGCACCTACTGCCTAGCCAAGAGCAGTTGATCGATGCAGAACGCATAACCAACGAATTTAGAGAGCAGCACAAGGGGGACATGGATATATTCTTTGTCGCACCTGACTATTACGACGATAGACCAAAAAAATGTAGCAACGGTTGGGGCTCGACCTTCATGACAGTGAATCCGGAGGGCGAGGTATTACCCTGTCAGGCTGCGAAAGTAATCCCCGGGTTGGAATTCCCCAATGTTCGCGATCACGAATTGACAGACATCTGGCACAAGTCAGATCTCTTCAACCGTTTTCGCGGCACCGACTGGATGACAGAGCCCTGTAAGAGTTGCCCTGAAAAGGAAATCGATCTTGGCGGCTGCCGTTGTCAGGCGCTTATGCTTACTGGCGATGCCACGAACGCCGACCCTGTTTGCAGTCTTTCACCTCATCATGACGAAGTTTTGAGAATTACAAAGAAGGCGCAAAGACCATATCAAGAAGAAGATATTCGCGAGCTGGTCTTTCGAAACCCCGGGAACTCGAAAAAGATAAGATCAAAAAAATCCTAACCAGCCGAATGGGCAAATAAAAACGCAGGTTACTCACCACAAAACAGAGAATGACATGACTGAAGCTTGGACCAGAAAAGAATTCGAGGAAAAACTTAAAGAGAAAGGCCGGCTGTACCACATACATCATCCTTATCAGGTAAACATGAATTCTGGCAAGAGCAACAAAGCGCAAATTCAGGGATGGGTGGCAAATCGGTTTTATTATCAGACGACGATCCCGATCAAAGACGCTTCAATAATGGCTAACTGTAGCGAGCGCGATGTACGCCGCCAATGGATGCAAAGAATCCTAGATCACGACGGTGTTGACGGTGATGACGGAGGCATAGAGGCATGGCTACGCCTAGGAGAGGCGGTGGGTATGAGCCGGCAGGAGATACTGTCCCAAGAGCACGTGCTACCCGGCGTTCGTTTTGCCTGCGATGCCTATCTAAATTTTGCCCGTAGAGCGAGTTGGCAAGAAGCAGCGTGTTCGTCGCTGACAGAATTATTTGCTCCAGAAATTCACCAAAAAAGGCTCAATACATGGCCAGATCATTATCCCTGGATCGACATCGAAGGCTACCAATATTTCAGAAAGCGCCTATCGGAAGCCCGCCGCGACGTGCAACATGGACTGGATATTACCTTGGAGCATTTCAAAACGAGAGAACAGCAGGAGCAAGCCCTGAGCATTCTTCAATTTAAGTTAGACGTACTCTGGTCAATGCTTGATGCGATGCAAATTGCTTATGTCTATGTCGAACCTCCTTTCCACAGTTGTCCAGAACTTAATATCTAAAGGTATGTTTGATGCCAGAAGTAAGGTGACATTAAAGTCGGTGAAGTGAGATACAAAATTGGGATAAGGACTTTATCAATATCATTCACCACAAAATTCAATGCTAGATCTAGTCAGGTAGAGGGGACAAATTAGCCTGAAATTGTAGCCTTCGCACGAATTCTAGCCCTATGGCCACTAATTGGCATAAGCACTTTATTTAAAATCTATATGTGCTGAAATTAAGCCAAAATGGACCAATATTCGACTTTATCATTAGATTAATGCTTTCCCTAGCAGTAGGTTTCGATTCTAAAACCTCCCAAGTGATTTGCCATCGCACCAACCACATCCCTCTCCGTCACATCGGTCGCGTTCTGAGACTGGCACTTAAAGCTCACGGTCAATTGGGTCAACATCATCTTCGTTCCTGTAAGAATACTCTTCTAGCGTTAGATGATTTTGACTTTGCTTTTCTGGTTTTGACTTTACTAAGGACTCGCCACTACCTCACGGGGTACTTACGGGTTACCCGAAGCTAGAGTTTCATTCGTTGAGTTAGATTTAGAATTTGTCCTCGCCGCGCTATTCTTACCTTTGCTGTTCACTCTTCGCAATCCATGACCCAAAACTAGCTGCCATGATCTGAAGGCGGGGTTATTCATAGGGGCGTGAAAGTTAATCTCCACTCAGTTATCCATATTGGCCTCCCCCTACTTGCAATACCTGGATCACATCTCGAACGACTGATTTTAAACTCTCGTCCCCGATGCAACTCTAAGAGTACCGCTCGAGAAAGCTTGAAATGACCGTAGGTCAGTTATATACTTGACCGATGTTCATTAATATCCGTTGAGACCGACCCAAGTGCCAAGCAGATCGTTTAATAAGAGAGGAGCCAGGCATGGATTCGGTCGTCGCAATTAGTCAGGGAACGCCGAGCTTAAAGGAAAAGTCGTGGAGACGGGAAACAGTGTTGGGGGCCGCCGAGGTTTACTTTCTCGAGGTTGGCTACGTGGCATTTTCTATGAATCGGCTTGCTGGGAGAGCCGGATTGGGGAGGGGACACTCTGCCGTTGCTTCAGGACGAGAGAAAAATTGTTCATAACACTTTATGAGCAGAGCCTGATTCGATGGAGCTGTGTTTTTACAAATTACCTAGTGAAACGAATGTCGAGCAAGGGTTATGCGAGGGCGTTATACCTTACTGCCCTAGCGGATCGCGCTTTCTTGCCCTTGCTCAACAGGCTTGAACACATCATCGAGCACCATGTGGAGATCGACAAACCAACCAACTCAAAAAGAGTGTCTATATGCCAGATTGAGAAGATAGCTGCATTAACATCTACCTCGCTTAATATAAATGAATTAAAAGCGACAGAGGTCGTAAATACGTTAGGCGTACTTCTGATCGACGCAACAAAATCAAGCCAGGAGGCGTCGCTAGATAGTGCGAACCTGTCTCAGGATTTTGAAAATTTTTTGTTAGTTATTCGTCTGAATCTCTCTTTGTAAAAAATACTTTTCGTATTATAGAAGCTGTACGAAAAGGCGTTTTTTGAAGGCTTAGAAAAATTTTTTACTCACTCTAACGACTGCCTGCTGATAAACGAAATAGGATGAAATAAAAATTATGAATACACCACATTCTGACAACGTCATCGCACTACACTCTCAAAACTTGGAATCACTCGTCGAGAGGCAAAGGAGCATGTTTCGAGCGGAAGGCGATGTCACCTATTCAACGCGAATCGACCGATTACAGAGACTTAGGGCACTAATTGTTGAAAATAAGACAGAATTTTCGATGACGACTAAACGTGAGTTTGGTGGCGCACGTTCCTATGAGTTCAGCTTGTTTTCAGAGTTTGCGTCAAAGGTTGAAGCTATCGACTACTCAATGAAACATTTGAAAGAGTGGATGAAACCAGAAAAACGCAAAACCAATAAACCGATGAATTTTTTGGGAGGTAAGAGCGAGGTTAGGCATTTCCCCAAGGGCGTTGTTGGCATCATTTCTCCTTGGAACTTGCCGTTTGGCCTGACGGTTGCGCCTCTGACAAGTGCGCTTGCTGCAGGTAACCGAGCGTTATTGAAACCTTCAGAGTTCGTTCCTGAAACAGCGGCATTGTTTGCGGAAGTTGTCCCAAAATATTTTTCAGAAGATGAAGTTGCGGTCGTAACCGGTGGCGCAGATATCAGTCAACGGTTTGCGGAATTGCCTTTTGATCATCTTCTGTTCACCGGCTCTACTAAGGTCGGCGCAAAAGTAATGCAGTCAGCCTCGAAACATTTGGTTCCCGTCACGTTAGAACTTGGCGGCAAATCTCCTGTCATTATTGGTCGCAGTGCAAAGCTTGACCTGGCGGGAACACGCCTGGCATTCGGTAAGCTCCTAAATGGTGGTCAATTATGCTTGTCGCCAGACTACGTTGTCGTTCCGGAGGAACTAGAGGAACAACTCATCGCGCGGGTGGTTAAGGAGACACAGTCGATGTATCCGAACATTACAGAGAATGAGGATTACGCGGGTATTATAAACGAAAGACACTTCGCGAGGTTGCAAAACTACATTGATGACGCGGTTGCCAAGGGAGCAAAGCTCACGATTGTTGGTGCTGAAAAAACGCGGGCGTCTGATGGCAATCGTCGTATGCCCTTGCATATTTTACAAAACGTCAATGAAGACATGTTGGTTATGCACGAGGAAATATTTGGTCCTGTTCTGCCTGTGATGACCTATTCTGATGTCTCTGAAGTTCCAGATATGATTGAACCTCGTCGAAACCCTCTTGCCATGTATTACTTTGGCAAAGATAACCGTGAGCAAGAATACTTACTTAGCCACGTACAAAGTGGTGGGGTTTGTATCAATGATATTACGCTTCATTACGTACAGGAGGACCTTCCATTCGGTGGTGTTGGTGCTTCTGGCATGGGTGCTTATCACGGGCCAGAAGGATTTAGAAGCTTAAGCCACTCGCGCGCGATTTACAGCCAAACCATGATTGATGTTTTACCTATCGTTGGAGCGCGCCCCCCCTTTGGTGGAAAGTTCAGAAAGAATATAAGCAAAATTTTAGGTTCAATCTAAAATTATAGGCCGCGAATCTTAACGTGTGCTTCACGGTCGATACTCGGTTCCAAACCCGAAGCATTGGTGTCGCTTGACTCAGCGAAGGCAAATAATCGCAGCGTTCCAGAAAGAGGAGAACAACATATGTACAGAACAACGGGGACATTATCGTGACTATAAATCGCCAATGGCTGCTAGCTGAGCGACCTGAAGGAATGGTTGGTCCACATAATTTTAAGTACAACGAGACCGCAATTCCTGAACCCAAAACTAAAAAGGTGCTAGTGAAGAATCTATTTCTATCATTTGACCCTGCACAACGAAATTGGATGGTTGATCGTAAGGCGTATCTGCCGCCAGTGGCTATCGGAGATCCCATGCGTGCAGGTTCTGTTGGGCAAGTAATAGATTCGCGTCACGCGGAGTATCAAGTAGGCGATCTCGTCCAAACTACCGGCAATTGGCAAGATTATGTGGTTGCTTCTCCCGGTGAAGGTCCAATGGGGTTGGTCAAATTGCCGTCAGGGGTATCCCCTGAAATGATGTTGTCTGTGCTCGGTATAACGGGGCTTACGGCGTATTTCGGCTTACTAGAGATTGGCCAGCCTAAACTTGGCGATACCGTTCTTGTTTCTGGTGCTGCAGGTTCTACCGGCTCGTTTGTTGGTCAGATTGCAAAAATTAAGGGTTGCCGTGTTGTAGGTATTGCTGGCGGCCCAGATAAGTGTCGGTGGTTAAAAGAGAC
>OJIR01000283.1_pt1 | contig 17164 bp, 9 predicted proteins | sample 1595711 | NCBI WGS metagenome assembly OJIR01 (sample SAMN05416846, study PRJEB24817) | seawater metagenome | isolation source: Sea water | place: Canada:Atlantic | collected 2013-07
CGAGATAGGAGTCCGTCTCGTGGGCTCGGAGATGTGTATAAGAGACAGGTTACCGGCGAGATCACCTATGGCATCGAGCGCATTGCGATGTATCTGCAGGGCGTCGATAGCATCTACGACATCGTCTGGACCGACGGGCCAAATGGCAAGGTAACCTACGGCGATGTATTCAAGCAAAACGAAGTCGAAATGTCGGCGTATAACTTTGAACACGCAGCGACCGACCTGCTGTTTGGTTATTTCGATGACTGTGAGCAGCAATGCAAAAAACTGATTGAGAGCAAGCTTGCACTGCCCGCCTACGAACAGGTGCTTAAGGCCTCACATTATTTCAACCTTCTCGACGCGCGCCATGCCATTTCCGTCACCGAGCGCCAGCGCTTTATTTTGCGCGTTAGAACATTGTCTAGGCTTGTTGCCGAAACGTATTACGCAACGCGCGAAGCGCTTAGCTTCCCGCTTATCGCCGACGACTTTAAAGAGGAGTTTATGCAGCATCAAAAGGCTAGCGCAAGCTCAGGTGAAGGCGAGACGAAATCAAGCGAGTCTAAGAAGAAAGCAAAAAACAAGGAGAAGTCGTCATGAGTACCCGCGACTTTTTAGTAGAGATCGGCACCGAAGAGTTGCCGCCTAAGGCGCTAGCGAGTTTATCGAAAGCGTTTACGAGCGAGATTCTCGCAGGGCTCAAGAAACTGCAGCTTGGCTTCGCCGATTCAGAGAGTTTCGCCACACCGCGCAGACTCGCGCTGCTTGTTAGCGGCTTAGACGAGTCGCAGGCAGACAAAGCAGTCGAACGCTTCGGCCCCGCAGTGCAGGCTGCTTTTGATGCAGACGGTAATGCGACGCCCGCAGCACTAGGCTTTGCAAAATCGTGCAACGTAGCAATCGATCAGCTCCAACGAGCAGAAAAAGACGGCGTCGAGAAACTTTTCTACAGTGCGTCGCAGCCAGGTCAACGGACGAGCGCGCTACTTAGTGCAATCGTCAGTGAGGCGCTCGACAAGCTGCCTATTCCTAAGCGTATGCGCTGGGGTAATTCGCGCGCAGAGTTTGTACGTCCGGTGCATTGGGCTATACAACTGTTTGGCGACGAGGTCGTGGCAGGTGAGTTTTTTGGCGTTACCGCCGGAAGAGAGTCACGCGGCCATCGCTTTCATGCCGATCGAGCTATCGAAATAGATAGCCCAGCTAATTATGCGGCCCTGCTCGAGAACCAAGGACATATCATCCCTCAGTTCGACCGCCGCCGTGAAATGATTCGCGAACTGGTGATCGACGAAGGCGTTAAGGCTAACGCCACAAGCATTATTGACGAGGCGCTATTAAGCGAGGTCGCAAGCCTTGTCGAATATCCCGTCGCGCTCACCGGAAAGTTCGAAGAGCACTATCTTGAAGTGCCGCCAGAGGCGCTTATTCTCGCGATGAAGTCTCACCAGAAAACCTTTTACTGCGTCGATGCCGAGGGCAAACTTTTGCCACTGTTTATCGCAGTGAGCAATATCATAAGCAAAGACCCTGCACAGGTAATCGAGGGCAACGAACGCGTTATTCGCCCGCGCTTAGCAGACGCGAGCTTCTTTTTCGAAACCGACAAGCAAGTGTCGCTTGAGAGTCATCTCGCCGCGCTTAAGAAGATTGTTTTTCAAGACAAGCTTGGCACCGTTTATGATCGATCGGTCAGAATCGCTAACTTAAGTCGTGCGCTCGCTCCGCTTTGTGGCGCTGATCCCGCACTGTGTGAGCGTGCGGCAATGCTCTCTAAATGTGATCTTATGACTAATATGGTTGGAGAGTTTGCCGACTTGCAGGGCTTGATGGGCCGCTATTATGCGCTTAACGACAGCGAACCTGCTGAGGTTGCCGAAGCAATAGACGAGCAATACCGCCCTCGGTTTGCTGGCGACGACCTGCCAACCGGGCTAACCGGCGCGGTACTCGCAATCGCCGAAAAGCTCGACACGCTCTCTGGTTTGTTTGCTATTGGGCAACCTCCTACCGGTTCTAAAGACCCGTTCGCACTTCGTCGCGCGGCCATCGGCCTGCTACGAATTCTCATCGAGAAAGAACTAGACCTCGATCTTGCGACTTGCATTGAGCTCGCCTTTGCCGGCTTAAAAAACCTTGATGCGGCGAACGTTGACTGCAGCGATAAGGTTCAGCAGCAAGCGCTAGAATTTTTATTAGACCGACTTCAGGCGTGGTCTTCGGACAAGGGTATTAGTGCTGCGGTGTTCCAATCGGTTATGGCGCTCAAACCGACCCGACCCGTCGACTTCGATCGACGCGTGCAGGCTGTTTCTCATTTCCAATCACTCGAAGAATCTTCGGCGCTCGCCGCTGCGAATAAGCGCGTGTCTAACCTTTTAGCCAAACAGGAAGTCCTTGCAAACGCTGTCGTAGACAGTGCCTTGTTTGTTGAACCCGCCGAAAAAGCGCTTTTCGAAAAGCTTGTTACTGTGGAGGCCGAGGTGGAACCGTTATTCGCCTGCGGTGACTATAAGAAGGGGCTTGCCTCACTTGCGCAGCTTAGACAGACAGTGGATACCTTCTTCGACGACGTATTAGTCGTCAGCGATGATGAGGCTCTACGCACTAATCGTTTAGCGTTACTGTCGCGTCTTCGTCGTGGGTTTCTGCAGGCAGCCGATATTTCGTATCTGTCGTCTTAAGTGTAGCGGAGAATCATACCGTGCCCGTTTTAGTCCTCGACCGCGACGGCGTCATCAATCACGACTCGGTCGATTTCATTAAATCTGCTGACGAATTCGTTCCGCTGCCTGGCAGCGTTTTAGCGATTGCGCGCGCCCATCATGCGGGTTGGAAAGTCGTCGTCGCGACTAATCAATCAGGTCTGGGCCGTGGATTATTCGACGAGTACGCGCTAGCGCAGATGCACGAGAAGTTGATTACACTGGTAGAAGACGCGGGCGGGGCGATTGAGGTAATCGTTTTCTGCCCGCATCTTCCAGAGGCGGGTTGTGACTGTCGAAAGCCGCGAGTGGGTATGTTGACTGAAATAGAGTCGACTTTCGGCCTTTCACTTGCAGGCGAGCCTTTTGTCGGCGATAGCTTGCGGGATTTGGAGGCCGCGATCGCATTCGGTTGTCAGCCGGTGCTGGTGCGCACAGGTAAAGGCAGGGAAACCGAGGCCAAGCTGGTCAGCGAGCCAAACCTACTCGGCACCACAGACCTATCGATTTTCGATGACTTAGCCGCGGCCGTAGAGTCACTTTGCGGGCAAGTCTGACCGGGGCTCGGCTATTACAGCAAGCAAGCCAGACTCGCCCTCACCCCTAGATATCGAGATTTTCGGCAGCCATTGCGTTCTGCTCGATGAACTCTCGTCTTGGGTCGACCTGATCACCCATCAGGGTATTAAACAATTGGTCTGCGTTAATCGCGTCGTCAATGGTGACCTGAAGCATACGGCGGGTCTCTGGATTCATCGTCGTATCCCAAAGCTGGTCTGGGTTCATTTCACCCAATCCCTTATACCGCTGCAGATAGTGACCCTTCATTGCATCTTGCGTGAGCCATTCGATTGCTTCAGCGAAGTTCTTAATCGGGTGCGTCTTCTCTCCACGCTTGGCGTACGCCCCTTCTTCGATCAACCCGTCCAGGGTCGCGCCAAGGCCTGCGAGTGCGCGATACTCACCCGACTTAAAGAAGTCGAGGCTGAAGCTGTAGCTTCGTTCGAGCCCATGTAGGCTTAACCGAACCTCTGGCAGATAAACATTACGCTCGGTATCGTGTTTGATGACGAGGGTTAAGTTAGCACTTGCTCCGGCGTGGAGCTCTGCCAGCTTTGAACGCACCAAGTCTAACCACGTGTTAGCCGAGGCTTCGCTCTGCAAATCGTCTACCGCCAGAGTAGGCGAAAAAATCATCGCTTCTAGCACTTCGGTCGGATAAAGCCGTGCGAGTCGACTAATGATCGCATAGGCATCGTTATAGCTCTTAACGAGTGACTCGAGCGCGTCTTCAGCAATACCCGGCGCCTCGGCGTTAACATGTAGGCTTGCACCCTCGAGTGCCACTTGGGTCTGGTACCCAGCCAACTCTGCTTCGTCTTTGAGATATTGCTCCTGCTTACCCTTGCGGATTTTATACAGCGGAGGCTGAGCGATAAAAATATGACCGCCGTCGACTAATTCACGCATTTGGCGGAAGAAGAAAGTGAGCAGTAGCGTACGGATATGCGAGCCGTCAACGTCGGCGTCGGTCATGATAATAATGCTGTGGTAGCGGAGTTTTTCGGGCTGAAATTCGTCTTTACCGATTCCGCAACCGAGCGCCTTGATTAAAGTGCCAATCTCAGCGGACCCGAGCATTTTGTCGAAGCGCGCCTTCTCAACATTAAGAATCTTGCCTTTAAGCGGCAGGATAGCCTGATTCTTTCGGTTGCGGCCTTGCTTCGCCGACCCTCCCGCAGAATCTCCCTCCACTATGTAGATTTCAGAGAGTGACGGGTCTTTTTCTTGGCAGTCTGCAAGCTTGCCTGGCAGGCCAGCGATATCGAGAGCGCCTTTTCGTCTGGTCATCTCGCGGGCTTTACGGGCGGCTTCACGCGCACGTGCAGCATCGAGCATTTTACCGACAATTAGCTTCGCATCATGGGGATTTTCTAGGAGATAGTCGCTAAATTTGGCAGCCATCTCTTGCTCAACGACGGTTTTAACCTCTGAAGAGACAAGCTTATCTTTGGTTTGCGAAGAGAATTTAGGGTCTGGCACTTTAACCGAGATAATTGCGGTGAGCCCTTCACGCGCATCATCACCGGATGTCGCTACCTCTTTGCCTTTTTTAGCAGCAAGCTCTTTATCAATATAGCCTTTGAGGACTCGCGTTAGCGCGGCACGGAAACCCGCGAGATGCGTGCCACCGTCTTTCTGGGGAATATTGTTGGTGTAGGGAAAGATGTTTTCTACATAAGAATCATTCCACTGCAGGGCAACCTCAACAGTAATACCGTCTTCGGGACGCTCATGGGCGAAATGGAAAATCTTGTTTACAGCAGCTTTGTTCTTATTTAAGTATTCGACAAACGCCTGAACACCGCCTTCGTATTTAAAATGTTCTTCTTTAGCGCTTCGCTCGTCAATCAAGCGGATCGATACGCCCGCGTTGAGAAAGGCGAGTTCGCGGAGTTTTTTGGCGAGAATATCGTAGTGAAACTCGACGCTGCTAAAGGTCAGGTCTGAGGGCTTGAAATGGCATTCCGTGCCCGTTGTGCTGGTCTCGCCGACAATAGCTAGGGGGGCTTGAGGCACGCCGTGCTTATAGAGTTGCTCCCAGAGTTTGCCGTCGCGGCGTATTGTCAGCTTCAGCTCTTCGGAGAGGGCATTAACAACCGATACGCCAACGCCGTGCAATCCGCCGGAAACCTTGTAGCTGTTGTCGTCAAATTTGCCGCCGGCGTGCAACACCGTCATAATCACTTCCGCCGCGGAAACCCCTTCGTTGTGCATTTCGGTAGGTATGCCACGGCCGTTATCCGATACGCTGATGGTCTCGCCCACATGGATAACCACGCGAATTTCATCACAGTGCCCCGCCAGCGCCTCATCGATAGAGTTGTCCACAAGCTCGAACACCATATGGTGCAGGCCTGTGCCGTCATCGGTGTCGCCGATATACATACCAGGGCGCTTGCGCACCGCATCTAAGCCCTTGAGAACCTTGATACTATCGGAGTTATAGTCACTGTTGTTTGCTGTACTAGCAACACTGTTGGTTTCGTCGGTCATTCTTGGTCTCCAGGGGTAGCCCCAGGGTGTTACTTGATACTAGTGTTATCGGACAATTGGGTTGAAAATCAAGCCGTTATTCTACCATGTTCCACGTGGAACTGCGCGATTTCGCTCGGGTCGAGTGCAGCAAAAAGAGACCTTTCGGACGCAAGGGCGAGGCTTTCGAGTTCGACACAGGTGACGAAAAGCTGTGAGCCTAAGGACAACAGGGTTGAAAACACTCGAGCCCGGTTTTCGGGATCTAATTCAGAGGGTAGGTCATCAATTAAATAGAGACACTCAACGCCCAGGCTTTCGGACAAGAGTCGTCCCTGCGCGATTTTCAAGGCACTTACTAAAATCTTCTGTTGGCCCCTCGACAGCACCTCAACCGCAGGGGTGCGGTCAAGCAGCAGGAGTATGTCTGCGCGCTGAGGACCCAACTGCGTCGAGCCATAGCGTCGATCGACCTCCAGAGTCCGAACAAGCTCTGCGTCAAGGTTGGCGCCCTCGGCCCACCCACGCTCATACCTGATTTCCAACGAGGCAACGTGAGACCCTTCGAGCTGAGCGTAAACCTCCGTAAACACAGGGAGAAATCTATCCAAATAGGCGACACGCTGGGCATCGACCTTAACTGATGCCGCGACAAACTCCCGATCCCAAGCCTCGAGTTGGGGTCTATCTAGGCGAGGCGCTTTCAACAGCGCGTTGCGGTTAGCAAGGCACTTTCTCGAGTCGCGCCACGCCGTAAGAAAACTATGTTCCACGTGGAACACTCCCCAATCGAGAAAGCGCCGACGCGCCTTAGGCCCGCCTTCAAGAAGTTGAAACGCCGTGGAATCGATTATCTGTAGGGGGAGGGAGCGAGCTACAGACTCCCAGTTTTTCTGCGTCTCATCCTGAAGGCGAAGCAAATGCCTGCGACGCCGAGATTTACTCAACCCTATACGAAGGCCATCGGTAAGCTGAGAAAAAATAACCGCTTCATCCTTGCCATGAGTAATCAAGGGATCCAGCTTAGCGCTGCGAAAAGACCGACCCGAAGACAGCAGGTGAATACCCTCAAGCAGGCTGGTTTTGCCCGAGCCATTCTCTCCGTGAAATATATTCAGTCGCGGAGACACATCGATAGCTACATCGACTAAATTCCTAAGTCCTGTCACCGTGAGTTTTTCTACTCGACTCATAGCCTTACTCGGCAACGCATAAACGAGAAGGGAGAGGGGACAGCTGACATGACGTTAACTCTGCCGCCTATCGTTACAGCCTCATAGGCATAACAACATATATCGCATCGCTCTCATCACCCGACTCGATGAGCGCGCTGTTGTTCGCGTCGAGCAGGGTTATCTTCGCCTGGCGACTGCGCAGGGTAGAGAGTACGTCAATCAGATAGCTTACGTTAAAGCCCATTTCGAGCTCGTCACCCTGATAGTCCACCGCAACAACTTCTTCGGCCTCTTCTTGCTCAGGATTGTTAGCAAAAATCCGCAATTCGCCGTTTGTAAGAACCACTCTTACGCCGCGATACTTTTCATTAGAGAGAATCGAAGCACGACTAAACCCTTGCTTGAGCGCCTGACAATCACCCAAAATCACCTTGTTGCCACCCTTCGGTAGCACACGGTTATAATCAGGGAACTTACCATCGACAAGCTTTGAGGTGAACGTAAAGTCAGCAACCGCAGCGCGTATATGGTTCTGACCGAACACCAAGGTGATGTCACCCTCGTCTTCGAGAAGCCGTGCTAACTCCATAACCCCTTTTCGAGGAAGGATGAGCTGCTGAACCGAGGCTATGTCGTTCTTAGATTCAAGCGTCTCCATTGCTAGGCGATGCCCGTCAGTTGAAACTACGCGCAAATAATCAGGCGACACCTCAAACAGCATTCCATTTAAATAGTAGCGTACGTCCTGCTGCGCCATAGCAAAGCTGGTGCTATCGATGAGCTCGCCGAGCTTTTTCTGTGGCAAAGTAAGGGAAAATGTGTCGGGTTCTTCTTCGACATTAGGGAATTCCGACGAAGGAAGCGTCACCAGAGTAAAGCGACTGCGCCCAGATTTGACTAAAAGCTTTTTCTCGTCGAGCGACACTTCTACCATTGCATCGTCAGAAAGCGACTTACAAATGTCGAGAAGTTTGCGTGCGGGAACCGTTACCGCACCATGAGTATGTGCAGTCGCGACGCGCGTGCGACCAACTAGCTCAACCTCCAGATCTGTCCCAGTTAATGACAGCTCGTCGTTATTCAATACCAAAAGCACATTCGAAAGCACTGGTAACGTTTGTCGACGCTCGACGACACCGCTGACCAATTGCAACGGCTTTAAAAGAGCTTCCCGAGAAATAACAAAATGCATGTCTACTTTTCCTTGTTCAGCGCGCTCCCACTGGGCACGCCCGTTACTGTTTGTGGAGATCTAATGCCGGGGTTACCGGCCTAACCGGGGCTAGCTCGACAGGAGCCTGAGCAAGTTATTGTAATCTTCTTCTATATCGATCGAGCTTTGCCTTAGCTTTGCGATCTGCTTGCACGCATGCATGACAGTCGTATGATCACGTCCACCGAACGCGTCGCCTATTTCAGGGAGGCTATGGTTCGTTAACTCTTTTGCGAGGCACATAGCGACCTGCCTTGGCCGCGCAACCGAGCGATTACGGCGTTTCGAGAGCATGTCCGACATTTTAATTTTTGAGTACTCGGCCACCGTTCGCTGAATATTATCGATCGTTACGAGCTTATCCTGAAGCGCAAACAAGTCGCGAAGCGCCTCTTTTATTAGCTCAACATTGATCGCCTCGCCCTTAAAACTGGCATGCGCGATTACGCGCTTGAGTGCGCCTTCGAGTTCCCGCACATTAGAGCGAAGCCGTTGTGCAATAAACATCGCCGCGTCGTTAGGCAGCGCGACGTTAACAAGCGCTGCCTTATTCATCAATATCGCCGCACGCGTCTCAAGTTCAGGCGGCTCCACCGCCACGGTAAGGCCCCATCCAAAACGCGACTTGAGGCGCTCCTCAAGCCCGTTTATTTCTTTGTGATAGCGATCGCTGGTCAGAATAATCTGTTGGCCACCTTCGAGAAGCGCATTAAACGTATGAAAGAACTCTTCCTGTGAACGCTCTTTTCCCGCAAAAAACTGAATATCATCGATGAGCAACGCATCGACCGACCGGTAGAAACGCTTAAACTCATTAATAGAATTAAGTTGCAGCGCGGTCACCATCGTAGCCACAAAAGTTTCCGAATGTAGATAAACGACCTTCGCATTGGGCTTTTTAGCTTTTAGGTAGTTGCCTATAGCATGCATTAAGTGAGTCTTACCTAATCCCACACCACCATAGATAAAGAGGGGGTTGTAAGCGAAGCCAGGGTTCTCGGCGACCTGCATCGCAGCTGCACGCGCTAGCTGATTAGACTTACCCTCAACAAAATTATCAAACGTGTTCTCTCGATTGAGCGCGCCTTGATGGCTAAGCTTGCCTTCGATAATCGTATCAACGCCCGACATCGCCGTCCCAGGTCTCCTATCAAACCCTCGTGAAGGGGTTGTAGACGTCAAAATTGGGCTGGCCTGACGAGGTGAAAGTGAATCTTCACTGTCAGCGCTTAAGCTGATTCTGTTATGAAGTACAGATTCTAGTTTGTGTTCTCGAGACTCGGAGTAAGCCCCGGTTGTGGGAAAAGACTGAGCTTGTTGGCCACGCGGAGTTTCTCGATTTTGCAGACTTTCGGGCGCCCCCAGGGCGTTAACCGCCCCCGCTGTTGCAACGACAACGCTGGGACCCGCGAGGTCGTAACCTTGACTGATTGTCACTGATGCAAACACCTCGTCAATCTGACTAAGTAGCTTGGCCTTGACCCAATCTTGAATAAAGCGGTTGGGCGCTATCAGAAGGAAAGAGAGAAATCTCGTTCCCTCGCTGTCTCGTTGTTCAGACACAGAAGGCCGTAAAGGCCGCAGCCAAGTATTGTAAGCCTGAGCTGGTAGATCGTGACGCAAGGTCTCAAGACAATTCTGCCAGATAGCTCCGGCGTCTGGTAAAGAGGGTGGTAAGTGTTCGGTAACAACACTATGGCTGCTAATCGCACGATCATTAATAGCAGCGTTTGGCGAACGATTCGTTCGATCTATCGGTGGCATTTGCTGCGCGCGAGACACCCTGTCGAAAATATCTGATGACACTATTAAAAGCCCCAGTTAATAGCACTAGCTTTTTAGTCAACGCACGTAGCGCGACTTCGTTGTTTTTATGATCAGCAAGTGTAGCGGCTCACAAAAGAGTTATCCACCGCTTAGAAAATATTGCCCACAGGTCGATAGTTATAAAATAATTATATTTAACAATAGTTTGCGTAAATTAACGAAACCGAGATGCAGAGGAGCGCAAAAACTACACACATCTCGCCGCACCCTTGTGGGTAAGTTACCTGTGGATAACCTGTTATTAAGCTCTGGTTTAGTGCGGTCGTACACCCCCAGGTCACCATCACACACAAAAACTAGCGTCGGCAAGTCGCTTCAAAGGAGGAAGTGAAAGAGGCTTCTATCGTAGGTGCCCTGAATCAGGGGCTTTTTTGCGAAACAAGCCATTGCATCTTAGCCTCAAAGGCTCTACTATTCGCGTCCCTCTGTTTTAGGGCAAGGCTGTTTTAGAGCAAGGTCTGCGCGTTTAACCTGAGCGTAAGCTAAGCGCCGCGCAAAACAGAAAAAGAATTCGAACAATGACAATCTTGTTGCCTTGTTTGTTTACTCGGCTCAAGCCACGTAGCCACTTAGCCACGTAGCTCAGACGCCACTAATTATTTAGGTGTAAGTCATGAAAAGAACATTCCAACCAAGCGTTATCAAGCGCGCACGTACACACGGATTCAGGGCTCGTATGGCGACTAAAGGTGGACGCGCTGTTATCAACCGTCGCCGTGCTAAAGGCCGCGCAAAGCTATCTGCATAAAGCTATTTGTAGAGAGAAGCGGGAAACGCCTTCACAAAAAAAAGCGCCCCGACTCTCTCATCGCAAAACTCCGTGGACTCGGTACATTCGATAGATTCGATAAAGCCGATACATTCCGTACATAAGACGAGTGCTTAGTGCCACTTTTTAGTGAACAACTGGCAACTAGCGAATAACAAGCAACGAAATAGTATAGTCACCTAAGCACATGCTTCGCAGGGAAGATCCCGCAAAGACCACCCAGACCATGGGGGCACAATGTCTACAGAAGCATTCCCAAAGACCGCACGCCTCTTAAGTGCGAGAGACTACAAACCGGTTTTCGATCATTCTCGCTATAAAGTCTCCAACAAGCACTTTTTATTCCTAGCCACAGCCTCTCAGGCACGACGACCGCGAATTGGGCTCGTCATCGCCAAAAAACATATCTCCAAAGCAGTCCAACGCAATCGTCTCAAGCGCGCACTACGCGAAGCCTTCCGGCTACGTCAAGCTAACATCCCGCTGATAGATATAGTCGTGCTAGCACGTAAGGATGCTGATAAACTATCGCCCATTGAGTTACGCAGTATGATAACCAAGCTTATAGACGACATAATCACGCGCGAAGCACGAGACACGAAGGCAAGAAGAGACCCTGTATAAATGAGCCTCCTTATAAAGCGGCTGACTGAGCCGCTGAATCGCGCAGTAAATAAAATACTTAGCCCTTTGTTTTTGCTGCTCATACGCTTTTATCAGCTAACCCTAAGCCTGTTCATCGGCCAACAATGTCGCTTCGCCCCGACCTGCTCACATTACACAGCAGAGGCAATTAGGATTCATGGCGCAATTAAGGGTGCTTATCTAGGCGTCAAGCGGATAAGCAAATGCCACCCATGGCATGAGGGAGGGGTGGATCTCGTTCCACCTGTAGATCAAGAACGCTAGTGCACTAACCGTACAAAGCGAAAATACTCACTAAAAGACAAGTAGACACGAATGAACTTTATACGTTTAGGCCTTTATACCGCACTCGCACTAGTCACCTACCTAATGTTACTTCAGTGGCAGGAAGACTACCCACAGACAATCGAACAGGCGAGCGGCGCCGAACCAACAACACAAACACAATTCCCGCAAATAGCGCAAAGCGACGTACCCGCGGTCACCTCGATCGAACCAGCGCAAGCAAGCGTGAGCGCTGATGTCCCAACTCTGCCAGGACAACCCACCATCACCATTACAAATCCAGCGCCTGAAACACTCGTCAATATCACCACCAGCAACTTCGTCCTTAGCATCAACACGGTAGGCGGAGACATCGAGTACCTCGCGCTACCTAAATATTTAAAAGCCCTCGAACCTGGCGCTGATCCGTTTGTCATTCTTAGCAACGGCGATAGTCAAACCTACACCGCTCCAAGCGGGTTAATAGGGCGAGACGGTATCGACAACGACAATCGCGCGCGTTATAGCGTCGCTAACACCGACTACCGACTAAGTGCTGGTCAGCAAACACTCGATGTCGATCTCACGCTCACCACAGACAACGGTGTCGAGGTAATCAAACGATTTAGCTTTGCCGAAGACAGTTATGTTATCGATGTCAGCTATCTCATTAATAACCGCTCAGATTCTGAATGGCGCGCAAACGCTTTCGGACAAATCAAACGCAGCAATTTTGATGACCCCAGCAACGCGGGTGGTTTTGGACGCACCTATCTTGGATTCGTTTCCACCACTCTCGATGATCCCTATTACGAAATCGAGTTCGATGACATCGATGACGACGGCGCCAATACCAACACCACAACAGGTGGATGGATGGCATTCAGCCAACATTATTTTATTAGTGCATGGATAGCTAACGAGCAATCTCAAAATAACTTTACAACGCGCAAGAACAACGCCGGACAGTATTTTGGCGAATTTACCGGCGAAGGAATTACGGTCCCTGCTGGCCAAACTGCGACCTACAGCACGCGCTTCTACGCAGGGCCAAAAGACCAGTATAAGTTAGCCGAAATCTCAGAAAATTTAGATCTAACAATCGACTACAGCTTTCTCTGGTTCTTAGCTGCGCCAATTTACTGGTTACTAACACAGATCAACCAGTTCATAGGTAACTACGGATTCTCAATTATTCTCTTAACAGTGAGCGTGAAGGCTCTATTCTACAAACTCTCGGAAACCCAGTACCGGTCAATGGCAGGTATGCGCCGAGTGATGCCGAAGATGCAGAAGCTTAAAGAGAACTACGGCGACGACCGAGTAAAAATGCAGCAGGCCACCATGGAGCTGTACAAAAAAGAAAAGATCAATCCGTTTGGCGGTTGCTTGCCGATGCTTGTACAAATGCCGGTATTCATCGCACTCTACTGGGTTCTTCTCGAAAGCGTCGAGCTCCGACATGCGCCGTTTATGCTTTGGCTAACTGACCTCAGCGTCAAAGACCCCTATTTCATTCTTCCTTTACTCATGGGCGGAACGATGTTCCTACAGACATCACTAAGCCCAGCCCCTGCTGACCCTATGCAGGCGAAAGTAATGAAGCTTATGCCCATTATGATGACTGGTATTTTCCTTTGGTTTCCAGCGGGACTCGTTTTGTATTGGTTCACTAATGCGGCACTAGGAATACTGCAACAATGGTTTATCACGCGCAAAATCGAAGCGCAGTACGAAGCCAAAAAGAGTTAGCCAATTTATTGTCGGAAAGCCACGTGAATCATCTCACTACCGATACTATCGCAGCGCTCGCCACAGCACCGGGCAAAAGCGGAATCTGTGTCGTGCGGGTATCGGGACCGAATTCGGGCACTGTTGCTAAACAAATTCTCGATTTCGATCCAACCCCGCGAACGGCACACTTATCAAGATTCAAAGACGAAAACGGCGACATTATTGACGAAGGCATTGCCCTTTTTTTTAAAGGCCCAGCATCTTTTACTGGCGAGGATGTGCTCGAGCTTCAGGGTCATGGTGGACCTAGTGTTCAGAAACTACTACTAGAGCGGGTGCTCAATCTAGATGTTAGGCCTGCGAATCCTGGAGAGTTTTCAGAGCGAGCTTTTCTAAACAACAAGATTGATCTAGTCCAGGCAGAAGCTATAGCCGATCTTATTGACGCTAACTCAGCGCAGGCCGCGCGATCAGCAATACGAACACTAAGCGGTGAATTCTCGAACAAAGTAAATCATTTAGTGGCCGAGTTGACTAAGATACGCGTCAACATCGAAGCCGCTATCGATTTTAGTGATGAGGACATCGATATCATTACCGAGTCTCGTGTAAGAGAAGGTCTTCGAGCAATCACCCAAACACTTTCCCTCGCGCTCTCTCAAGCCAACCAAGGTATGTTGCTAAAGGAAGGCATGCACGTCGTTATTGCAGGTGAGCCCAATGCTGGAAAATCTAGCCTACTCAATGCGCTTCTTGGGAGCGAGTCGGCTATCGTAACCTCGATAGCAGGTACTACGCGTGATCTGTTGTCAGAGCGCCTTCAGATCGAAGGTATGCCTGTACATATTACCGACACCGCAGGGCTTAGACGCAGCGACGACGTCGTCGAACAAGAAGGCATAAGGCGAGCCGGTGAGGCGGTAAGACAAAGCGACAAAATTCTCTTGGTTATAGACAGCACTGCGGTAGAAATTACCTTACAGCAATCTGTTAAAACAGACCAAGTGAACAATGACCACGAGCTCTCACCGTCACTCATTCCTCAATTGTTATTAGATGAACCCGGACTCTTCGCGAAGACCCTCGTTGTGTTTAACAAAGCCGATTTAACACCGGAGGCGAGCATAGGCGCTGGCACTGTCCGCATGCCCACTCTGTTAAGAGAACAAGAGGGAGTCCCGGCAAAGCTCGATACGATTACTTTGAGTGCAAAGTTAAACGAAGGAATTGATGGGCTTCGCGAGGCACTAAAGGAGGCCATTGGATTTAATTCGATGGTCGAGGGCGCATTTGTCGCACGCGAGAGACATCTGCTCTCGCTCAAAGCAGCGCGTAAGCTTATTGCCTCTGCAGAGCAATGCTTTGTAGACGCAATGCCGTTCGAACTCGCTGCAGAAGACTTAAGGCTTGCTCAACATGAACTGGGGAAAATAACCGGTCAGATAAGTAGCGATGATTTGCTCGGAGAGATCTTCTCAAATTTCTGTGTGGGCAAATAAGTCGTTCACGCACAGGCTATAAACAGCCTATCCACACTTTACGAGAAAAACAGTCACTGTGCATAACTTGCCCTTGGTGTGGTATCAAATGCCAATAACTCGACTTTATCAGCAATAAACCTGTGTATAAAAAAGGATAACTTATCAGCTCTTTATCCCTTGCCTTTTTTATCCACATTAATCCATAGCTTCGAGACCACTTAACCACAGCCTAATCACCCAGTTTAGTTTTACTTAAATTATTGATTTTTAACACTTAAAATGACTTAACCACAGAAAAACACCTAGCTATATTTATCTATACTAACTCTCTAACGTTCACCTAACGAACGACAAGCTAGCAAGGGGTAGGCTTGTTTAAAAAAGAACAGCGTTGGTTGTTTTTTAACCTAAACTGCAATAAAGCAATTCACTAATACGCTGAATTCTATATACTTCTCCTCCCGTCGACGCCAAGCGCTCGATTTACCGTCTTACACTGACAGCGACCAAAGGAATCTAGAGGCAACCATGACGACTCTGCCCCTAACAACGATGGAATACCCTTCTACCTTCGATGTCATTGTTATCGGCGGTGGACATGCAGGTACAGAAGCCGCTTTAGCGTCAGCTCGTCAGGGTGTGCTAACCATGCTAATTACCCACAGCATCGACACACTTGGGCAAATGTCCTGTAATCCGGCTATTGGCGGTATCGGGAAAAGTCACCTGGTCAAAGAAATCGACGCGCTCGGCGGTGCAATGGCCATTGCGACCGACAAGGCGGGCATTCAGTTTCGTGTGTTGAATGCGAGCAAAGGCCCCGCAGTGAGAGCAACGCGCGCGCAAGCGGATAGGACGCTCTACAAGGCAGCCATTCGCGAAATATTAGAGTCACAGCCCAACCTTAGCCTGTTCCAACAAGGTGTAGACGATCTGCTCATCGAAGACGGTAAGGTACGCGGCGTCATTACACAGATGGGTGTGTTGATTCGCGCCAATCAGGTGGTATTAACGGCTGGAACATTCTTAGGTGGCAAAATACACATAGGCCTCGAAAGTAGTTCAGGCGGGCGCGCTGGCGATCAGCCGTCGATAGCGCTAGCCGACCGTCTACGCAGTCTCCCTTTCAGGGTCAACAGACTAAAAACAGGTACGCCACCTCGAATCGATTCACGTTCGGTAGACTTTTCCGTTATGCAGCAGCAGGCAGGCGATAAGCCACTACCCGTTATGTCGTATCTTGGCACTGCCGACGATCACCCCGAGCAAGTGAACTGCCATATCACCTCTACCAACGAAGAATGCCACGACATTATTCGAGGTGGTCTCGATCGATCGCCAATGTATACGGGCGTTATAGAGGGAACAGGCCCGCGTTATTGCCCTTCTATCGAAGACAAGGTCATGCGCTTTGCCGATAAAAACTCACATCAGATTTTCGTTGAACCCGAAGGGCTAACGACGAATGAGCTTTACCCCAATGGCATCTCAACGAGCTTGCCCTTCGACGTCCAAGTTGAGATGGTGCGAAAAATCAAGGGCTTCGAAAACGCCCTTATTACGCGTCCGGGGTATGCGATTGAGTATGATTTCTTTGATCCTAGAGACCTCAACTACTCGCTCGAAACCAAATTTGTTAAAGGCCTCTATTTTGCTGGTCAAATAAATGGAACGACAGGTTACGAAGAAGCTGCAGCGCAAGGCTTACTTGCCGGCCTGAATGCTGGCCTCGCTGCGCGCGGCAAAGATTCTTGGTGCCCGCGACGAGATCAGGCTTATCTAGGCGTGTTAGTCGACGATCTTATTTCACTCGGGACAAACGAGCCGTACCGTATGTTCACGAGTCGCGCCGAATACAGACTGACCCTTCGCGAAGACAATGCAGACCAACGGCTGACCCCAATAGGCCGTGAACTCGGCTTGGTGAACGACGTGAGATGGAACTTTTACTGCGATAAACAAGCGCATATCCAGCACAGGCTTACGTGGCTTAAAAAAACGTGGTTACAACCCAATACCAAAGAATCAGCACAAGTAGACGCGTTCCTCGAAAAACCCCTGTCGCGTGAATACAGCCTAGCCGATCTGCTTGCACGCCCCCGTGTAACCTACGAGGGGTTATCGGGTGCGCTTGAAGGCAGCGATAAAGCGCTTTCGGCGTACAGCGTCGACACTCCTATCGACGGCCTAACTGGCCTGCTTTCAGAAGCACTACAAACCGAGCTTCTTAAGCAGGTGGATGAACAGGTTAGCATTCACATCAAATACCAAGGGTATATTGACCTGTCTCTTATACACATCTCCGAGCCCACGAGACGGACTCCTATCTC
>OJIR01000285.1_pt1 | contig 17147 bp, 13 predicted proteins | sample 1595711 | NCBI WGS metagenome assembly OJIR01 (sample SAMN05416846, study PRJEB24817) | seawater metagenome | isolation source: Sea water | place: Canada:Atlantic | collected 2013-07
TCTACACTAGATCGCTCGTCGGCAGCGTCAGATGTGTATAAGAGACAGGTACAAGTAGAAATGAAAGACGGTAAGTTTGAAAACGTACCGGGCTCAGAAAAAGACTGGCCAGCAGATTTGGTTTTCCTCGCAATGGGCTTCTTAGGACCAGAGCACGTAGCCACCGACACGCTCGGCGTGGACTATGACGAGCGCTCTAACTATCAAGCGGTCTACGGCAAATACAAGACCAATGTAGACAATGTCTTCGCAGCGGGCGATTGCCGCCGCGGACAATCATTGGTGGTACGAGCCATCAACGAAGGTAGAGAAGCGGCCCGAGAGATCGACCGGCATCTAATGGGCAGCACTGAACTGCCATAGCCAACCAAGAGATGCGCCAGCACATATCCCTTAGTGATAGTGCTGGCGAGTTGATTCAAACTGGCACGTATAACTGCTCTGAAGTAGCCTGCGAGCCAGACCACTTAGGTGAGAGTACTGCCCCACCATCGCAGAGCTAAGCAATGGATACCCTGTCCGATGCACAACCCTAAAACTTTCATTCCTCAAGCAAAAAACAAAAGATGAAAGGCGTAAAGAAAGCCAACCTCCCCACAAAAATATGCCCCACCTGTAATCTACCGTTCACGTGGCGAAAAAAATGGGAGCGAGATTGGGAGCAGGTTATTTATTGCAGTAAGCGCTGTAAGAAGTAAGAAACTAAGCTCCCCAGAACTTAATGATAATTGCAGGCATAGTTTGCTAACGGCCCCAACTCAGCTCACTAGCCGCCACACCTCATGCACAATCAAACATAAAAATAACAACGCCGAAGAATAAAACGTAAGCGCGAACCCAGCAGCGCGAGATGCAGCACCACCCTTATAGCCTTTGAAGAATAAGATACGACCGATAGCAAAAAGCAAGGAACACAACGGCACTGCTGACAACGTAGAAACCGGCATCAAGAAGCACCATGCTGCATATACTGCTAGCGCAAGAACAAACTGCTCCAAGGTATTTTGCAGCAGGCTTTGCAGTACTAAAGAATCTGACGAACCTTTAGTTAAGCCACTACCGTCAATCTCATCCGGGCTAAAAAATCGGAATCTGGCCATTCGTCCAACAGACACAAACATAAACAAGGTCGGTAGTATTATTGATAAGGCTAGGATCTGCGTTCTACCGTGAAAATCACTGATCAGCGAAAACCCAAATGGATCTAGATAAACACCAGAAAAAATTGTGACCACGCAAACAGACATAGCAAAAGCCATACCCTTAGCCACACCCGCCTGTTTTACTGAAATTGCCATACCGCGCCCTACCCTTATCAGCCAAGTTCAAATTGGGATGGAAGTTTAACTGCTTGAGGAGAGCACTACACTAGCCCAGCTTTGGAAAGTTCGTTGTTAAAACACTAGCTAAAATTTGCACCGAACAAAGCTAGCAGCGAATTTTCCTAGGTCAAATTCTCCACACTCCGTTCAGACGCCAAAGTTCAGGCCTGGAAATATTAGAGCGCTTCTGCCGCCCAAAATTTATCCAAACAAAGGGCGCACACGCTACAGTTGACACACTACATGCAGCAGATGGAATCAACACGCCTAATAAGTTTCTAATTCTGTAACGTCGTCCGAATGGACTTTTGAATGGGCATCAACTCTCTAACCCAAAGCGTGGGTGTTGCGTTAAAACCTTGCAGCTTTTCTATAAGCAATTGACTGCCTGCTTCTGCGGCTTCTGGTGTGGCGTATACGCCATAGGTGAGTACGTAGCGCAGTTGGTTATCTGACTTGTAGCGGAAACGGGCAAATCCGCTCAGAGATTGCTCGTTTACTAAGTCTTGGATCTGCTGCGCGCTGGAGAGTGTGACTATCTGTATTGCATAACTTTGGGGGCTTTGCTTAAGCAGCCACTCGGCGTCGTTAATGGCTTGCTGTTTATTGCCGTCGCCATTTAGATTTTCACCTGACGTTGCGGCCGAAGCGTTTGCGCCGTGTAGTGACAACAGTACAACTACAGTACTTAAAGCTTTACGTATGTAGCGAGTAAACCTGTTTTTTTGCGGCTGCTTTAAGGTTAACAAAACTCTGCCAACGTTTTTTCTAGAGCTACAATGCTCACATCTGCGGCGACTCGTACTGTGCCCATTTGATCTGCAACAACAAATCTCAACTCACCATCTACCACTTTTTTGTCCATGCCCATGGCTTCGATCATATCTTCAGATTTTAACGCTAGACCTTCCAGCGTTACTGGCAGATTAAGTTGCTGTAGGAGTTTTTCAATGCGCTGACAGTCTTCTAGCGGCAGTCCACTAAACTCCACTGACAAGCGGGCTGCCATGACCATGCCTATTGAAACGGCTTCGCCGTGTAGCAACCTGCCATAGCCAAGTAGCTTTTCAATTGCGTGACCAAACGTGTGTCCATAATTGAGGATAGCTCGGCGTCCGCCTTCGCGTTCGTCTTCGCTGACTACCGCTGCTTTTACTTCACAGGATCGAGTGATGATATGAGTGAGCGCTGCCTCATCGCGTTGCGCTAACGCTTGGGCGTTGTCTTCCATCCAGGTGAAAAAATCTGCGTCGTAGATAATGCCGTACTTTACTACTTCTGCCAGGCCTGCTGCGTACTCTCTGTCTGGCAGAGTGGTAAGTACTGAAATATCTGCAAACACGGCTAACGGCTGATAGAACGCACCAATCATGTTTTTACCAGCGGGATGGTTTACCGCTGTTTTGCCGCCAACGGATGAATCTACTTGTGAGAGCAGTGTTGTGGGTACTTGAATAAAATCTACACCGCGCTGAAAAGTCGCCGCCACAAAACCACATAGATCGCCGACGACACCGCCGCCTAGGGCGATTAAACAGGTACTGCGGTTGTGCTTTTTCTCTAAAAGAAAGTCCATTACTTGAGTATAGGTGTCTAGGCTCTTGTAGCGCTCGCCATCTTGCATTTGAAAAACATCTACCTGTCTATTGCCCAATGCAGCTAGAATTTGCTGAAGATAAAGTGGCGCAATGGTTTCGTTGGTGATCACAGCAACCTGATTGCCCTTAATAAACGGCGCGATGCCGTTTGCCAACTTTGCAGGATCTGAAAAACCGACATCACCCACAAAGATGGGGTAGCTGCGCTCGCCCAAAGACACCGTGAGCGTTTGATTGCCGGAAGTTGTCGTGTTTGTTGTATTACTCATTAGTTCTCTAGAGCCCTTCTAAATGGCCAAGTGCGATGCTTTGGTTATTTGCGTTTGTTGATCTGGCGCATAATTTGACGAACTACTGCTGTCGCATTCTGACGATCTGTAGATATGCGGTAGTCTTCAATTTCTTGATATAGCGGCGCGCGCTTTTCTTTTAAATCTTTGAGCACTTTGCGTGGATCTGCTGATTGCAGCAACGGGCGCTTCTTATCTTTGTGGGTACGTGCATAGAGTTTTTCTAGTGAGCTGTCTAAGTGAAAAACCAAGCCACGTGCTGCTAAGTTTTGGCGGTTTATTTTACGCAACACAGCCCCTCCACCGGTGGCCATTACAATGCCCTGCATCTGTGACAGATCATCTATGACTTGCTCTTCGCGGTCGCGGAAGCCCACTTCTCCTTCCACATCAAAAATCCAGGCAATTTCTGCACCCGCGCGCGCTTCTATCTCATGATCTGAGTCAAAAAACGGACGATCTAAAGCCTCCGCCAATTGCCGGCCAACTGTGCTTTTACCCACAGCCATCAATCCGACTAAAAATATGTTCTGCTCATGCATAGACTGTCAGCGTTTGCGCGGCCGCAAAAAGCCCCGAGTTATTTTTACGATGTGCAGACGAGAAGCGCGAAAAATTATGCCTAGGCACAACCCAACCTAAGTTAGGGTAAATAGGCAGCCGCGGCCAATCCCGTCTTGAATCCGTGAATTGTAATCTAAAACGAGGGCTGGAGTATGCAAATCCAACATGACAAACGCCTTGGCTCGATGAACTAATCTTTAGGTTGGCGGCTTAATGAGGAATGGTGCAGCGAGAAACGGTGCCCTGAGATGCGTTAAGTTTAGGGCGCAGGACTTGCGTCGCTCAAGGAAGCGTTACCGACTGCTGAAGCGTTGGCGGTTGTGGGTCCAGGGAGAATATTGGGTGTGATAAAGATCAGCAATTCTTGTTTATCTTGTCGTCGCACCGTACGTTTGAACAGGCGACCGATTAAAGGAATACCCGCCAACAAAGGCGTTTTAGTCTGCGCATTATTTTTGTCTTCTTGAAAGATACCGCCCAGCACCAAGGTTTGCCCATTATCCACCAACACCTGGGTTTCTATAGCGTTGGTATTTATTGAAGGAATACCATCGTAAATTTGCCCCACGGTATCTTGCTTCACTTTCAATTGCATAATTACGCGTTGGTCTGGGGTTATTTGGGGCACTACCCGCAAGCTCAACACCGCGTCTTTAAATGAGGTAGACGTTGCCCCGCTGCTACTGGCCTCCTGAAACGGAATCTCAACCCCAGACTCTATAAGCGCAGGAGACTTATCTGCAGTAACAATACGGGGGCGCGCTAAAACTTCCGCATCACCCTGTGCTGCCAACGCTGAAAGCTCAACATCTATGGCGTAATTGGGCCGGGATAATCCCAGTGAGAATGTCGTGCTTCCTGCCTGGAGCACGGGCAGAGATAAGCCTGCAGATGCAGAGACATTAGGAACGTTGGAGCGATTGATTGAGGGCAGCGGAGCACTGGTATCATTAGGGCCGCCAAGGATTGGGCTTTGCGCACCCCATCTGATACCCAATTGTTCGCTGAAAGTTTTGTTTGCTATAACTATGCGCGCCTCAATTGCCACCTGTTGCAGCGGTATATCTAGCTTCTCAATCACATCGGCAATTGCTTCTAATCTAGATGCAATGTCTACAACAATAAGGGAATTGGTGCGTTCGTCCACCACCCCATGACCACGTTTGGAAAGCATGCTGTTTTTGCCAAGGTTAATCAGCGCCAGCATTCGCTTGGCATCACCATAGCGAATTCGGAATAAGTGAGTTTGCAGGGGGGCCAGAGTTTCCACCCCGCGCTCATTAGCCAGATTAGATTTTTCTTGCGCCGCCAACTCTCCAACTGACGCAATAATCATTACATTGTTGTACCGACGCTGACTCAAGTTTTTTACTTTCAAAATAGTCTCTAGAGCATCTTCCCAAGAAATATCTTTAAGGCGCAAAGACAGATTGCCGGTGACGCTCTCACTCACCACTAAGTTAATGTCACGAAGATCTGCTAATAGCTGAAGTACGCGGCGCACTTCTATGTCTTGAAAATCTAGGGTCAGAGGTTTGGTGCTTGGCTGGGGGTGATCTATCTGCGCTGGTGACAACTTAGCAAGCTGCCTGGGTGAACTAGCTACGCTTTGAGGGGTTGATGCCACTATCTTCAACTGAGAAATGAGATGCATTGAGGGGAATGTATTAGCACCCATAATCTCTTGAGCCAAACAATGACCCGGTGTGATGATACTTAGAGTACACAACGCCCAGAGTAGACCGCTGCTTTGACTAACAAGCCTCGCCATTACCCGCGCTTTAAAATCATTTTCTTTCATCAACATTCGATCTTGGAGAAACGCTATCAGGTCTCAATTGCAGGCTGAATACGGCCCGGTTACCAGGGCCGGATTGAGGGTTGAGTTGAGGGATGGATTGAGGGATGGATTGAGGGAAGGACTGAGAGTTTAAAGATTCATCCAGAGAAATGGTGTCCAAGGCAGGTGAAGAAAATGCCATGCGCCTAGCGGCAAAATTTTCAGAGGTTTCCGTAAGCTCAGCATATTTCTTAGGTGCCGCAGTTTCAGTTGATACAATTGGTATATCAGATGCGTTAGGCGCTTTAGGTAAAGAGAGAAGAGAGATGGCATCGGCGCTAACCTCTGACACTTGGAGCCTCGCTTTGGTGACAATATCTCCAGCGCTTATCACATGAATCATCTTGCGTGGATCTCTCACCAATCCCTGGAATACTCCAGCCCTTGCAACGGTGCCAACCAAAACTAAATCAGTAATTTGCCAGTTTGTTAATCGAGCAGTGCGCTGCAACGACAATTTTAGCGATGTTAGTTTCTCGCCCCCTGACCGAAGGCTCTGCCGTGGAAGGGCGTAATCAAAAGGGTTGCGTAGGGGCTCTTGCCACTTAACCAGTTCTGAAGAGACACTTGCGTTAATAGGCAAGACTACTGACCCACAAACAGAGCAAGCGCTTAAGGTAACTAAGTACATCAGATAAGTTATCACTAACATTGGCCGCGCGCGTGGACATTGATTTGGGCTTTTTTCTTATCTGAATTTTCATTTGCCATTGCACTTGAGCGTTCACTAACTAATTCGTCAGCAACTTGGTCGCTAAAAAAATAGAACTTCAGCCTCAACCTACCCTCAAGCATTGGACTGCTTTGGTCACCAGTAATTTCTATTTCCTCAACTACAGCGACATAGCGCGAAAGCATTAACTGCTGCAAAAATGTCAGGAGTTGGTGATATTCCCCAAAAACTTTTAGATCAACCACTTGCGTCAAAAACTGGGGTGGTACCGGAGTGGGCTCGCTATTCCGCCTTGCACCAGATCTCGAAGTCTTAGATGGTTTGGAGACTAGGGGTTTTATACTCCTAATTTGTAGCGCGGTGGCATCTGACAGAGTGCCCAAATACGCTAAGGTTTGAGCGGTCTCATATTCTCGGGGAATACGCGCTAACTGAGTTTGATAATCATCAACCTCGCCGATGAGTTTAAGCAACTTCCCCTGAGAAGCCTCAACATCATGGGCTAACCGCCACTCCACTTCCCGGAGCTCCGTTAGAGGTTTGCGCGCAGCTTCTTCTGCAATAGTTTTATGGAGCAATACTGGGTAGGCCGAAATACAGGCAAGCAAAATAGAAATGCCAACGACCAATTTTTTCACTCGGGTGGGCCATAAAGAAGCACGTTGCAAATATTCGTTTAACCAAACGATGGGCTTAGAAAAATTGATAGGAATGCTAATGCTCATGACGGAACCTCTAGCCCGGCAGAGATAACATCCTTAACAACGTCGTTTTTTCTTTGAGTATGTAGACTCAAAGGTTTTTTCGCAGAAAAGTGTGCTCTTGACGATTTCACTTTCGCACCTGTAATTCGCCATGACACTCCCTCACCAGAGGGTGCGTTCGCATGAACTCGAAATCGCACCGATTGGGGCTCATTACTATGTGTCAAAGGAGCGTCTACAGAGGACTTCTTCTCGCCACCCAATTCAGTGCTGAGTAATTGCACAGATAATTTTAGGCTTGAGACCTCAACACTCTTCATCAGCTGCGCTACTACCTGATTAGAATCTGCAATGCCAATTACAGTTAATCCACCATTGCTGAAATCAACTTCAATGTATCGCGCTCTATCTGGAATTGTATGGGCGAGCATAAGTAAAAGCTGATACCCGCTAGAGCTTTTACTGAGCAGGTTTTGCAGTTCGGTGGCGCGCTTTAGAGTTTTAGTTTTAGATTCGGCCTGGGCATTGAAACCCTCAACAGCCCGTTGATGCTTGGTTATTCTTTTTTCTAACTGTATTCGTTGGCTTATTTGTTGGCTAGAGGCTTGCTGCAAATATAGATCCGTAATTGCGAACGCGGTACAAATCACAGCCCAACTCATGACCATCCAAAGCAGAAACAAGCGTGCTGAGCGCAACCGCTGATACTTCCTCCACGGGGCGAGGTTTACGTCAAACACTGGCGCTTTCTCGGTAAGAAATTTTCTGCGTGGAATCTGCGTACATGTCGGGGAAATGTAGATGACCGGAGTTGTCTATCAAACCCGAGGCCAACCCGAGCGCAACCAACCAATCTGGCTGCATAGCTTTTTGGCCAATAGCTTTGTCGACACTAACTTTATGGACAATAGCTTCGTCAACTATTGCCTCGTCAGCTATAACTTCTTCAAGAGTAGCTTCATCTAGAATAAATTCTGCCGCTTCACTAGCAGGCTTTGATAGTGCAGATACTTGCAGAGGATTAACAAGGTGTATGCGAATATCTAACGGGCTGGCGATCTCTTTAACCTCTTTGACAAAAGCGGCCATTGGCACACCGCTATATGACACAACAATGTCCTGTAATGCTGCCCCCGCCCAACCAACGCAGTAATTCAAATAACTCGCCAGCGCGTCAGCATTTAGCTCTGCCTGCCCCTCTGACCTGCGGTCACTGCTGACCAATTGCACCGAGGCTAATGAATTGTCCAAGCTAATCCAAATCCATACTTGGCCTATCAGGCGCAGCCTTAATGCAGGATCTATAAAACTAATAGCCCTTAATGCAGCGTTAATGCGCGGCTCAAGAGTATGTAAATGTAGGCGCAAACGGGTCAACAGTTGCTCGCGTGAACTGACCTCTCTGCGCGGACACCCAACAAGCACCAGTGCGTCTGCCACGGTGTCTTGCTCTTTTTTTGCTGCCTTTTTTGCGCTGCCTTCATTACCACCATTGCCAGGATCAACCACATACATCAAAAAGATCTGATGGATTGGTAGAGGAAGCTCAATATCTTGTTGACTAATAAGTTGCTGAGTAAGTTCAATCGCGTGGCTGTCTTGTAGCACTAAGGTCCACGGTTTTTTAGGCAGTGGATCGAAGTTCGCCTCCCAGCTAACCCCAAAATAGTGCGCCACTGGACCAAGTGGAATTTGAAAAACTAAATGCGTGTCTAAAGGTAAAGATACCTCCTTCACAGAGCCTTTGGCCGCCTGAATAATCTTTTCCATAGCATTAGCCAATCTGTCCGGCTGTGCAATTTCACCATTAAGCATTACCCCCTGCTCAACGGGCAGATGCAACAATGATGTAATTTGCCAAAACCCCTTCGCTGAGTCTTTGGGCCTAAGGGCAAGCTTACGAGGAGACATATAATGACCCGTCACTTTCAGGCAACAATTGTTTAGGCTATTTCTAAACCCGCAGGCATTTCTATATATGAAGTACAAAAAAGACCAATAATGAAATGGCGAATTGCGCTGCCAGGTTAATTCAACAAGCCGCACTCCTTGGGCGGTAATATCGACACCCACCTTTGTATTGGGGCGTAGCCAAGGCCTTAACAGACGCCTAAACAAATATGCAAATAGGGGCACAAGTGCGAAAAATTGGGGCGTTAAAAATTTCATTACTCTATTCATTACTCTAATAGGTACCGTCTTAGTTGCTGTTTTAGTTACTGTCTAAATTGCCGGATTGACCAGTCGTTCATAAAAGCGCGCAAGCCGGTAGTTAGTTGAGTACCGTGCACTCCCAAAAATGTATTTTCGAATATTTGAACCGCAATACATATTGAGATGGCGGATAAACGCGTGAGCAATTACCCCTTGCCCTCAGAGTTTTTGCCACCTCAGAACAAGTACATTTGCACAAAGAATAGCTCGCTACTGTTGCTACCTGCCTAGGGTTGGTTATGATGAAACAGCACCGCGAAAAACCTTATCGAATATCATCATGACCAGCTCACCTCGGCCCAGTCGAAGACGAAAAATTCTATTATTCCTAGTCAATCTGGGCGTAAGTTCACTGTGCGCGGTGGGTATTGGGTTAGCGGGTATTTACATCTACCTAGACCCGCAAATTCCCAAAGCGGCGACTTTTCGTAACGTAGAATTCCAAACGCCATTGCGGATTTACGCTAATGGCGGCGAGCTGATAGGCGAATTTGGCGAGCGCCGACTAATACCCATTTCCATAGAGGACGTGCCCCAGCACTTTATCAACGCGATATTAGATACCGAAGACAAACGCTTCTATGACCACAACGGTATAGATTATATTTCGCTGACTAACGATATTTTCCAGCTTATTGGCAGCGTGGTTGCGCCAACAGGATCTAAGGCAGGCGGTGCCAGCACCATTACCATGCAACTTGCCCGTAACGTGTCATTTACCTTGGAGCGAAAGTTCCTCAGAAAATTCAAAGAGATGCTTTTGGCATTGAAGATTGAGCAAGAGCTGAGCAAGGACGAAATTTTAGAGCTGTACATCAACATTGTGCCGTTTGGCAAAAGAGCCTACGGCGCGCAAGCGGCAGCCCTGACCTACTATGGCCAATCGCTTAAGGATCTCAAACTAGAACAACTGGCTATGCTGGCAGGTATTCCGCAAAGACCGGAAGCAGGTAATCCAATTAACGGTCCCGCCTGGGCACTGCGCCGGCGCAACCAAGTGCTGGGTCGCATGTTGAACCAAAACTCTATTACCCGCGCTGAATACGACCAAGCGGTTAAAACACCTCTAAGTGCACAGGTGTATGCACGCACTTTAGATTTACCTAGCCCTTATGCCGCTGAATGGGCACGTCAGCAGGTAAAGGGCAAATTTTCAGACTTGTACACGGGCGGGTATGAAATTTACACAACACTGGACGCCAACATGCAGTCCGCTGGTGTTGCAGCCATGCGCAAGGGACTTGAAAAGTACGATAGAAGTCACGGCTATCGCGGGCCTGAAGGCGTTGTATCAGAAGCAATAATCGGTTTGATTAATGCACAGTTTGCGCAGAAGCAGAACCCGGCTCTAGATCAAGGGCGAGAACTAGGTTTAGAACTAGCTTTAGAACAAGGTTTAGAGCTAGGTTTAGAACAAGAAGCAAATCCAAACGGCTCTCTGGTTGCAGTTGAGCAACCTATTAACGATGAAATTTTGACCCCGCTGCAAGATCTAAGAATTTTTGCTGACATGGTTCCTGCAATTGTCACTCAAGTGGGCGTACAGAAAGCCATAGCTTATACGTTAGATGGCAAAGCTCATTCAATTACACGACTAAATTCTTTATGGGCAAGAGCCTATGTGGACGTAGATCGTCGAGGGCCACCGTTGACTTCTATTGGCCAAGTTGTAGCGGTGGGTGACATTATTCGGCTACAAAAACACACGTCAGATAACGCTATTGAGGCGTCTTGGCAACTGGCGCAACTGCCAGAGATACAGGGTGCATTGGTTTCTCTAGACCCAGAAAATGGCGATGTTAAAGCTTTGGTGGGTGGCTATGATTTTTACCGCAACCAATACAACTACGCGCTTCAGTCCACTCGGCAACCTGGTTCCGGCTTTAAACCATTTTTGTACTCAACGGCTATAGCCAATGGCGTTACACCGGCGGATATTTTTCTCGATGCACCGCTAGTTTTTGACGACAAAAATTTAGAGTCTCAATATCGACCGGACAACGATAACAATCGCTACAACGGGCCAACCCGTTTACGCGAGGCTCTGTATCGGTCTATTAACCTAGTATCTATGCGCGTACTTCTTCGCGTAGGTGCTGGCAAAGTGCTCAATCATGTAAAGCGTTTTGGCTTTGATACCAGCACATTCCCACGCAATACCCAGTTGGCTATTGGCGGTGGCACCATGACCGTTGCGCCCTTAGATATGGCCAAGGCCTATGCCGTGCTGGCTAACGGTGGTTATCTGGTAGAGCCACAAATTATCGCCCGAATAGTAAATCAAAACGGACAGGTGGTCTTTGCCAATAAATCGCCTAAGGTCTGTCGCACCTGCCCGGCTGAAGTAGAGCCTACTACCAACACCGCTGCTACCAGACGTCAATCTCTTGCAGCAGACCCAACTGATTGGTTGTTGAGTAATGATTCTCTAGAAGACCTAGTGCAAAGCATTGGACTATCTACAACCAAAGCCAAAAACGCGCCTAGAGTCTTAGACGAGCGTAATGCATTCATTATGCAGTCCATGCTTCGAGATGTAGTAAAGAGAGGCACCGGACGCCGTGCCCTTGTGCTCAAGCGAGGGGACCTTGCCGGTAAAACTGGCACCACCAACGACGCGGCAGACACCTGGTTTAATGGTTTCAACAGCAGTTTGGTTGCCAGCGTTTGGGTTGGCTTTAGCGATCAAGAACCGTTAGGCAGCAATGCATACGGCTCAAACGTTCCGCTGCCCATTTGGGTAGACTTTATGCGCGAAGCACTGGTTGATGTGCCTGAGATATTGCCAAGCCAACCCGCAGGTATAGTGACGATAAAGGTTGATCCCAAAACTGGACAGGCGGTTTCACCATCGAACCCCAATGGCATCTCAGAGATATTCCTCACAGAAAATGCACCGACCGTAGAAGAGTTCAGCAACCAAGGCGGCGGGGAGGTTGATACCATTCGGGCGGTGGATCTGTTCTAAATAACTTCAGTCCTCTACACCGGCTTAAGCCGATTTAGACTTTTTTGAAGTAGGCGAATTGGGCTAAGCTGGTCGAGTTACTGAATAACCTTAATCAGGTCTCCGGCTCTTGGCTCACCTCTGGGGTGGTGACCATTAATCACTCGCAAAGTTTCCTCCCCATCTACTTTGATAGACATTTTGGCAGCAAGCTTTGCATAGGTGTCGCCGGGACGGGCTTCTACTAAAGCAATACTCTGCTTATTAATCAGACGCAGATCGTCAGCGGACATTGCACGAAAAGATGTGACCATTTCCTTAAACAGTTTTTCAAACGCTACAGGGTCACCCTTGTCTTTAATTTCTCCATTAAAAACGTAAACCCCGTTTTCTTTGTACAGCACTGCGATCTTGCGCAGCTTTGGCGTCTCCCCCGGCACCTTTATAGAAGCTAAGTAGCCGCCATACGGACCCGCCTTAAATTCTTCGCCATTCTCCAGGTCGTCACGACGCAGCGTTTTGGTCAAATATTCTTCAGGAGTTTGGTTCTCGGAAGGCAAAGCGGTGCGCCGAGCAGACATGGTGCCCTCGCCATTTGGCTCGTTGCCAAACACTTCTGAGGACGTGGCCTGAACGTTCCAACCCTCTGGGAAAGCAATTTTCAATCGCAATGCACCGTGGTAATAAACACCATCGTGCACAACACCCGTAGCAGATTCATCACCAAAACGCAGACCGGGCAACATCGCATAGTACTCACGCTCAGGGTCAGGCAAATCGACCAACTGCAAATGCTGGGACTGCTCAACCAACTCATTCAAGCGCTTGTTGTGTGCCGGGTGACTGCCAAGTAAACCGTGGTAAATGGTCGGCGCATTTTTTACCGTACGCTGAAAATCATCGTGATCGCGCAGCTGTTGAATACTTGCCAATAACGCCCGAGGGTCATATCCAGCGCGCAAAATAAGGTCGGTGCCTATCTCATCGGCCTCTAACTCGTGCTCACGACGATAACCCGCCAACGCCGTTGCGCTGATGGTATTGGCCAAACCATAAGTTGCACTAGAACCCGTGGCAAAGGTCCCAAAAAAACCTAAGATTTTGGCCATACGACTGCGGGCGATTGTGCGTCTGGAATGAGCACCAACCACGTGACCAATTTCATGACCCAGCACCGCTGCCAACTCATCCTCATTATTAAAGAAAGCCAAAATGCCGCGAGTGACAAAGATATAAGCGTCTGGAGTGGCCCAAGCATTGACGATAGGTTGATCCACTACCACAAAGGTATAAGTCCTACCGGCGTGAGGAGAAACCGCAAGTAAGCGCTCACCAATCTCGGTGACATATGCCTGCCACTCATCATCTGGATAGATAACGCCCTTTTCCAGAAATTCGTTATACATCTCGGCGCCGGGGCCAGCCCGCACCGCGGTAGGTAAAGTAATAGAGGCCATTAACGTCAGAGCCATAAGCCCACTCAAAGCGTGATTAGCAAAATTATGTTTGGTCATTTAACAGTGCTCAAAATTAGACAGCAAAGAAGGTAAAACGCAAAAAACAAAACAAAAAAGGAGAACGGACCATAAGGATATACAGACTAATTTAGGAAATGGAAGCAGTAAGACACCAATTGCCCCTTTTGGCGACAAGAGGCTCTAAATAACGGAGCAAAGACATAATCAGACACTGCCGTTGCGCGTACCAAAGATGGACAAAAAGAGCTGGAACAGCATGGCATCATTGTTGTTCGACAAAATCCTATTATTGCAGGAGGAATCCTCATTAGTAACGGTATTTAGATAAACCTCTTTACAGTAAGACTTCAAAAGAGCAATGCACGCGGGGAAGACTAGCAAATATTAGCGATGAATTTATTGTTCCAACCCAGCCACCTAACTCTAGATTGATGGTTCATTAATTCGAAAATCGTAGGTCAAAGACCTGACCCACTTATTTTGTTAATTTTTTAGGAGCCTAGTTATGTTCCGAGTATTAATTGGAATCATCGTTGTATCGATGTTAATTGCCGCAAGCTCTGGAAGCTTCGCAACGTTAGTCTTTCCATTCGTATTGGTTGGAGGGCTGGTATTTGGAATTCCTTTATTCTTGATCTTCCGTGATTTGGGGTGGCTTAGTTGGTGGCATGCCGCACTAGCAGGTATTCTCTGCGCTGTTGCTCTTATGGTGTTAGTGCTTCCAAGCCCGCCCTCTAGGCGGCTATTAGACTTGTTGTACGCAGTAACTATGGGGGGTTTCGGTGGTGTGGTGCTTTGGATTATCGCTATTTTTAGAAATCCAATGTATCCAGAACAAAGATCGTTCCCTAAATCCATCATTATGATACTACCGATCACTGCCCTATTATTTGGCTATAAAATTGAACTGCAACCTGAATCCTTTCACGGGTGCGTTGTAGGCTATGTAGCCGCTGAAAACCCAACATCATGGGAATATGCTTACGCAGAGGTTGAAGCAGGTGATGGCAATATTTTACAAATCCCATTAACTAAAGGCTCTTCAAACCCAGAAATTATAGGCGGCTGCGCGTCGTACTCTAGAACGAAAAACGCTTCTCTGACAGGGTTCAACTATATAGTTCACTCCACGCGTTCAAATGGAGAATGCTCTCCACCCTGCCTGAGCCAGGCAGACGCCTAGCATTCGGTCGAAGTCGCTCATTTGATTCGCTTGGACGAAAGAATTTCAGAGTCGGGTCATTGATTGATGATGCAGTATTTTGAAAAATCATAGAACAGCGACCTTCCCCCACAATTCTCCGCATTTTACAACGGAGCTAGGTATTCAACTATGAAATCAACAACAGTGCCGATACTTCGATACCAAGATGCAAAAAAATCTATTGTATGGCTGTGTATCACCAGTAGAAGTTGGCGGTGTTACGCAGTGCACTTCGATCTATGTGAGGATCCAGAGAACATCTATAAAATGGTCATTGAGGCTGGTGCCGAAATAATTGATAAGCTTGCTGAGTTTCAGTTTGGTGGTAAGACATTCAGCTGCAAAGACATTGAATCTCATGTATGGATCTTTACTAGCCACAATCCATGGAGAAAATTTTGGTAAGCGTACCTAGCAAGCTGCTCAATCTGACTTCCACTGCGTTGACTGTCTTGTACGCCTCGCCACCCTCGCACAAAAACGATCCAACGCGTTCCGCCAGCATAGCTGAGCGTTAGGCACGCGTAATGCGAATTGAGATACGAGATGAACGTCCCGCTGATTATTCCAAGGTTGATGATCTTATTCAGGCCGCATTTAATGGCAATGCCCAGGCGCAAATAGTAACTGCGCTACGAGAATCTGATGAGCGTTATATTTCGCTAGTAGCTGAGCAAGATGGCTTGCTCGTTGGACATATATGCTTCTCGCCGATTGAATTCGAAGAAGGCTTTAACCATCAAGGTTGCCAATTGTCCCCGATTTCCGTTTCTCCTATCGAACAAGGCAAGGGAATAGGTGGAGAGTTGATAAACGCTGGCCTAGAGCGATGCAAAATTGTGGGTTGGAACTCAGTTTTTCTATTAGGTAATCCTGCCTATTATTCTCGTTTCGGTTTCATGTTCGCTAGTGAAATGGGACTACACTGTGATGGTTCGCTCGATCCATATTTACAATACGTCGAACTAGAATCAGGAATACTGAATGACTGTTACGGTCTTATATCATTTCATTCTGCATTCAATCCGCCAGATACCTAACACTCGGCTGAAGTCCCTTCGGTTCATCGCTGGACGCGCTAACACAGCGTATTTCTCACCGGTGGCCTACCTAGACTAAATGGCCTTTCGAACTTTATTAAAATTAAACGGTTCTGCCATAATCTATTCGCCACACAGCGTTAGACTGCAAATCGGAGAATTGCTACAGAATTTCTAAGGGGCGGAAAAAAGAGAGTGTTACTAGGTACCCCACCAGAGCGGTGAGGCGAACAGACTATCTGGCACAAATCAGAAGGCCCAAATAATGGGCCTAGATAAGTGGACTAACTACCGCCGCTGCTTCTTTTAGCGAAACGCTGACGGAACTTCTCTACACGACCACCAGTGTCTAAGGTCTTCTGCTTACCGGTGTAGAAAGGGTGGCAGCTTGAGCAAACATCCAAATGGAGGTCTTCTCTAAGTGTTGTGCCAATTTGGAGTTCAGCGCCGCAACTGCAGGTTGCCTTCACGATGTTGTACTCAGGATGTATTTCAGGCTTCATAGCGGCTGACCGTCATCAAAATTTTAAGGTCGCAGAGTTTAACAGAAGCCGACTTATTGGCAACCTTGGTGTTGGGATTATATCGGCACAAGTCCCCAGCCGAAACTCTAGGCCGGGCGGTCTCAGCCTCCTACATCACACCCATCGCCACGCCCGCCCCTAAATCTGGCAATCTTTCTTCCCTGGGCTTCGCACTTGGCCCAACTCTCCGTAGAATGCCCTATGAATCAGGCAAATCGAATTATCCAAGTAGCTGTTCCGCGTCCTTTGCACGCGGTCTATGACTACAGCGTGCCTGAGGATATGCCCATTCCAAATGTAGGCGCTCGGCTGAACGTGCCTTTTGGTCGCACTCAGACCATTGGTGTTTGCGTCAACGTTGAGGTTACCAGCCCGCATAAAAGTCCTAAGCCGATTAACGCAATAATTGACGATGACGCCGCCATTACTGGCGAGCTACTGGACTTAGCCCACTGGATGAGCACCTATTATCACCACCCCTTGGGTGAGGTTTTGGCGACCATTTTGCCTAACGCCGCGCGCAAAGGTCTGCCCTTTATTTTAGAGGAAGAGGATTTCTGGCATTTAGCTAATGCTCAATACACCAACCCGCGCGCGCCAAAACAAACCGCTCTTGTTGAGTATATGAACCAGCAATTGCTGGAATACCCGGTTATTTCGGGTAAGGCGTTGGTTGAGGCGGGCTTTAGTCGGGCTATGATCTGTCTCTTATACACATCTCCGAGCCCACGAGACGGACTCCTATCTCG
>OJIR01000287.1_pt1 | contig 17133 bp, 13 predicted proteins | sample 1595711 | NCBI WGS metagenome assembly OJIR01 (sample SAMN05416846, study PRJEB24817) | seawater metagenome | isolation source: Sea water | place: Canada:Atlantic | collected 2013-07
CTCGCAAATCGCTCCAAACCTAAAAAGTTAACAATGCCAGACTTACCTAGTGCTCTCGCCGCCAAACAGGCCCATCGTCACTTCGTTCAGCAAGTAGATCTAACATCTTCTCGTGAGATGCTATGTCGTCAACGCTGGCCATGATCTGTTTAAGAGGCGGAATTTCCCAGCTATGATCAATCTGATTATCGTTCTGCCCAGACGGATCATCGTTTGGATTATTACCGGCACCGAACAGGTTGGTTTGACCACCCGTCATCAGCAGATATACATCTGCTAAAATCTCAGCATCTAACAGCGCGCCGTGTAACTGCCGCTGGGAGTTATCTACCGCGTACCGACGACACAAGGCGTCCAAATTTAACTTCTGGCCTGGATGCTTTTGCCGAGCAATTGCCAGTGAATCTATCACGCCGCAAAAATCTTCTATTTTTCGTTGGGGTGCTAGACCCTGCCGAACAAGAGTGCGAATCTCGCTATCAAGGAACGAAATATCAAAAACCGCGTTGTGGATAATCAATTCAGCACCATCGAGAAAGCGCTCAAGCTCCTCCCAGACATCAGCAAACTTGGGCTTATCGGCCAAAAACGCTTCGGTAATACCGTGCACCTCTTTGGCCCCGTCATCAATGTCGCGCTCAGGATTTAGATATTTATGAAAGTGACGGCCTGTAAACTTACGGTCAATCATCTCAATAGCGCCAATCTCAATGATTTTGTGACCCAGCGCAACTTCTAAACCTGTGGTTTCGGTATCTAATACAATTTGTCTCATTAATTTGCCTGCATTGTATCTATGGCATCGTTCGCCGCTTGATCGACCATCTCATTTTCTCGGTGTCCACTGTGCCCTTTGACCCACAGCCACTCCACTTGGTGCTCAGCTACCGCCACATCTAAGCGCTGCCAGAGCTCTTTATTTTTGACCGGCTTTTTCTGCGACGTCATCCAACCATTGCGCTTCCAACCGGCAATCCACTTAGTGATGCCCTGTCGTACATATTGGGAATCTGTGGTCAGCGTCACGCGCACAGGTTTTTTCAACTGCTCTAAGCCCTGAATAGCCGCCATAAGCTCCATCTGATTGTTAGTCGATGTCTCTTCTGCGCCGGATATCATCTTTTCGGTATCGCCCTTACGGAGCAGCGCTGCCCACCCACCGGGACCAGGATTACCTCTACAGGCACCATCAGTAAATATTTCCACGGACATCTAAATCTCAATATTTGTTTTTTTGTTAAGGTTAATTTTGTGCAGCGCCGCCGGTCGTAAAGCCCGTCGCCTGATCTTCATGGCGCGCTTATCAATCGACTGCATGTTTATTGATGCTGCCTGTTTAGTTGCACTGATGAGCAATAACCCACCAAAGGGTAACCGCGAAATTAGCGCAAGTTTTTTCAATCTACGACCCACTAGAGAAAAACCTAGACTGATTTTGCCTGTCAACCATGGATTAGATCCAAGCCGGTCGTTGACCCATCGAAAGGGGCTTTGGCTAATGGGCAGACTGTATTCGAAGTATTTGGGGCGACAGTCTAATTTCAGATCTAATAATGCCAGCCAATCAAACAACCGCATGGGATTTACCAGGACATGAGCGCTCATAGGGTCGGCGAAAACTCGAGCATAAAGTCGCCGTACGCCATAAAAACTAAATGGATTAAACCCGCAAATAAGCAGCTTGCCGCCTGGCGCCAAAACTCTTACCACTTCTTTAATCGCCGCTCGAGGATCTTTAACCAATTCCAAACCATGATGCAGGACTACGCCATCTAGGCTTGCAGTTGCGAAAGGTAAGTTGGTCAAATCAACCGCCAACATAGGTTGTTGCAGGGAACTACTTGGTACGTGGTTTTGCGCGGCGAAAATCGTATGCCGAATCATGCAGCCTTGCAGCGCCAACCCAGCATCTTGGCAATCGCCTACCCAAAGCACAACATCACCATGAAACCGCCTGGTTAGAGGCGCTAGTTCGGGCATTTGCAGCGCACAGGTTTTGGCGCCTAAAGCACTAGACCAAAGACGCTCAGATTTCGATTTATTGCTCTTGCGACTAAATCTGTTCATGTAGTGAGCACATCGGTTAATATCCGCCGCCAGTTTATGACGTTTACAGCTAGAGCAACAATCATTTTGGTAAAATCACAGAAAAGCAGTTGGATAAAGAAAGCCTCTTGGAGTTGCTTGTCAGTAGTGCTGCTGATGGGATGCCAAACAAGGCTAGTTGAGCGGAACATGCCAGCAGACGAGGGCATCTTGGTTCCAGCGACATCGGAGGGGTTGGCACAAACTCAAGAGATTGATACTGCATCGACAGTAGAGACAATTGCCGAACTGCAGCAGGAAATAGTTGTAAATGAAGATTTATGGGCCCTTTTGCGCAGCAACTTGGCCCTGGACCATCAATTAGACAAGCGCTCGGTACAACAAGAAATACGCTGGTTTCAAAAAAACCCAAAATATTGGCAGCGCCTTGAAAGCCGCATGCAGAGCTATTTGCCGTACATCCTAGAACAGGTTCTAAAGGAGCAAATACCTGCCGAACTTGCGCTCTTGCCTATTATTGAGAGCGCCCTAGACCCGTATGCGTTTTCGCCCTACGGCGCCAATGGACTGTGGCAATTTATGTCTCCGACGGCGAAACAATATGGACTGCAAATTAATCCCGGATATGACGGGCGCCGCGACATCGTTGCCTCTACAAATGCTGCCCTAACTTATCTAGAACGCCTGCATAAACGCTTCGATAACTGGCTCTTAGCTGTAGCAGCCTATAATGCTGGCGGCGGCACTGTCTCAAAGGCCGTGCGACGTGGCGGCAGCAAAGATTTCTTTAACCTAAGCTTACCCAGAGAAACAAGAGCATACGTGCCACGTCTACTAGCCATGGCCGCAATCGTGCAAAATCCCGCTAAGTATCAAGTACAATTGCCCAACGTAGTCATGCGCCAAGATTTCTTCGTGATAGATCTGCCGGGACAATTTGATATAGCCAAAATTGTCGCAATCAGCAACGTTCCCAGCGCTACCATCTATCGATGGAACCCAGCGCTAAAGCGCAGTCAGACGCCTCACAAGGGGCCTCACCGCTTATTTCTGCCCTATACAGCTCTTACATCTAAGGCGGCTGCCCCTAATAATCAGGCAGACGTCGCTGCAACACCAGCAATGCAAGCTGTTGCGTTGCAGCAACAACTCAATGCATTACCAGAAAATGAACGATTAGCTTGGTTGAATATCGAGATTCGGTCAGGTCAAACCCTTAGTGCTTTGGCACAACGTTACAATACCGATGTTGCTACTCTGCGACAGGCTAACGGCCTAAAAAGCAACCGCATACATGTCGGCGACAATTTGCGCGTACCCCTTTCCCAAGAAGCCGTTGTGAAACAGCACAGCGAGCATGCAATTACTCATACGGTACGTAGCGGCGACTCTTTGTGGCTTATCGCTAAACTATACCAAGTGACTATTGCCCAGTTGGTTAAAGAAAACGAAATTGGCCGAAGAGCGACACTACGCGTGGGACAAAAAATTACCGTTCCGAATGCCAAAGTAAATCTCTCTATAGCAAAGGTGGATGAGCCCCCTGCAGTGATGCGAAAAATACGCTACCGAGTACGCAATGGAGATTCTTTGAGTAGGATTGCCAGTAAATTTAAGATTGGTATTCCAGCCATTAGTAACTGGAATGATTTAGACCCCAAAAAGTATCTGCAACCAGGCCAGCATTTGACGCTATATATCGACACCGTCGGTGGCCGCTAGAACTGATTTTGGCTTACCCTTTAACTTAGCAATCTGTTTAAGCGCTCCTTTTGAGCGATTTTTTAGTTATACCCTAAACGCAAAAAGGGCCACTTTTGTGGCCCTTTTTGCTCTTTCTTTTCGCTATTTCTTTTTGCTATTTCTTTTCATCGGCCCGCTTTTCGGTCTGTCCGCCCTTCCACCCGCCCATCCGAATGAGGAGCGCTTGCTTATTTTGCAGCGGGGTCTTTACTCTGCTCTGACAACGCCTACAGCCTTTTCAGCTGCTTGGAAGAAGGCAACAAATTCAGCGCGTTCCACTCTTGAACTAACAATCTGACGAAACTGCTCTAACTGCGTGTCCGTAGTGGCGTTCACATCACCAGGGGTAACTTGAGTAACCACAACTAAGGCACTGCCTTGCTCGTAATCAGCAGAGCCAATGGATTTTTCTCCCGCTGTTGGTCGTGGCAATCTAAAGGCTTCCTGTAAAATTTCCACCGGCACATTCTCCACACCTTTGACTCGCGCTACACCCTCTAAAGTGATCCAACGTTTACCTAGAGATGAAGCAACTTCACTAACCCCAGTACCTGCAGCCAAAGCTGTTATCGCATCGAATTTAGCTTCTTCAAGCGCAGCCAAACCTTTTTCGTTGCGCAGTTGGGCTTGTATGGATTCAGAAACTTCTTCTAAAGCAACTTCTTCAGGCTCATATTGTTTTGCCACTCTAACAACTAAGGCCTGCGTATCACTGACCTGAATCATCTCACTGTTTTCACCCGCCAAAACTTCTTCGCTGAATAGCGCTTCGAGAACGTCGGCATTGCTCAGCACCAAATCACTGGCACTGGGCTCATTGCCTTGGGATACCGTTAATGAAAAGTTCTCGGTGATGCCTGACATTTGCACAACCGACAAATTCAGCTCCGCAGCGGTCTCTGTCAACGCGAAGCGTTCGTCATAGGCACTACGCTCAAGCAGATCTAATTGTTCGGAGTATTGTTCTTCAGCCAATTCGGTTTTTACTCGCTCTTTCAATATCGGTAACTCATCTTCAAATGTGGGATATTCGGTTACGATAATATTGTTGAGTTTTATTAAATGGTAGCCGTAAGCTGTTCTAATAGGCTCCGACACTTGCCCAATAGTGGTTAACCCCCACAGCGCCTCTTCGAAAGACGCGTCAAAAACACCTTTGCCAGCGAGACCAAGAGAACCGCCCTGCTCGGCAGATCCAAGGTCATCAGAAATCTCTTTTGCTACAGCAATAAAATCTTCGCCTTGCTTTATACGCTCAGCAATTACATTGATGCGCTGTAACGCAGCGGCATCATCAATGGCATCATTCACTTGAACGAGAATATGCGAGCTGTCTCTGGCATCGGCAGAAGAGGCTGCAGCGCGATCTTCTTCGTACATTGCCTTAAGCTCGTCATCGCTCACTTCAAGCGCTAAACCGCCGGCTAAATCTGTTACCGCCAAAAGCACATATTCAACGTCCAAGGTTAAAGGCGTCATGTAAAGCGCTTGGTCATCGGCATAGCGCGCCTCAATCTCTTCATCAGAGACTTCTGCATCAACAGCATAAGCTGCAACATCTAAAGACAAGTAAGCGAAGTCGCGGCGCTGCTCTAAAATTCTTACAGCTTCGGCTATTTCCCAATCAGGCACTAAAACGCCATCGGAAACACCACTGCGTAGTTGCTCAGCGCTCAAAGCGCCAGAGTATTCTTGCAAAAATTCTACCGGCTGATAGCCCAATACTTGTAACTGCTGGCGATAAATTGCTTCATTAAATTTGCCATCAACCTGGTAAACGGGGCTTAACAGTAGTTGCTTATTTACCTCATCCATTGACACGCGTATGCCTAGATCAGAGGCAGTTTGGTAAAGCACTTGGCGGTTGATCAGTTGGTTGAGTGCAGATTGCTGTAAAAGCAACCGATCTATATCGTTTGGATCAAAATCAGGTCCCACCTGAGATAGAATGCGGCGCTTCTCGCGCTCAGTCTCAATATTAAGCACCGTTTCTGTAATATCGTAATCACCGACTTGGGCAACCTTTGGATCACCACCGAGGAAAACATTAGTAGCACCAAATCCGAATAGCGTAAGTACCAATATGATGGCCACTACCAGAATTTTGAAGCCGGTTGATTGAGTTTGATCTCGCAGTTGCTGCAACATGCTAGCTATACCTTAAAACGTATAATAGAAAACCTAAGTGTAAGGATATAAAAAAGGGCGCTTTATCGGCGCCCTTTCAAATCACCCAATCGCCGCTAGTTTAAAGCGTCTTTAAGTGCCTTACCCGGCTTAAAGGCTGGAACTTTGGCAGCTGAGATTTGGATCGTTTCACCTGTCTTTGGGTTACGACCTGGACGTGCTGCGCGATCACGTACCAAAAATGTACCAAAACCAACTAATGCAACTGACTCGCCATCTTTTAAAGAACCGGTTATCGCTTCTAACGCGGACTCTAAAGCTCTGCTCGCTGCAGTTTTTGAAATATCTGCAGATTCAGATATATGATCTACTAACTCACTCTTGTTCATACTGTGCCCCTCTTAAATACGCCGGTCGATAGAATAGCTGGTGGGACGAGGAGCAAAACTCACATCCAAAACGGCTTATTTTCTCTATGCGCATATAGTTAAATTAAGACCCTTGCGGGATCGCTTGTTTTATACCAACACAGCTAGGCCGGCGCAAGCTAATGCGCGCAAGACTTTGCTAATGTGGGCTTATGCTAGATGGCGTTTCAGCCGCTCCAGATTCCTTTTTTGACTCAGAACTTGCTCCATCAACGCCCCCATCATGGAGTATTTTGGGCTCGGGCATTCGCTCCAGTGCTATTTCTAGTACTTCGTCTATCCATTTCACTGCATGGATTTGTAAATTATTTTTCACATTGTCCGGGATTTCTATCAAATCTTTCTCATTTTCGTGAGGAATAACAACGTGCTTAATGCCCCCTCTGTGGGCGGCTAACAACTTTTCTTTGAGTCCACCAATTGGCAGCACCTGACCGCGCAGGGTGATTTCACCGGTCATGGCGACATTCGCCTTCACTGGAATACCTGTAAGCACGGATATCATTGCGGTACACATACCGATGCCCGCACTGGGGCCATCTTTTGGTGTGGCGCCCTCAGGCACGTGAATGTGTATATCACTCTTTTCGTGAAAATCATCGGCTAAACCAAGAGACTGCCCGCGACTACGCACGACAGTTAATGCTGCTTGAATAGATTCCTGCATTACGTCGCCCAGAGAGCCGGTCTTAATCTGACGGCCCTTCCCCGGAACTGAAACTGCTTCTATGCTGAGCAATTCGCCGCCCACTTGTGTCCACGCTAAACCAGTCACTATACCCACCTGGCTTTCTTCTTCTGCTAATCCGTAACTGAATTTATGTACGCCAGAATATTTTTCCAGTTCGGCCTGATCAACAACGGTCTTGGGGAAAGATTTCTTTGTGCCGGCCTGCTCTATAGATTGTTCCTTGACCACTTTACGGGCCACCTTAGAAATTTCTCTCTCCAAACCGCGCACACCGGCTTCGCGGGTGTAGTAACGAATCATATCGACAAGGGCCGCATCCGTAATTTCCAATTCACCTTTCTTCAGACCGTTGTTTTTAATCTGCTTTGGCACCAAATAGCGGCGCGCTATACCCAGCTTTTCGTCCTCGGTATATCCAGGCAAACGAATCACTTCCATACGGTCTAACAACGGCGCAGGAATATTCATGGAATTGGAGGTACAAACAAAAAACACGTTAGAAAGATCGTAATCTACTTCTAGGTAATGATCGTTAAACGTGCTGTTTTGCTCGGGATCGAGCACTTCCAACAGTGCGCTGGCTGGATCGCCGCGCATATCCATGCCCATTTTGTCTATTTCATCGAGTAAAAACAGTGGGTTTACGACCCCGGTCTTACTCATCTTTTGTATGATTTTGCCAGGTAGAGAACCAATGTATGTACGTCTATGCCCTCTTATTTCGGCTTCATCACGGACGCCGCCTAGTGCCATACGTACAAATTTTCTATTCGTTGCTCTTGCAATGCTCTCGCCCAAGCTGGTTTTACCCACGCCAGGAGGGCCCACAAGGCACAATACGGGGCTCTTCGACTGACTGGTGCGGTTTTGTACGGCTAGGTACTCAACAATGCGCTCTTTCACTTCAGTTAAACCAAAATGATCTTCATCTAGTATTTTTTGCGCCGCCTGTAAGTCTTTGCGAACGCGGCTTTTCTTGCTCCAAGGGATGCTTACCATCCAATCAATAAAGCTTCTAACCACTGTCGCTTCAGCCGACATTGGCGCCATATTTTTCAATTTATTAAGTTCGGACTGTGTTTTCTCTTTGGCCTCAACAGGCATGCCAAGCTCGTCTATCTTGCTTTGCAGTTCGTCTGTCTCGTTTGCGGAATCGTCGCCCATTTCTTTTTGAATGGCTTTCATTTGCTCATTCAAATAATAGTCGCGCTGGCTCTGTTCCATTTGCTTTTTGACACGCCCGCGGACTTGTTTTTCCACCTGAATCACGGCCAGACCGGCATCCATCAAAGCCAACAATAGATCTGTACGAGCACTGATCTCTACAGTTTCCAGGACATCTTGACGCTCCTTAATGTCTAAGGGCATCTGCGCCGCCATGGTGTCCATCAGGCGTGAAGGGTCGTCAATGCCGGATAAGGAGGCCAAAACTTCTTGAGGAATCTTTTTACCGCCTTGGGCGAACGCCTCAAACTGAGCAAGAAGGGTTTTATTCAGCGCATCGGCTTCCCGGCGTTCCACTTCTGGCTCTTCTCGAACATCCACTTCGGCGCGGATAAAATCTGCCGCAAAATCTAAGTTCAGTACTGCTGCCCGCTGACCACCTTCTACCAAAACTTTAACGGTGCCGTCGGGTAGTTTTAGTAACTGCAAAATGCTCGCTACGGTACCCATAGCATATAAATCACCGGGTTCAACCTCTGACTTTTCAGGGTCAACCTTGGCAACGAGGAAAATTTGCTTGTCGTCGGCCATGGCGGCGTCTAGTGCTTCAATGGAACTGGCCGTACCGACAAAAAGTGGGTGTACTCCATGGGGGTACACGACCATATCCCGTAAAGGTAAGACCGGAAGAAAATCTACAGTGTCATCTGGCATAATTTCTCTCTAAATACTCAAATAGCTTGCTCTAACAATGCGGTCATAAAGCCAAAGCTCAAGGGCTCAGGCCTTTAAAATGTGGGAATTAATTTGGGCTGATCTAGACGTGCTATAACCGAGGAGAAAGTAGGCTCTCCGCTCGCTACACCTGCGAGCGGCACTAATCCGGCAAACAAAAATTGCTGGTAAGGATTAATCCTCTTCGGCAACTTTTGCTTGTTCTAGATTTTCGTAAATCAACAAAGGCTCACTCTCGCCCTTGATCACACTCTCATCGATCACTACCTTGCTCACGGATTCTGACGCAGGCAGCTCGTACATTGTGTCTAACAAGACCGATTCAAGAATAGAACGCAGGCCTCGAGCGCCAGTTTTGCGCTCAGTTGCCTTATCGGCAATAGCACGCAAGGCGTCTTCGCGGAAATCGACATCTACGCCTTCCATCTCAAACAATTTGGTGTACTGCTTAGTAAGAGAGTTTTTCGGTTCAGTCAAAATTCTGATCAGCGCATCATTGTCCAATTCACCCAGAGTAGCGACAACAGGTAAACGACCAACAAACTCTGGAATAAGTCCGTAACGTACTAAATCTTCTGGCTCTACCGAACGCAAAGTTTCACCAATGCTTATACGGTCCGCATCACCTTTCACCTGGGCACCAAAACCAATGCCAGATTTGTCAGAACGATCAGAAATCACACGATCGAGACCAGCAAAAGCGCCGCCGCAAATAAATAGAATCTTTGATGTATCTACCTGCAAAAATTCTTGCTGAGGGTGCTTACGCCCACCTTGTGGTGGTACAGAGGCAACTGTTCCTTCGATTAGTTTCAGCAGAGCTTGTTGAACGCCCTCACCAGATACATCTCTGGTAATAGATGGGTTATCTGACTTGCGCGAAATCTTATCAATTTCGTCGATGTAGACGATACCCACTTGAGCACGCTCAACATCATAGTCACACTTCTGGAGCAGCTTTTGAATGATGTTTTCTACGTCTTCACCCACATAACCTGCTTCTGTAAGCGTGGTAGCGTCAGCAATAGTGAAAGGTACATCAAGCATTCTGGCCAAGGTTTCAGCCAACAGTGTCTTACCACAGCCCGTTGGACCGATAAGCAAAATATTAGATTTCGACAACTCAACGTCATCTTTCTTAGCGCTATAATTAAGACGCTTGTAGTGATTATAGACAGCAACAGACAGCACTTTCTTAGCGTGTTCTTGGCCGATCACATACTCATCGAGCGTTTTATTGATCTCAGTGGGCACAGGTAACTTGCTGGTTTCACTAGACTGCGCGGCCTCTGAGACCTCTTCTCTAATGATGTCGTTGCACAACTCAACACATTCATCACAGATAAAAACAGAAGGTCCAGCAATTAGCTTGCGCACTTCATGTTGGCTTTTGCCACAAAACGAACAGTACAATAGCTTGCCTGAGTCGTCTCCTTTGCCATTTTCTTCCGACATAGTTTCTATATCCCATTACTCTGGCCAAGTATCAGTGGCTAAATTTGCGCACCAATACCCTGCCTTTCACATTCCATTCTCGCGTCTTTGCGGCACTAGCGCCACGGCACGAGAATATTCAATCCTGATAACATTGCTTGCTCAGGACGTTTAATGCAAGCCCGCAGGCCTGCCGAAAATATCCTAATCTTTCGCCGACTCAGCCGTGTCAGTGCGACTTTGTTGCACCTGATCTACAAGGCCGTACTCTTTTGCAGCATCCGGGCTCATCCAAAAGTCTCTATCGGTATCTTTTGCTACCGTTTCAACGTCCTGACCAGTGTGCTTTGCAATAATGTTGTTTAATTGCTCACGCATTAGCAATATCTCTTGCGCTTGAATTTCAATATCTGACGCAACTCCGCGCGATCCACCTGAAGGCTGATGCAACATCATGCGCGAATTAGGCAGTGCGTAGCGCTTACCAGGCGCACCCGCTGCCAGCAAGAATGCACCCATACTAGCAGCTTGACCCACGCACAACGTGCTGACGTTGGGTTTAACAAACTGCATAGTGTCGTAAATAGATAGACCAGCAGTCACCGACCCACCGGGAGAATTGATGTAAAGATTAATGTCTTTATCTGGGTTTTCCGATTCTAAAAACAACATCTGCGCGACCACTAAGTTGGCCATGTGGTCCTCAACAGGGCCCACCAAAAAGATGATTCGATCTTTCAGCAACCTAGAATAGATGTCGTACGCGCGTTCGCCACGAGCAGTCTGCTCTACGACCATAGGGACCATGCCCAAGCCTTGCATTGGTTGCGTTAATTGATCTCGAATATCTGACATTTTTTTCTCCAAGTTTGCCGGCGTCAACCGGCAAATACTGCGCTTATCTAATAATCACTATTGCCTAATCGGCACCCTACTTTTCAGCTTCAGCTTCAGCTTCTTCTTCGCTGGCATCTTCGGGCGCAGCAATAGCAGCTCCGCTGATCACGTCTGCATAGCTAGAAACTACTTCTTCTACACTCGCTTGATCCATAATGAGGTCTACTACCTGATCTTCAAGTACAGCCATTTCAATATTATTCATCTGCTCAGGATTACTTCGATACCATTCAATAACTTGATCTGGCTCGCCATAAGGTGCAGCAATTTCTTCTAATCGGGCGTCTATCTTTGCAGGGTCCGCAACCATCGCCTTGCTGGTCATGATTTCATTCACAACAAGCCCGACTTTGACGCGCTTCTCAGCTTGATCTTGGAACAATGCATCTGGCAAATCTAGCTGTTGAGCCTGGCCCGGAGGCATTTGAAATTGGCCCATCATCTGGTCTTTAAGAACATGAATTTCTCGGTGCACAACATCGTGAGGCAACGAAAAATCATGGATTTCACTCAGGCCATCCATAGCTTGCTGCTTAACCTGATTCTTAATCGCAGAATCTAATTCGCGCGTCATATTGGCTTTCACTTCCGTGAGAAAAGCCTCTTCGGTGGTTTCATCAATACCAAACTTCTTGAAGAATTCTTCGTTCATTTCCGGTAACTGAGTCTCTTTAACGTCAATTACCTTTACACTGAACTGAACGGTCTTGCTTTGCATGTCCTCTGCTTGGTAGTCGTCTGGGAATACAGCGTCAAAAGTTGACTCTTCACCAGCAGATAAACCCACCACTCCTTTGTCGAAGTCAGCAATCATTTGGCCTTTGCCAATGGTAAAAGCCATGCCTTCACCGCATGCAGATTCCACACGCTCACCGTCTAAAGTACCTTCAAAATCGACGGTAATTTGATCGCCATCGGCAGACGCACGCTCTACTACTTCTTGCGTTGCATTTTGCTCGCGCAACTTAACGATCATGTCGTCCAAATCGGTGTCAGTAATATCGGCAGACGGGCGTTTAACTGCAATCTTGTCGAAATTAGCCAACTCTACCGATGGAAAAACTTCGAATGTCGCGGTGAATTCAAAATCTATGCCTGGATCCATTTTGATTACGTCTAACTTAGGCGAACCGGCTGGGGTTAAAGACTCCTGCTGCACAGCTTCGACAAAGCTACTCTGCATTAGTTCTCCAGCTACTTCAGCGCGAATGGCACTGCCATAACGCCGTCTGACTTCCTTTAATGGAACCTTGCCAGCTCTAAAGCCGGGGATTTTTACTTTGCCACGAGCGTCTTCTAAGCGCGCCGCTATCTGGTCTTCAAACTGATCGCCGTCGATGGTTATGGTTAATCTACGTTCAAGACCTGTCATTGTTTCAATGGATACGTTCATTCTCTAATTCATTCGAGGTGGATTCAAAAGAAATGGGCTAGCCAACAGGTTTCACACCTATTGCCTATTAAGTGCAAACTGGTGCACCCCCTACCAAAAATTGTTGTGACTTACGCAACCGCATAGGTCAAATCGCGCCCTATCTTACACCACGATTCATGCAAATGTTTTAGAAATGTTCACCTTTCGTGCGCGGAGTTAGACAACTGGTTACGGTGTCTACTATTGGTCTCATTTTCTAGGCGTGACAGCGCAGAACCGCCAGTCAACCCTTTACCAATGTGCGGCGAGTGCGGCAGCCACGCTCTCTAGGACACCTGCAAATTAATCGTCCATCATGCGTTGCATTTTTTCCGTAGCGTCTAAGAAATCCTGCATAAAATCGTACATTACAGACTTACAAGACTGGGTTTCATTCATTAAGCCAACGCCCTGACCCACCCAATAAGTGGCTAATTGCCGAGCACCCGGATGGCCGCCCTCGGCCATCTTGGTGATTTTGCTCAACGCAGGTTCGCTAACCAAGGGTTGTAGCGGCATGGGCAAGGGCGTTGGCGCGCCCTCATCTTCCCAAGCATCGGTCCATGAAGACCTCATCTGGCGAGAATATTTACCAGTCCGACTACGCGAGCGAACAGTATCTCGGGAATTGGTGGACAACATCTTCTCTTTAATGACTGGCGAGGTCGACGCTTCCGAGGTGGTTAACCACATAGAACCCGTCCACGCTCCGTGCGCACCCATGGTCATGGCCGCAGCCATTTGCCGGCCCAAAACAATGCCGCCTGCAGCGAGTATTGCGATATTTTTAAAGTCTTTTATTGCCTCACAGACTTCCGGCACCAAAACCATGGTCGACACTTCGCCACAATGCCCACCGGCCTCAGTACCCTGCACAACAATGACATCAACCCCGGCCTCAGCCTGTTTTAATGCATGTTCTTTAGCGCCAACTAGTGCAGCAACTGCAACATTATTTGCTTTGCCCAACTCAAGCATGTAACGCGGCGGAACGCCCAGCGCATTCGCTATCATCTTTATTGGGTGCGCAAACGCAACGTCCATTAATGCTGCCGCTTTACTCTCACCCAAAAACGCATCACTCGTGCTCGCGCTGAAATCATAAATTCCTGCGGTGTCTATGCCGTGTTGAGCCAGTACCGAGGAAGCAAAATTTCGATGCTCATTCGGTACCAAGGCGCTTATCTCTGTAGCTACTTCGTTTTCTTGGGTCGCCATGGTTGTGGGCACAATTATGTCCACGCCGTAAGGTTTGCCTTCAATGTGGTCATCTATCCACTTCAGTTCAATTTCTAGAGCCTCTGGTGAGAGGCCCGCCGCACCAAGAATACCCATGCCCCCAGCCTTAGATACTTCCACCACCACATCGCGGCAGTGATTAAAGGCAAATATTGGAAACTCTATGCCTAGTTTTTCACATAACTCAGATTTCATACCCTGCTCCCCAGCAAAATGTTGACGTAAAACTTAGCACAGCCCCAAAACAATTTATGCCAATTTTTAGAGTCCAAGTTGATGCCCTGCAGCACACAGCCACCAAACTTTTGCGCGACCTAACCTAACGATTTCACCATTAAACCGGCAAAAACCCTATCTACCGATATTGCACATGAACCTCCGCGACAGTGATTTCTCGCTATTGCGCACGCGGCGACTTTGCATGAATATTGTTAAATCCAAATTGAGGAAAGTCTTATATGTTGAAACTACATTTTGCGCCGAGTTCTCGCGCTGGCAGGATTGTTTGGTTGCTAGAAGAATTAGAACTGCCCTATCAGATCAACAAAATGGCATTTCACCCCAAAGATTTAAAGTCTGAAGAACACAGAGCCCGCCACCCACTTGGTCGTGTACCGGTTTTAGATGACGGCGATATCAGTATTTTTGAATCCGGGGCTATTGTTGAATATGTCATCGCCCGACATAAAAATGGTGGTTTAAAACCAAGCGAAGATTCCTCGTTATATCCTGAGTATCTGCAATGGTTTCACTACTGCGAAGGCATGGTTATGCCACCTGTCAACACTATTGTTGTACAAACGGTACTATTGCCACCTGAGAGGCGCGATGAAAAAGCACTCAGCCAAGCCCAGCGACTTCTAAGCAAAGCGCTCGAACCGGTCAACGAAGCACTGGCAGGCAGAGACTATCTAATTGGCGATTTTTCTGCCGCAGACATCATGCTTGGTCATGCATGCTTTATGAGCAACCGACTTGGTTGTGTGGGCGAAGAGATGGTCCATCTAAAAGCTTACGTTGAACGCCTGGCAAACCGCCCAGCATTTAAAACTGCAATAGAAATGCAGTAGACCGGTCGCATACTTTCTTTTTTCGGTTAGACACTGCCTGTTTTGGCGGAAGCCGAGAGTCCGCCCACTAGCACTACCCTAATGCCCGAGCGCGGCTGATATAAGTTGTTGATCGAACTGCTAGCGCAGACATTCCCGCCCGCTTAAGATCGTCCGCGACCAGGCGGCGTGGGACGTCGCGCCAGAACAGCCTCTTTGAGACTCTGCCGGCCGCTGTCTACGGTTTGTTTGTACTGGGTTTTCACATGCAAACCTCCAGGATTCGCCCCGGATGCGGCGGGAACGTGGGCACCACCCGTGCCAAGAATACGATTGACGCTGCGTCCCTGGAGAAAAACTGTGTTCGGATGGGCAGCATCTTTTTCACGATGTCCACCAGCATGAGTTGGGACACTCACTGCATCATAGCCTTTTTTTCGCAACTCCTTAGAGGTCGCGTGAGCTAAATGTCCGTGAAAATCCGACCCCATTGCTCCGGCATCAGCCCGTTTTGCGTCATGCTGAGCTTGCATAGTGACTTGGCTGTTCGCCTTAAACCCAGATTGCTCTATTTCCGCATAGGACACCATAGGATTGGAGCCTGTGTAAAATACGTCTTCGCCAGAACGACCAGTTTTTTGCGCCACATCCGTGCGCAGGCCACTTTGCATGCGCCCAAGAGACGGTTGCGCAGTCGTTGTATGAAAGAACGTCTCGCCCTCGTTGATCGGCTTCTCTGGGATCGGCGAGTTGTCTAAATGAACGAACTGATCAACACCCTGAGGCTCTGAATCCTTTGCCTTTGGCCCACCAGCATACATTTCTCTGAGCCGGGCATTTCTATGCTCAATTTTTTCATGCTCAGGACTGTGCGGATTTAAGATTATGCCCTGAGATTTAGCTCGCTTTTGCTCATTTGCGCCTGACGCATGAATATCTGTGAGATCTACTACAGGCTCGGCAGCACCCTGGCGAATCGCTTCGCTCGCTTCCTCGCGCCTTACTTCTTCAACGCTAGTTTTCACTGTTGCTTGTAAGCTGTTCTTTGCATACGCATTAATCGCATCGTCCCCAAGCTTAGGAGCGGGCGCCGCGACTCTCTTTGCATCCTCAAACGTACCCGTCCCGCCACGCGCAACGGTATTAGGTCCCCTGTACATTGGGTTTTGCGAGGAGCCTTTGCCTTGTTCAGGACTGGCTTCTACTTGCGGTGTTGCCCGTCCGTAAGCCTTACGGTGAGTAGGCTCAGGGGTTACAAGCGCCTTGGTCGCATGATGAGATTCATAGCGCCGCCTTAACGCCGTTACTCCTTCAGCTGCGCCAGTTTGGTGAACCGCCGTTGATTCGGATCGCCGCTCACTATGATTTGGTGGCTGTTTGGGGGGCATTAGCCTGTATCTCGGTAATTTCGCTTTAGAATTTTGGCCCAACGACCTGTATGAAGCAATATATTTTCATTCAAGGCTCGCCTAAGTGTCCTGAGTGCCTTTAATGGTCACACCAAACTAGGTCTAAAAACGCCTGAACAAACAAAGTTCACCCGTGTTAGAAGAAATGCTTTGCTGGAAACCACTCATTTGCCCTCTTAATAATAGCCGCCCAATTAGTTAGTAGTTGCACCGGTTGTCAACATTAAGCTACCAACAGCTCCGTGTTTTACCACCCAAACTGTTAGCAAATCACCTGCGCTGACCCTTGTTCCTCAGGGGCTAATGCGGCCAAACACAACGCCATACTAATTTGTCAGATAAGTATGCAAAGAAGCCGTATTCGAGCATTCAAATTGGACGCAGCGCAAGTGTTAGCGCGCCGCCTTGGGCAGACTCTCACCTTTGTTGAAGCCAGCAATAAACCTTGGCTGAGCAACATACGCCATATCCAGCCAGCGGTTTAGCGCCTATTTTTGGAGGTTATGCGCTACGTGTGCGCAGCCGCTTAAGAAAGGGTTAGGGCTATGCTTTAAGATTGTGATTTAGAACCGTGATCTAGAACTTTGATCTAAATCTATGCTCTAAATCTATGCTCTAAACTAAGACCCGTATATAGAATGTTGCTGAATAGCTATACGGTTTTTTACACAAGCGACTCAGCTTGCATATCAATAAGTTAATTGGGGTGGACGATGGGGTTTGAACCCACGACCGCCGGAATCACAATCCGGAGCTC
>OJIR01000302.1_pt1 | contig 16617 bp, 11 predicted proteins | sample 1595711 | NCBI WGS metagenome assembly OJIR01 (sample SAMN05416846, study PRJEB24817) | seawater metagenome | isolation source: Sea water | place: Canada:Atlantic | collected 2013-07
TGACTTTGGCTGCCGCCTCACTGGGTAGCGTGTGTTGGGCAGCGCCACTTTGCGGTATGGCTTGGTGAAACAGCCCTTGGGCCGCCGCGCACGCCAGTAGGGTGCCGACACTGAACGCGCCTGCAGATTCGCCTGCCACTGTGACTCTTGCAGGGTCGCCGCCGAAGGCGGAAATATTCTTTCGCACCCATTGCAGGGCGGCTATCTGATCCAGCGTGCCATTGACATTAGATGTGGCAAATTCTTCGCCTAAGTGGGTCAGATCTGCAAAGCCTAGAGCACCCAGACGATAGTTTATGGAGACCACCACAATGTCGCCGTTGAGGGCAAATCGGGTGCCGTTGTACCAAGGAATTGCACCCTGACCTGTACGGTAGCCGCCGCCGTGGATCCAGACCAAAACTGCGCGCTTGCCTTGGTCTGTGGGGTTAGCTGCTTGTTTTGGCGTGGTGATGTTGAGGCTTAAGCAGTCTTCGTCCCAGCGTACGCTCGCGCTGTCGGTCATGCCGCCGCCAGAGAGTTGCGGCGCTGCTGGGCCAAATTTGAGCGCAGAAAAGGGTTCGCTGAAAACTACCATTGGTTGGGGGGCTTTAAAGCGTAGGTTATAGATGGGCGGCTGCGCGTAAGGGATGCCGCAAAATAGTAATACGCCTTCTTTTTCGCGCCCTTGAATTTGTCCGCATGGCGCATTAATTGTGCTTGTATCCATTGATTCGACTCCCCGTATTGTCGGATGCTGATTTTGAGTTTGATTTAGTGTGTCAGTATTACCCGATTTGGACCATGTTTTGGAATCGAATTTTGAAATTGGATTTATCCGGGTCAACTAGAGTGCTACATTGCGGATCGCGTGAATTGGTAACGCGGTAATTCAGTGCATCAGATTCGGTAGTTTAGGGAAGGGGAATAGTTTGAGTTTTACAAAAACACTGGTTTGGGTTTTATTGGTTGTGGGCAGTATAGGTGCTGTTTGGGCTGAAGAGGCGCTGAACGACAAGCCCATTGAGTTCCCTTCAACTATGGCTTGGAGTGCCTACAACCTAGGTACTACCGGTTATAACCAAGCTGTGGCCATCGGCAAGGTGCTCAAAGATAACTACGACACCAACCTGCGTGTTTTGCCTGGCAAGAATGACGTTTCTCGCCTACTGCCTTTGCAGCGCGGTCGAGTGCAATTTTCTGCCAACGGCGTGGCCACTTACTTTGCCCAAGAGGGTGTTTTTCAGTTTGCAGAAAAGCAGTGGGGACCGATGCCGCTGCGCATTGTTATGGCGTCTAACGGTGAGAGTAACCAAGCTTTAGGCGTTGCGGCTGATATGGGTATTGCAAATTACAGTGACTTGCGCGGTAAGCGAGTACCTTTTGTCCGCGGCGCACCGGCATTGAACGTCACCACCGAGGCGTTTTTGGCCTGTGGTGGCTTGACTTGGGACGACGTGGAGCGTGTTGATTTTCCTGGCTATAGCGCTATGTGGACAGGCATAGTCAACGATCAGGTCGATGCAGCCTATGCCACTACAGTTTCTGGTCCAACGCGTAAGCTTGAAGCTTCCCCTCGGGGTATTTTTTGGCCGCCAGCGCCACACGATGACCCTGAGTGCTGGGCTCGAATGGCTAAAATAGTGCCATTTTTTACCCCCCATATGGCTACTCGCGGCGCCGGAATTTCTAAGACTAATCCCCACGAAGGCGCAACATACCCCTACCCAATATTGATTACCCTAGCTGAGCGCGATGCGGACCTTGTGCATGATCTAGCCAAGATTATTCATATTCACTATGACGAATATAAAACTGCCGACCCTGGCAGTATTGGCTGGGCCATGGACAGACAGGTGTTTCGCTGGGTGGTGCCGTTTCATGAGGGCGCAGTGCGTTACTTCAAATCTATTGGTGTTTGGGACGATGAAACTCAAGCCCACAATGATCGTCTAATTCAACGTCAGGATGTGCTTGCCCAAGCTTGGCAAGTTCATAAAGCCAGTAACCCTAGCAAGGAAGGTTTTGCTGATGCCTGGCTTAAGGCGCGCATTATAGCGCTAGATGCTAACGGCTTTGACCCTATTTGGCGCTAGTTGCGGCTAGTTGGTATTACTCAGCGCAGGTAGTGCCCTCGCTTTGAATTGTTTTTGAAAAACCGCTTTAGAAGAATTAGGAATTATTAATGGCAGCCCAGCCTCACCCGTTTGTTCGATCTCTTGTCGCTGTTTTAGCATTATTGGCTTTGGTGCTGGCCATGGATACGTTGCGTATCTTTGGTGGCTCTCAATGGTTGGGCTTTCTTGTACAGGTTGAAACTCAGTATTTTTATGCCTTGTTAGCGCTACTGGCACCCTGGGCCTACATCACGTTTCCGTCCAAGCGTTGGATTGATTGGCCATTGGTGGCCATTGCGCTGGGTATTTTGGCTTTGTTTTTTGTCACGGCTGAACAAGCGTTAGATGAAGCTTGGGAATTCGCGGCACCTGAATATGCAATTTATGCCTCATTAGCCTTTTGGGCGATAATGCTGGAAGCATTGCGCAGGGCTGCGGGTTGGCCGCTGTGCTTAATCGCTGGGTTTTTCTCTGTCTTACCCATTGTTACCGAGTATATGCCAGGGCCGCTAAATGGCTTGCCGGCAACATGGGGCGAGGCGGCCGCCTACCATGTGTTGTCTATTGAAAGTATTTTTGGTTTGCCGTTTCGGGCCTTTGCTAGCTTGGTTATCGGTTTTGTTGTCTTTGGCGTGGTACTTCAGCATACCGGCGGCGGTAAGTTCTTTTTGGATCTGGCCTTTGCACTGTTAGGCAAACAACGCGGTGGTCCCGCCAAGGTGGCTATTGTCTCCAGTGGCTTGATGGGGTCTATGAGTGGTAGCGTTGTGACCAATGTTTTGACTACTGGCCAACTGACGATACCGGCTATGCGCAAAGCGGGTATGGCACCCCACGTGGCCGGTGGGATAGAAGCCTGTGCCTCTACTGGCGGCGTACTGCTACCGCCTATTATGGGTTCTACCGCATTTGTCATGGCTACACTTTTAGACATTGCCTATATTGATGTGGCCGTTGCCGCAGCGTTGCCTGCAATTCTCTATTTTGTCAGCCTCTATATGCAAATTGATGCTTACGCTGGGCGCAATAATTTGCAGGGTTTAGCCAGCGAAGATATTCCCAGCATTAAGCAAACCCTTATCGAGGGGTGGTTTTATATGGGCGCCTTTGCGCTGCTTATATTCTTACTGATTTTTTTACAGCGAGAATCTATTGCGCCTTATTACGCAACGGCGGTTTTGCTCGTTCTCAATCAGATGTCTAAGAACAATCGTTTAACTGCAAAGACCGCGTTAGATTTGCTCTATAACGTGGGTAAATTATTGATCGAGCTGGTGGTTATATTGGCGGGCGTGGGTTTGATTGTAGGTTCACTGTCGATGACTGGCTTAAGTGGTACGTTAGTGAATGACCTGCTGAGTCTGGCCGGTGATGATGTCGGCTTGTTATTACTGATGGGCGCGCTGACCAGTTTTGTACTAGGTATTGGTATGACGGTTACTGCAGCCTATATTTTTCTAGCGGTAGTACTGGCCCCAGCATTGGTTAGCCAAGACTTAGATCCTCTGAGTGTGCATTTATTTATTCTTTATTGGGCAATGCTCTCGTACATTACGCCGCCGGTTGCACTGGGTGCTTACGCTGCTGCTTCGATCGCGGAGGCTAACCCGCTGAAGACCGGTTTTGCTGCTATGACTATGGGCAGTGTGATTTATGTGATTCCGTTTATCTTTGTTCTGGATCCAGCGTTTATCCTTGAGTCTGATACGTTGTCGTCAATGCAGGTGGTACTTGAAGCGCTAATTGGCGTATGGCTGATATGCGGCGGTTTGCAAGGATTTCTCTCGGGTTACGGCAGGCTTAACCATTACTCGGTGCGTATAGCCTTGGCGGTGGGTGGTTTGTTGATTGCGCTGCCGTACATGGGCATTGCTTGGCCCGAGGCTCCGGCCAATACCGTGCACTTAATGATTGGTGTCGTATTAGTGGGGATTGGCGTGCTAGCGAATTTTGTTGTTTTTTCCCAAGATCCAAAGGCTTCTCAGGCTGACAATAGTTAGTAGGCGAGAACGCCTTTTTTGGAGGCTGTGTTCTAAGAGGTTTTGCTGGGCTTAGTGCTTCGTATTCAATGTTTAGGGCGCAGTTATAAAGGCCGCGGATAAGCTCGGGCGCGTTTTAAGCCGGTTTTTGACAACCGGCCAAACTAGCTTAATCCAATCCAAGCTAATCCAAGCTAATCCAAGCTAATCCAAGCCAAGCCATTCCAAGCCAATCACTAGTCTCTTGGTGTGACCAACGGGAAGCGTCGCGGGAACTGATCGAAGAGTTGTGCGAAGCCGAGCATTACCTGGGCATTTCCTGTAATCACCAACTTGTTCTCAGATATTAAGGTCGGATCATCTGTTAGCCCCATGATGAGCTTCTTAAAATCAGCAGAAGAAATTGTCAGGGTTGTATCTGCCGCGCTTTCTTTGTTTTTGAAGTAATTGAAAACGCTGTTTTTGATGGTGATCAGATAGTTATCTTCCATGTCAGTTAACTTCAACAATATGCCAACTGCTAGTCCGTCTGCTGCTGTGGGAAGTAGTCGAACTGCTAGGGTTTGGAAGAAGTTCTCTATTGGCATGCCTGCTGCAATACCGCCGCTGGCTTGAAAAACTTTTGTTTCCGGTAATCCTTGTCTTAACTCCAATGCGCCGCAGAGGTAGAAGTTACGCCAAGGCGCAGATTCAGATTGATAGCCCAATTGCTCTAATGTATCTGCCAATAGCGCTCTGCCGGCAATATGCTCTGGGTCAGACATGACAACATGGTTGAGTACTTCTGCTACCCAACGATAGTCGCCTGTGTCAAAAGACCCGCGCGCTTTTTCTACCACCGCATCTGCACCGCCCATGAAATCCATATAGCGTTTGGCTTGCTCTACGGGTGGCAGTTGATAAAGGGTGGAGGGGTTGCCATCAAAAAAGCCTAGGTACTTAACGTAAACCGCGCGGCAGTTGTGGTGCACTGTGCCGTAGTAATCGCGGTTGTAAAATTCCTGTCCTAGACTGTCAGGTAAATGTACCTGCTCGGCAATTTCTTCCTTTGTGTAGCCATTGTTTGCTAGACGCAATGTCTGGTCGTGGATGTATTTATACAGGTCTCGTTGTTTCTCAAGATAATCAATGGCGTCCTCTTGGCCCCAAATAGGCCAGTGGTGAGACGCAAACTGAACATCTATGCGGTGACCAAATAAGTCTATTGATTCATTGATTTGACTAGACCATTCCAATGCGTCGCGTACTTGTGCGCCTCTTGGTGTATAGACGTTATGCAAGTGGTGAGAAGTAATCTCTGCCATACATAGGGCTTTGAAAGCGGGTAAATAGAAAACAAATTCTGCTGGCGCCTCTGTGCCTGGGGTCATTTGAAATTCTATTTCAACGCCATCTATAGTGCGCGTTTCGCCAGTTTCGTAAATAAAGTCTGAGGGCACTATGAACCCCGTGCTACCCATAGACACAGCTGCACCTAAACCGGTGGTGACATAGCCTGTGGGTGAGGCGGGTAGTAAGTTGCCGTACATATACGTGGCGCGGCGGTTCATGGCGTTACCTGCAAGCACGTTTTCGTTCAACGACTCGTTAACAAAGTCTTCCGGTGCAATTAGGGGCACTTGGCCTGAACGCACTTGCTCTTGGCTGACGACGCCCAACACACCAGCAAAATGGTCAGCATGGCTGTGAGTGATAAGCACCGCAACGACAGGCCGTTCACCCAAGTGCTCATTGGCTAGCGCTAATGCAGCGGCGGACGATTCAGAGGAGGTGAGCGGGTCAATAATGATCCAACCCGTATTGGAGCGAATGAGGGTCATGTTGGCAATGTCGAAGGATCTAACTTGGTAAATGCCGTCTACCACTTCGAATAAGCCGTTGTGTTGCGCATTAAGTTGCGACTGTCGCCAAAGGCTTGGGTTTACTGTTGCGGGCGCTTCGTCGTTAAGGAACTCCATGTGCGCAAGGTCGAAGGTGATGTGGCCATCTTCGCGCCGCAGCGTTAGAGGGTTGAGTGTTGCAATGAAACCTCTTTGTGCATCAGCGAAACTTTTTCTGTTACTGAAATCTAAACTGGTCTTAACCTGTTCTTGTGCCGCATGAGTATGGCTGGTGGCAGGCTTGTTGGCGGTCAAATTTTCGGGAAGCGGTTTATATGCCATGATATTTACTCACTAGTCATTGCTTGTTGAAGTGGCTCGGGTGTCGTGCGTACCCATGTCTACTTTATTTAGATAGATCTTGGCAGCAGCCACTACTTTTGGTGCAAGCCATATAGCGGAGACCATTGTTGGAATTGCCATCAACGCAAAAGATCCATCGATTAAGCCCACCGCCGCGTCTAGCGAAATCACAGCAATCAAAACTATCGATGCAACGAAAACGAAGCGGTAGGAATTTTTATGCCGAGTGCCAAATACGAAACTCGCACATTGGGAGCCATAAAATGAATAGGTGAAGAGTGTAGTCGTAGCAAAGCTCACTACACTGAGAAATATGATAGCGGTGCCAACAGGGCCTAACAGTTGTGAGAAGGCATTAGCAGTGAGTGTTACCCCTTGAGCCTCGCTGCTTTGCCAAGTGCCCGCAACCAAAATCATCAGGGCCGTTGCCGTACAGATAATCAGCGTATCAATAATAGGTCCAACCATGGCTACTAAACCCTCTCTGATGGGTTCGCTGGTTTTTACTGCACCGTGTACTAATGACTCAGTACCCATGCCGGCCTCGTTGCTGAACGCGCCTCTTTGTACACCGTAAACCATCATGGCGAGCACGCTGCCACCTGCTGCGGCCTCACCAGTGAACGCATCGCTAATAATCATGGCGAACGCAGCGGGTACTTGTTCAATGTTCATAGCCAATGCGACGACAACAGTGCCAATGTAGATAACTGCCATAAACGGCACGATGATGGTAGCCGCGCGCGCAATTCTGTTTAGACCACCGAATATGATTGATCCGGCTATGGCAGCCAGGGCCATGCCAGCGAATAAATTAAAGTAGAACGGGTCTTCTTCGATGGCCAGAAGGCCTTGATCGATGAAAATGAGGTCGCGGATAATTTGAATGAGTTGGTTGCTTTGCAGTACAGGTAGGCAGCCGATCATGGCGACAATGGCAAAGAAGTAGGCTAGGAAATGCATATTCTTCGGTAGGGCTTCGCGGATCACATACATGGGTCCGCCTTGTAGTTCGCCGGCATCGTCCTTGCCTCTATACATAACGGCTAAGGAGCAAGTAAAGAATTTTGTGGCAATGCCCAGTATTGCAGTCATCCACATCCAGAAAATGGCCCCGGGACCACCAATTTGAATGGCCAGGGCTACGCCTGCAATGTTGCCCATACCAATGGTGCCGGCTAATGCTGCTGACAGCGCGCTGAAGTGATTGATATGGCCAGGGTCATTGGGGTCATCGTACTTGCCGCGAATAAGATCGAAGGCGTGTCTCAGGTAGCGAAACGGTGTGAACCGGGATAAAACCAGGAAGTAAAAACCGCCCCCAAGTAACAACCAAAGAAGCCACGGCCCCCATGCGAGGTCGGCGAAGCGCGTAGTTATGACATTAATTGTATCTAGCATAAAAGTCCCGTAAGCGAGACGGCAAAGACTAAATGTTTAATAACCTCGCTGCACCCTGAATTGTGGGTTGTTTTGTGTTCGTTTTTTACCTCGCATTTCGTTGGTTTTAAGTTGTTGAGATCTAGATGCAAAGGCTATCCTATGCGCCTTTCCACCAATTGAGATTTTTTGCGTGAGCCAAGACGAAGAAAAGTCATTGAGCACAGGGCCATTAGGTTTGTCCGGCGACTATGCCGAGGGTTATTCGGTTGAATTACTGCACCCCATGCCACGAGCAGAAGGTCGTAAGGCAGTTGGCCTAGATACAGGCTCAGAGTCAGAATTGGCCCACCTCGGCAAAGATTTGTGGACGGGCTATGAATTTTCTTGGCTCGACACCAAGGGTAAGCCCGTAGTGGCTGGCCTGAAGATAGAGGTTGATTGCGCAACGACAAATATTGTTGAGAGCAAATCCATGAAGTTGTACCTGAATGGCTTTGCACAAGCCCAGTTTGCCGATGCAGGCATTGTGAGTGCTCGGTTAAACCAAGATTTAAGCACCGCCTTTGCTGGCGACGTGGTTGTTGATCTGATACCCATAGATGAGTTGGCAGGGCAGTGGGCCTCTATGCGAGGTCAGTGTTTAGATGGGTTGGACATTCAAGTGACAAACTACCAACGCGCGCCAGAGCTGCTGGGCCAAATGAGCAGTGGCTCGCATGTGGTCACCGAGCATCTATATACCCATTTATTTCGTAGTCTATGCCCAGTGACCGCCCAGCCGGATTGGGCTACTGTCACTGTAAGCTACACCGGTAACGCCATAGATCATGCGGGTTTACTTGGCTATTTGATTTCCTATCGGTGCCACCAAGCGTTTCATGAAACAACAGTAGAGCGTATCTACGCCGATATTATGGGCGCATGCCAGCCGACATTTTTGTCCGTGAATGGACGCTTTCAACGTCGGGGTGGGTTGGACATTAATCCATTTAGGTCTAGTGAAGCTTGCCCAGTGCCAGATGCTCGGATGCCACGGCAGTAACTGTTGCCGCTTGCGGTTGGTGGTGCATGCCTGGCTTTCTGCAGGGCCTGATGGCAGTTTGATGGGTAGTTGGTCGGCAGTCGGGCTTGATAAATCATTAACGTTGTTGGCACGTTTGTTTTGTTTTGGCGCTGGGCCTGTTTTTTTCGCTGGGTCACGAGACAGCCAATTCATTCCCAACAGGCCCAGCCGATATTCAACTGCTGAATTTTTTACCTTACCAGTGGTAGGCGATTGCTACCGCAGTAATCTCGCAGTTTGGATGTCGTCCAACGCCAAATCCGTTGCCCCAATCTCCATGTCCAGCCAAATAGTTTTAGGGTGTAGGTGCGCTACTCTGTGCTTAAGCAGCATTCTTGTGTCTTTGGTTATGACATCAGACGAGTTGGGGTAGGCGTTATAAACCACTGCACGGAGGTCTAAGTTGCGCTGGGTACAGTAGTCTAGAGACAAAATCGTATGGTTTATAGAACCTAGTTTGCCAGAAGTGACCAGTACTATGGGCAGGTTTAGTGTTGCAGCTAAATCTATCGTCAGTGTGCTGCTGTTAAGTGGCACGCACAAACCGCCAGCCCCTTCTATGAGCAAGTGTTGACATTTTTCCTCTAGTTTTTGCGTTTGTCGTATTAAGTAGGCGCAATCTATTTCTGTTTTTTCCATCTTTGCTGCTAAGTGAGGTGAAGCAGGCAGCTGAAACAGATAGGGCGCATGTTCCGAATTTTTCGCCGTGTTGAAGTTGCTGTTTGCAATACGCTGATGTTCCGCAAGGTCCGCTGAAATTTTGGCACCTATGTTTGATACGCCGGTTTCCACCCATTTTTGCGTAAACGTCCGAAACTGTTTTTTCAGTAAAGTGTTTGCCAATGCGCCACAAGCTATAGTTTTACCAATATTAGTATCGATACCTGTGATGAAGAGCGTGGTCATGCCGATTTTCCTTTCTTGTTAAGGTTGTTGGACTAGGCGCTGTGTTTGCGAGGATAAATTTGCACCTCTGCTAGAGCGCTCGCTCTATCTGCCCAAGGCATTGTTGTACTTTATCTATGGGCATGCCCGCTGTGAGCGAAAATCTCAGCCTTTCCGACCCGCTAGCTACCGTTGGCGAACGAATGGGGAGTACCAATATGCCTGCTTGCTCTAACTTTGCAGCAAGGGCAATTACCTGCGCATTACCAGGTTTCAACAGGGGCACTATGTGGCTTGTGCCGCGAATGTTTTGTTCTAACTTATGCAGCCCTTCTCTAAAATGCTGGGTAGTCGCTGCCAGTTGGGTTCTTAGTGTTGCTAACGAGCGCAATTGTTGCCAAATAAAATAATTCCAATCCATTGTGATTGGCGGTAGGGAGGTTGAAAAGATCCATGATCGAGAGAAGTTTTCCATTGTTTCTATCAGCACTCTGTCGCCCGCTACATAGCCCCCATAACCAGCTAGCGCTTTGCCGAACGTGCCTATTAATAAGTCTATATCGCCGATGACCCCTAACTGATCAGCTAACCCCAAGCCATTTTCTCCAATGCAAGCCACCGCGTGGGCTTCGTCGAGATACAAATAGGCTTGATATTTTTTCTTCAGTGCTATGAGTTGGGTGAGCGGTGCATAGTCGCCATCCATGCTGAAAAGAGATTCGGACAAAATCCAAATGCTGCGAAATTTATTTTGATTGTCGTCTAAGAGCTGCTCTAAATGGTTCATGTCGTTGTGCCGAAATTGAATGCACGTTGCTTTACCTAGGCGCACGCCATCAATCACGCTGGCATGAATAAGTTTGTCCGACAAAATGAGATCTTCTGCGCTTGTAATTGCTGGCAAAATACCGGTATTTACGTGATAACCGCTATTAAAAATAAGCGCGCGCTCTTTGCCGTAGGACATTGCAATGCTGTTTTCGAGCAGACTATGTGAGGGCGACGTGCCTGTTAATGCTCGTGAAGAGCAGGAAGCCATCCAGTTTTTACAGCGGCTTTGAGGTGCGCTTTTAAAGAAATCGGTTTGCAGTGTTAGATCTCCTGCGAGGCCAAGATAATCATTGCTCGAGAAATTCAGTATTTTTTTTTCGCCTATGGCTATGTTGTAACCGTTGCACTCTAATTCTCTGGCCTTGCGGAAATGGCTTTTTTCTTTCAAGCCATTCAGCTTAAATTGAAGGTGTTGGTGTTTCAAAATTTTACTGCCTGGTTATTTCTTTGTGAGTTGAATCATTGCGCGAGTAACTTTTGACAGTTCCTCGCTGGTAATTATGTAAGGCGGCATACAGTAAATATTATGGCCGAAAGGCCGTAACCAAACGCCCAATTCTGCGCACAGTGCTTGAGCGAGGCTGGCATCCACTGGGTGATCCATTTCTATTACGCCAATGGCGCCAAGGACCCGCACATCTGCGACTCCTTTTAAGCCGCGTGCCTTGCCGAGCTCGCTCTCTAATTGTAGTTCAATACGCGCAACCCACTGTTGCCATGGGGTGCTTTCTAATAGTTCAAGGCTTGCAATAGCTGCGCTGCAAGCGAGAGGATTTGCCATGAAAGTAGGGCCGTGCATGAATAAGCCGGGTTCGCCGCTAGCAATGCTATGGGTTACTTTGTGAGAACAAAGTGTTGCTGCGAATGACAGATAGCCGCCAGTAATGGCTTTGCCCAAACACATTATGTCAGGCTGTACTTGGCAGTGATTTGTGGCGAATAATTTACCGGTTCTACCAAACCCGGTGGCAATTTCATCGAAGATGAGTAATACGTTGTGGTCATCACATAGTTTGCGGCATTCATTAAGATAGTTTGGATGATAGAAGTACATGCCGCCTGCACCCTGCACCAAGGGTTCTAAAATCATGGCGGCTATATGCTTGCCATGTGCTTCGAGGGTTTGTGCTACCTCTTGCAAGCCATTTTTGCTTGGGTCTTGCAACCACTCTTGCTGCAGTTGGATTGGTGGGCGTGGTGCAAAATGTTCAGCTTGTAGAGCGCCGGAAAAAAGATGATGCATACCGGTAGACGGATCGCTCACGCTCATCGCTTTCCAAGTGTCGCCATGATACCCAGATCGAATGCTTAAGAACTTGCACTTGCCTGAGTTGCCCAACGCATATTGGTATTGCACTGCCATTTTCATTGCAACCTCTACCGCCACCGAGCCTGAGTCTGAATAAAATATATTGGTGAGCGTGCTTGGCGCGATATCTAATAGTTTCTTGCCTAATTCGATTGCGGGTTGATGGGTAATCCCGCCAAACATGACATGGGCCATGTCGGTAAGTTGCTCGCTTACAGAAGCGTTTATGTGGGCATTATTGTAGCCGTGTATAGTGCACCACCAAGATGACATTGCATCAATGACTTTTGTATCGTCCGCCAGAGTGAGGTGTACGCCACTGGCGGCTTTAACTAATAAATTCTCTCTATTTGTCGGCGACGGCGGTGGGCTGTACGGGTGCCAGAGATGATTTTTGTCAAAGGCCTGAGACTTACTTTGGCTAAATGGCTCTTTGGTAGCCATTACTTGGCTTGTCTTGGTGTGTAGTATTGCACCGGTGTATTGGATGGTATCGCTAACTCTGGGTACGGATCCTCAGTGTGTTCGAGCCGGTGTATGGAGGTTGTGGGTGAATTTAAAGACTGTGCTTTGATGCCCAATTTTTCTAAAAGTTCGGTGTCATGATTTTCTGTAGGGTTATTGGTGGTGAGCAATTTGTCGCCATAGAACATTGAGTTTGCCCCTGCAAAAAATGCCATAGCTTGCATTTCATCGCTCATTTGCTCTCGGCCGGCTGAGAGCCTGACAACTGCTTTGGGCATTAAAATTCGGGCTGTGGCGATGACACGAATGAATTCGATTGGGTCCAAGTCGTCGTTGTCTTGTAGCGGCGTGCCTTTAACCCGAATCAATTGGTTAATAGGGACGGATTCAGGGTGCTGGTCCAGATTGGCGAGGTGCTGGAGTAAACTCGCTCTGTCCTGGGTCTGCTCTCCTAGGCCGAGAATGCCGCCACTGCATACTTTTATCTTTGCTTCTTGGACATTTTTAATCGTTTCTAGGCGGTCTTCATAGGTTCTAGTGGTTATGATTTTACGGTAATGCTCAGGGGAGGTGTCGAGGTTATGGTTGTAGTAATCAAGGCCAGCACTGGCAAATTCTTCGGCCTGGTCTTGGTCAAGCATACCCAAAGTCATACATGTTTCCATTTCTAATGCTTTGACTTGCTTAACCATTTCGGTTAGCACCGGCATGTCACGATTTTTTGGACTGCGCCATGCTGCGCCCATGCAAAAACGCGTTGCGCCAGAGCTCTTTGCATTCTTTGCCTCAGCGACCACATCGGCAATAGCCATAAGTTGTTTTTCGTCGAGGCCAGTGCTGAATCGAATGCTTTGGGGGCAGTAGGCGCAGTCTTCTGGGCAGCGACCGGTTTTAATTGACAACAATTTACTTATTTGAATTTCATTTTGATTATGAAATTGTCGGTGAATGGTGTGAGCTGTAAACAGCAGATCATTCAACGGCTGTTGCATGATTTCTAATATTTCATGCCGCCGCCAATCGTTTCTTAAAATAGTCATGAGCGTAAGTTCAGCCTAATGGGTGGGTTGTGTGGATCAGTTCGGGGTTAACAAGACACATGGCACGCAGGTTACAGACTCGCAAATTTTACCGGTTGGCGTATGTGACCAACGGCCTGGTTGGTGGGTTGTAAGGCTGGTTTGCAGGCAGCATGCGCAAAATATTTAGGCTATTTGACTTAGGGAGGCTTTGGTTAGGGTAAGTTGTGTTATTCAACATTCTAATATAGTTAGCTGAGTGTGAGTCATTGTCAGGTTTTAGCGCTGTTCTAAGCCGGCGCAATGAAAGTTAAAGAGGGGGATAACGCCTGATTGAGGTTGGTGAAGGAGTGAACGCGCCTTAAAGGAGTGTAGAAGGAGTGACGGAGGGTAGAAAAAGACATTAACGGACGGCTAAAAATGCTTTACGGTAATGAAGCTTAGTCCTTAGTCCTTAGTCCTTAGTCCTTAGTCCTTAGTCCTTTGTCGTTGGAGCAAGCAGTGCACGAAACCACTTCAGCCAAGTATTGTCTTCGCGCATCCAGCGCTCTAGACCATCCATTTGAATGGCCAATTCTGGCCCGTTGGCTAACATATCCTCGCGTTTGGTCAGTTTTTGCTTTGGGTCTAATTCTTTAACCACGCGTGCTGGGTTGCCAGCGGCGATAACGTTGGCGGGAATGTCACTTGTGACCACAGAGCCAGCGCCAATAATAGAGTTCTCGCCGATACTCACGCCTTTACAAATAGTTACGCCGTCGCCTACCCAAACATTGGCCGCCAATTTAACCGGGGCAGAGCGCCCAATGGCTTGAGTGCGATCATAAATGTCGTGCCAATCCGCGTCGGTGATGTATGCACCCGCCGCAAGCATTGAGCTGGCACCAATCTCCACCGATAACGCAGAGTCGATCCGCACACCAGGGCAGATCAACACGTAATCCTGGATATCAATACGGCCCTGATGGTCGTTCATTTCCCACGTGGTCAGGCGCACGTTTCTATCTGCTGCCGCAATCACATGGACCGACTGACCGAAGCTAATTTCCTTACCGTAAATTTTCAGAAACCAAGGTTTCATGATCATCGAGTGATGACCCATACGCTCTAATTGTGGTGCAATAAAATGTTTCACCCAACGCGCCTCGAGCTTACCTTGGAGAACTTTAAGGCTGTAAGGACGGTGGTCTTTGCGCATGGATGCTCATCTAGCAATTAATTCGCCAAGAGTACCCGAAATACTGACCTTTGCAGTAGGAATCTGAGAGGCTTTCCTCTAAGATTCCCCGCTCTATGGTGACCCACTTTGGTCCTCTAGAGGCGATATGCTGTGAACTCCGCCAGGCCTGGAAGGGAGCAACGGTAACAGCGGCTTCGGGCTTTAGATGTGACTGGGTGGGTTGCCACCATAATTAGGAGAGGTGGCAGAGTGGTCGATCGCGCCCGCTTGGAAAGCGTGTAAGGTGTTAAAGCCTTCGAGGGTTCGAATCCCTCTCTCTCCGCCATTTATTATTCCCAAGGCGTCCGAAGACGTCTCTTATCGCAACAATTCATTGCAAAAACAATCACTTAGAGTACATTAAGGTTCTGAGGTGTCCGCCTGCAGCCGTTTCCTTGAGGGGGCATTTGTGGGGGCACATTTTGTTTTGGGCACGAATTAGGGGGCATCTATGCTTACCGAGGTTGCAATCAAGCAAGCTAAGGCTAAAGAGAAACCTTATCGCCTGTCTGATCAGGGTGGTCTTTATTTAGAGGTGTCTCCGATAGGTAGCAAGTATTGGAGATACAAGTACCGAATCTCCACTGGTGCACAGAGGATAGAGAAGCGTCTGGCGCTGGGTGTATACCCAGAGATTTCTCTCAAAAATGCGAGAGAGCTCCACCGTGAGGCCCATGCCTTAGTCTCTCAGGGCGGCGACCCCAGCTTAGTAAAGCTTGAACAAAAAGCTTTGGCAGAGGTCGCATCTTTAAATACCTTTGGGAGCCTAGGCGAGGACTGGTTTGCGACTCAGTCGCCTGATTGGTCTCTCACTCATGCTATTCGTCAGAGACGCTTGTTCGGCAAGGATCTGCTCCCCCTCCACGAGCGAGCAATCGACAAAATTACTGCGCCTGATCTCCTTGGCGTGCTCAGAGTAATAGAGTCCAGAGGAGCCTTAGAAACTGCCCGTAGAACCAATCAGGTAGCCAGTCAAATCTTTGACCATGCAATTGCGATGGGCCTGACCGAGAGCAACCCAGCTTTGGGCATCAAGAAAGCCCTTAAGAGACCTATCTCTAAGCATCACGCGGCTATTTTAGAACCCCGAGAATTAGCGGCCTTTTTGAGGGCTGTCGATGGCTACCAGGGCTCTCTGATTGTTCAAATTGCGCTTATGGTCACACCACTACTGTTAGTCCGGCCTGGTGAGCTGCGCCATATGGAGTGGGGGGAGGTCTCTCTCGAGGAGGGCAAGTGGCTGATTCCCGCAGCTAAGACGAAGCGTAAGCGAGATCACTTTGTACCCTTGGCATCGCAGGCGGTGAGCCTTATAGCCCGGTTAAAGCCTTATACTGGTGGCGGGCGTTATGTGTTCCCCTCCGCTAGAGGTGGTGCGAGGCCCATGAGCGAGAATGCTGTTCTCTATGCTATGAGAGGTTTAGGAATAACGAAGGACGAGGCAACTCCTCACGGTTTCAGAGCCACCGCCAGAACTCTAATGGACGAGCAGTTGGGGATGAGGTCAGACTTGATAGAGCATCAGCTCGCGCACGCAGTCAGAGATGCAACCGGTGAGGCCTACAACCGAACGAAATTTTTCCCAGAAAGAATTAAGTTGATGCAGAGATGGGCTGACTATCTCGAGGACCTTAAAGAGGGCGGTGGCACTATTTCGAATAATGTTTCCATCTTTCGCAAAGAGGCCTAGCTATCGGGTGAAGGATGTTGTTTGGGTCTACGTAATAAGATCCTTGTACTCTGTTCGCAGCCAAGCTTATAGCGACGCTGGGTCAATGCCTGCCTCCTTTAACGTTGATAATGCAGAATCGAGCTGCACATCAAATCCCACGGAGCCTGTGTGCTCTGTCTCGATGCGGTCCGTCCAGCGGGCTCTATTTTTGAGGAAAAAGATTTGTGCAGATGTCGACGGTTTGGCCTCGTTAGTGGCGCCAGTGAACAGCGCATTGGTGACCGCGGTGATACCAGCCTGCTTTCCAGCCTTTAATGTCTCGGCAAAATCGGCATCATCCTTCTTTCGGCGGGTCATGGTGCTTTGATGCACGCCCAGCGACGTTGCTATCTGCTCCTCTGTCAGCCCTATCTTTGCCAGATTAAACAGTTCGTCTAGATTAATTTCTTTGTTCTGTCTCATAATACTGTCTCTTATACACATCTCCGAGCCCACGAGACGGACTCCTATCTC
>OJIR01000303.1_pt1 | contig 16598 bp, 10 predicted proteins | sample 1595711 | NCBI WGS metagenome assembly OJIR01 (sample SAMN05416846, study PRJEB24817) | seawater metagenome | isolation source: Sea water | place: Canada:Atlantic | collected 2013-07
ATACCGGCGATTATATAACCCTGTGAGATCATCTGTGGTTGCTAACTTAACTAGCGCTCGGCTTTGTGACTTTACCCGGTAGACCATCACAGCGAGTAAGCAGCAAACCAGCAGCACAACCGCTATAAATGACCACAAGTACATATTTCGTTGCTCTTGCGCATTTAGAGCAAAGCGCTGTAGACGGTTCTGGTGTTCCAATAATTGATTGGCTTGTTCAGAGGCGCGTACCTTGTAAATAGCACGCACTGTATGAATTTGCTCAGCGCTGCGGCTTTCGTGATATTTTTCACTCAAGGTAAGCGCCCGAGAGCTGTGCGCATAGGCTGCTTGATAGTCTCCTTGCGCCGCGGCGAGTTTGCCTTCCAAAGACGTCAATTGTATGGCTTCGGTGGGCATCAGATTTGGGTCTAAGTTAACTTTAGCAATGCGCGAATACCTCAGCGCCTTTTGGTAATTATGTTGAGCTAATGCCACAACAAACAGACTTTTCGCGATTTGAAAATCTATTGGTTTATTTTCACTATTGGCAAATATCTCTGACGCTTCATGCAAGCGCTGTTCTGCAAGCGCATAATCTTGCTTTTCAATACTTATTTCAGCGAGCAATTTAAGTGCATAACCAACGCCCTGGGTATCACCTAGTGATTTAGCAATATCTGCAGATTCGAGGATCTGTGCTTCACCTATCTCAATATTTCCTACCCGAAAATTTGCTGAACCTAAACCGTACAAGACAATACTTAAATTCAATGATTCATCATTTTTACGCGCGTGCGCAACGGCTTCAGCGAAATAAGGAATGGCTAGGGCGTAGTCTCCTCGGTTTTCGTACATCACGCCTATCATGCCGGCAATGTTTGCCTTTGAAGTCTTCCCTGTGTAATAGGTTGTTTGGTTGTAGGCCTCTAAATAACTCTCAGCAGCCGCGTTATATTCATTTAGTGACGAAAACAACGAACCACGTACATATAAGCCAAGCAAATAGGTTTTTTCGTCTTCATTTTCTTGCGCCCAGCCGATTGCAGCATCAACTTTATTCAGCGCTTCGAAAGGTTTTCCTGCCATTTCTAGCGCGCTGGCTTCAATCAACCTAAGGTTGTGATACAACCAAGGTTCACGCTGTTTGTTTATGTAAGCCAACCCTTGACGGGCGCTTTCGATGGCTTTTTGTGGGTAAGTTAATGCGTAATACGTATCGCTTAAGATTGCGTAGTATTCTGCTTTTTGCGCATCGCTGGTATCTGCCGAAGGGGGATTAGCTAATAACTCGGCCAACACTTGCTGGGGCTCTGAATTCAATTGTAGCGTTAGAGCTTCGTACTGTTTCGAAAACTCAAATAAAACAGCCTCTGCGGCAATCGCACTAGGCATAGCTTCAACGAGTAACAGAATACATACCCAGACACATTTCACCAATGCTGTTTCCTTGCTGCCCAATAATTCAGTTTGAATACATCAAAATAGCACGGAATCGCTATTAGTGACTAACTTATGTCAACGTCAAACTTATGCTTATAAACACGCAAAAAGATGACTTAATGGATGGCGGTTCACCGCACATGTGAGAAAACACATGAAAAATTAAGACTAAATTGGCTGTTATATAGTGCGCTTATAAAACAGGCAAAAAAAATAGCCCCAAAAGGGGCCATTTTCTAAGGAGCAAGTAGCGCTACCTGCTTACCATGTTGAAACTTTTGTGCGTTACATTCGTTGAATGTTAGCAGTGTTTATTTATATACGGTCGTTAAGCACATTCATGATAGGTGATGCATTCAAACCGTTTTCAGTTGCCCAAGCAATAACAGTCTTGCCGTCTTGCTCAGGTGTCGATAAATCGCTTTTAGGCATTTTCTTAACCAACAATGTACCGGCTTCAACTGCATCGCTTAACATCGCGGTGCGGATTAGACTGTTACCACCACATGAAATGCCTGAGTAGTAGTCTTGTAATTTCAATCGATAATCAGACTGAACACGCTTCATTTTTTTACGTAGTTCGCCCTTGTCGTCTGCTTTTACTATGGTACAAATATTCTGTAATGCTTCTGCTACGTCAGCTTGTGCTGCGCCCGACATAAATAATGAAGTGGCGGCGATAGCGATAGAAGTTTTAACTATTTTCAACATGGTCAATTCCTCGAGTAATTTGTTTAGGTATTCCGTTTCGTTGAGGCAATTAAACCCCAATCACGTCAGCGGTAAAATCTATAAGGCGATACTAAGGTATGTCGCTTAATACCTTAAATAGGTTAAATTTCGCTTTTTGATTGATTCGATGAGTGTTTTCGCAAAAAAAAAATGCATATTCGCTCAACAATGCTTAGTGTTTGCGAAGTATACGAAGTAACTAATCTTAAGAATGAGCCAAGTATGACTGTCGAAAAAAAAGTGCGCTGGGGCGTTTTAGGCGCCGGACGTATTGCCCACACGTTCTGTAAAGATATACAACACAGCCAATTTGCCGAGCTGACCGCGGTTGCGTCACGAACCAAATCAGCTGCACAGCAATTTGCTGATAAGTATAAAACACCAGAGATACTTGAGGGGTACCAAGCGCTTTATCTACACCCAAACGTAGACGCCATCTACATAGCCACCCCACATAACTTTCATTTTGAGCAAGCAGCTGCTGCGCTAAAGGCCGGCAAGCATGTGTTATGTGAAAAACCGATAACCGTATCTCCAGAACAATGTGAACAATTAATTCAGCTCGCTGGTGAAAACAATCGCTTTCTAATGGAAGGTATGTGGAGCTACTTTTTGCCTACGATCCTCAAAGCAAAAGAATGGGTAAACAGTGGTCGCATAGGCAAAATACATCAGGTTAAAGCCGACTTTGGTTACCCGGTAACGTTCGTTGAGGGAGATCGCATGTATAACCCAGCGCTCGCAGGAGGTTGTTTATTGGATATGGGGATCTATACCTTAGCCATCGCCCAATACTTTATAAATCAGCTGCCCGATCTTAGTTTAGTCAGTCATAAACTAGCGAAAACCGGTGTCGAAGATGACCTGACTTTTATCGCTCAGTATCCAGATGCAACCGCCACTTTGGCATGCGTTAACGCTAAAGCCAATGCCAATAAACGAATGCTTACTTAGAAGCATTCGGCGGATTTTAAATTCTCGCCCAGTGGTTAATTACTGACGAAAGTTGGGATTACTTTTTGCGCGCTTGCTTTTCTTTACTGCGTCGCTGCACCCGTTCTATGCGGTGCTCTTTCTGGGCTTTTTTATCACGGGTAGCAGAGCCCGTTTTAAAGCGCTCTTTGCGAAGTGCCTTTTCTTCGGCTTTTTTCAATTCAGCCTCGGCCATTTCGGCTTCTTCTTTGAGCACCATTTCAGGGGTTTCAAGACTGATACGTCCTAACTTGCCTGAACGGAATTCGTTGACCAGCACCTCACATATTTTATGTAAGTTCACTCGACCACCCGCTCGCAACGCACCACGCTGAGCTGCTGCCATTTCTAAAAACGCTATTTCCGTGTCAGGTATATGGTCTAATTTATAACGCTCTTTGAGTAAATCTGGATACGCCTTTATGAAGTAATCAGCCGCAAAAAAGCCAACGTCGTCGTATTCCATAGCAGTGTCTTTTATGGCCCCTGTGGTCGCCAAACGGTAGCTACTTTGTGGGTTTTCAACTTTTGGCCACAAAATACCAGGCGTATCGAACAAAATAATGCCACTGCCTAAATTGATACGTTGCTGTGCTTTGGTAACAGCAGGTTCATTGCCTGTTTTGGCAATAATACGCTCAGCTAAAATATTGATAAGGGTGGATTTACCCACATTAGGAATTCCGCAGATCATGGTATTGATTGTTTTGATGCTGGCGTCTTTTTCAGGCAACATTTTTCTGCACAAATCGATGATTTGTTTCATTTTTTGCGGTTGCTCTGTGGTGCTAGTGAACGTTTTCACTCCGCGTTCTTGTTCCAAGTGCGCTTGCCACATAGCGGTTACTTCAGGATCGGCCAAATCAGACTTGCTCAACACCTTAATGCAAGGGGTGTCACCACGAATAGCCGCTATCGCTGGATTTTCACTGGAATAAGGAATACGCGCATCAAGCACCTCGATTAACAAATCTACTTGTGGCAATAACTCTTTTATTTCCTTCTGGGCTTTGTGCATGTGCCCTGGATACCAATGAATCGACATATAACCCTGCTCTTTTGCATTTTCAAAAGCGCCATTGTACGTTAACCGAATGAGCAAAGGTATGCCGCCGAGCGCCCTTCAAAAAATAAAACCAACGTAGGGGCAAAAAACAGCCTAAAACGAAAAGCGCGCTGCGATATCACTATCTTGTGCAGAATAAAAAGTGTAATAAAACGTAAACATAAATAGCACATTAGTTTATACTGCCCGCCTAAGAGACCCCTCTCGATACTCTTTTTATTCATGTATTGCTTGTGACTGTCATTGTCACAATGCTGAGTAAAAAAGAACCATAATGATAATGATGCAACCATTGACCAGTAGTTAACGATTAGCTATTGCAATATTGCGCGTCAAAACAACTTGGAGAGCACCCTTGGGCCCGACAGCACACACACATACATTTTCACGTAAACTCACCCTACTTGGCGCAGCAGTGTCGTTAGCCATAGCAGGTAACGTCAGCGCGCAAACAGCTGAAACCGAACAAGCATCAAGTGATGACTTTGAGAACATTACCGTCACTGCGCGTAAGCGTACTGAAAGCTTGTTTGAATCTCCTACTGCTATCACCTCACTAAGCGATAGCTTTATGGACGACGCCAACATCAGCAATCTAGATGATGTGGGCAAATACGTACCTAACCTAAACGTTAGTCGTTACGGCGCTGGTAACTCAGCACACGCATCAATCTTTATTCGCGGAATTGGCTTACAAGACCACATCATCACGACCGATCCTGGCGTGGGCGTTTATGTTGACGGCGTTTATCTTGGTCGCCAAATGGGTGCCAACCTAAGTCTACCTAATATTGCCAGCGTTGAAGTATTACGCGGCCCGCAAGGTACGTTGTACGGCCGTAATACGCTAGGTGGCGCTGTTAATATCATCACTAAAAAGCCAGGCGATGAGTCCATGGCGAGTGTAGCCGCTAAGGTGGGAACCCTAGGCCGTGTGGCCGCAGATCTATACATCAATGGTGACATTAACGATGATGTAAGCATTGCTGCTAGTGGTTCATTCAAAAAGCGTGACGGTGTAGGTGAAGCCGTTAACCTAGCAAACCCTGAAAAAGAAATTGGTGAAGAGCAAGAGTTCAGTGGCCGTTTATCTGCCAACTGGCGTGTCAGCAATAACTTCTCGCTTTTATTTGCGGTGGATGGTTACGATAACGAAAGTGGTCAGTCGCCTTACACCATAGAATTCACGGACCCAAGTCCAGATCCGACGGATATATTCAACGGTGATTTCCCACTATTAACGCCTGATTTGATCCCCGCTGATCCTGATGATTTAGGGACTACAGTGCCAGGGCTTGAATCCACAGCTTCTGCTGGTTGGGGTGCGTCAATTACCGCCAACTGGGACATCAATGAAAACTACGCCACCAAACTTATCACCAGCTTCCGCAGCTCTGATTACGAAGGCGGCTTGGATGATGATGCATCACCGCTGAATTTATCAGAATTCCCGGAAACTGGCGAAGCAGACCAATATTCAGTTGAACTACAAGTCAATGGTACCTTTGATAACTACGACTTTGTGTCAGGTGTGTACTTCTTCAACGAAGAAGGTTCCACCGAGTCAGGCCCTTGGGTATTTAGCCCATTCAACACCCCGGGTGCACTAAACAATGATGGTACGCCAACCGGATTCGGCGGTGATTATGGCTTCTTCGATTTACATCAAGAAACCGACGCTTTCGCAATTTATGCCAATGCATCATACGATCTGTCTGAAAAACTCACAGTTGGCGGTGGTCTGCGTTACTCGAAAGACAAAAAAGACGCAGATGCCTTGTTCCCTAGCTTTGCTGAGCGTGCATACCGAAGTGCTGAATTTAGCGAAGTCACCTGGGATGTAAACGCAGCATATCAGTTAGACAATGGTTTGAACGTGTATGCTCAGGTGCAAAAAGGCTATCAAACGGGTGGTTTCCCTCCGCGCCCATTTGGTGGCGCTGCTCAGTTCGTGCAGTTTGACGAGACCACGTCGATTAACTACGAAACTGGCTTGAAGGGTAAAATCGCTGAAAACGTATCATTACTTGCTGCTGTGTTTATTACTAAATACGACGACCTAGCCTTACCGTTTTCTGATCCTACTGCTGGTGGCGGTTTTGTGACCATCACTGAAAATGCAGGTAAATCAGAAGCAAAAGGTATCGAACTTGAAGCCACAATTGACGTGACAGATAACTTCTCGTTACGCGCTGCAGTGGGCTTCTTGGATGCTGAGATTACCCAAGTTGACGAAAACGTAAACGGTGTTGGCGTGGGTGACTCACCCGCCCTAACACCTGAGTGGACGTTAATGATAGCGCCTTCTTACTACGTGGATTTAGACAGCGGAGCCACATTGGCATTCAAAGCTGATTATTCATTCCGTGATGAGATGCAGGGCCAGTCGGTATACAACCCCAATGAAACGATCGACTCGCGCAGTATTCTTGGCTTTGATGTGAATTACACCTCAGTCAATGGCGATTGGTCGTTAAGCCTGTATGGTGAAAACGTAACGGATGAAATATACGACCAAGGTCGCTTACAGCAAAATGGCTTTGTAGGTATTGTCCGCAGTAACGACAGACGTGAGTTTGGTCTACGTTTCAAGAAAGAATTCGAAATGTAATCACACCAGCTGTTGAAAAAGGGGCCTTATGGCCCTTTTTTATTGCTTATAAAACTGTAGACTTACTTTAAAGGAAGCAAATTTGCGATAGTCATTTGATTAGCAAACTCAAATATTACAAGCGGGCTGGATGGTCCAAACAATTACCCCAAATATTACTGCTGTGCGCGTTATTATTTAATGCCACTGGTGCCTTGCTCGCGGCGAATAACATCGTCAATAAAGCACAGGCCTTTGCTAACGACGACGCAATACTGATATGTACAGGTCATGAGTACAAATGGATTTCACTAAGCGCTTTTGAGCAAACAGGCGCCCTTGAATTTATTTCGCCCCCAGATGACGCCCCTGAAAATGCCCATGGCATAAAGTGCACTTTTGCGTATTTAGCAGACAGCCACAGTGACAAAACGCTAGTGGCAATCGTTCATTCCATAACGCCACCGCAGCCTAAACTTCCACCTCTATTACCCTATGATTCGTATGTAAAAACCCATCAATATTCCCTTGCGATTGCCCGTGCCCCCCCTGTGTTGTCCTGATCTGAATTTTGAATACTAAAAATAGCATTTGTCGTTCACGGCAAGTGTTAATAACGAACAGGAGAAAACACATGAACAAAACGATCATTTTAAGTGCTTATTGCGCAGCGCTTGCTGCCCCTTTTACTGCCCCGTTTGCTTTAGCCGATGCGGGAACGGCTCACACTGATTTACGACCTGATGACCACGCCCCTATCGGCGTGATGGGTGACCACATGCATGCTGCTGGGGAGTTTATGTTTTCCTATCGGTATATGCGCATGAATATGTCCGATATGCTGCAAGGAAGTAGCGATATCTCAGCCAGCGATATCGCCACCACTATCGCCAACCCTTTTGCTCCGCCTGCAACGGTGCGCGTAGTACCAAAAGAAATGACGACCAACATGCATATGCTGGGCTTTATGTATGCACCTAACGATGACATTACTTTGATGGCAATGCTCAATTACCTAGAACGTGACATGGATTTAACCACGTTTGAAGGCATGATGGGAGATACGGTGTTGGGCCAGTTTTCAACAGAAGTCTCTGGTCTAGCAGACAGCAAATTAGGCTTGCTTTATCGTTTGTACGATTCAGCAAATCATCATCTGCATTTTAACTTGTCTTGGGTAATCGACAGTGGTTCAAATAATGAAACCGACGACGTACTTACGCCTATGAACATGCGTATGACGATGCGTCTACCCTACTCTATGCAACTAGGCTCAGGGAGCGATCAAGCGGAATTCGGCTTGACCTACACAGGGAAAAATCAACAATTTAGTTGGGGCGGGCAAGTATTAACAACCACACCGCTTGAACGTAATGATGAAGGTTATACAGTAGGTGACAAATACTCGATAACGAGCTGGTTAGCGTATCAGTTGCCGCAATCAACTAGTCTATCACTGCGCCTAATTTATAATCACAGCGAAGATATCAAGGGCCAAGATAGCCAAATAACAGCGCCTGTCACCACGGCCAACCCAGCTAATTACGGTGGACACAATCTACAAGCCGCCATCGGTGTAAACACAGTTTTAATGAACAAACATCGAATTGGCTTAGAGTACCAAATACCAATTAACTACCATGTAAACGCAGTTCAGATGGATATGGATAACATGCTTACTTTGGGATATCAGTTAGCATTTTAATCACCACTGAAGAAAACGCAGTGCAACATAGCTCGCTACGCATGTAGTGAGCTTCATTCTCTTGATTAATCTAGTTCGCTAGTGCGTATTGACACCGCTATCGGCGTAGCGCGAACCACCCATCTAACCAAATAAACACAATTGCATTACCAATAACATAAATAGCAGTGTTGACAACCGCTTATTTTGGCTGATAGTCAGAGGTGTTCGAGCGGATGAAATGTAAATATTTGAAGTAAACCACTTTTGCTAGGCCAGGGAATATTTTCCTACGCTACAAAGGCCTCCACTTTTCACTAACAGCAAATAAAACAACATAAACCATATATTTAACTCAGTAAAATCAAACATTTAAATTTAAAAACTTGCGTAGAGTTTAACTCATCAACAAACGGCCAGTGACGCCAAAAAACCTGTCTATCTACCCATCTAACAGTTTCAAAAAAATAAATATTCAATATAACTAACAACTTAGCTACATATATTACAAAATTTAGACTAATTGGTAATACACAATTGTAAACCTTAGGTTAATGCGATATAAATGCGCCTACCATTTTGAATACCAAAAATTCAACCAAGCACATCGAAACTCACAATATTGGTCATACCAATAAGAACACCTCTATGCAACGCTTCACGATGAAACTTAATCAAGTCAGTGCGATATTCAACAAAACCAGAGAGAAAAACAGCAGCAATGCGATTTTCGGCGCCACCCTAGCAGCTATTCTGTGCGCGCCAACTGTAGCGGCGCAAGCCCAAACTGAAGATGCGTCAGCCAATAACGATTTAGAAGTAATTCAGGTACAAGGTATCGCTGGTAGCCTAGCTGAATCAGCACGTCAAAAGCGCTTTGATTCGCGCATTGTCGATGCCATCGTCGCTGAAGATATCGGTAAATTACCTGACAACAACATAGCTGAAGCGCTGCAACGTATTACTGGGGTATCAATTAGTACTGACTTCGGTGTGGGCGAATCAGTCACTATTCGCGGTATTTCTCAAAACCGAGTTGAATTAAATGGTCGCTCTACATCAGGTAGCGGGCGAGGTGGTATCAGTTTAGATGATTTCCCTTCTAGCTTCTTAAAAACCGTCGAAGTCATTAAATCCCCGACCCCTGAAATGATTGAAGGCGCCTTAGGTGGCACCATTAATATGACAACTGTTCGCCCTCTGGAACTGGAAGAACCTCTTGTTGCCATCACGTTAGACGGTGAGTACGCAGACAAAACTGAAAACTGGGCCCCAATGTTCAATGCTGCAGCAGGCACAAACTGGGACTTAGGTGATGCTGGAACTTTTGGTGCTTCATTTGTTGTGGCCTATCAAGACCGCGAGTTACGCCGTGATGAGTTCATGAATCTGGTTACCCCTACCGAATTAGACTTAGACGGTGACGGCAATATTGATCAAGCAAGCACAGCCAGTGGCAACTATTTAGTTAGAAGCCAAAATACCGTGGAGCAAAAAACCGAAAAACGTGAGCGAACAGCATATGGTTTATCACTGCAGTGGGCCCCAAAAGACACTGATGGTTTTATTTATTTAGACGTGAATGCAACAGAACTTGACGGTGGCCAAGAAGCCTACTCAGTTCTGAATGACAGCAAAGATTATAGCGATTTAGTGCTGGATAATGCTTACGGCGATAGCAACGGCCAATTACACAACTTTGGCTCTGGTAGTGTATTCGTTCAGCCGAAAACTTGGTCTGATTTTACCACCAATGAATCTATTTCTAATGCACTAGGCGGCGAGTTTCAGCTAACTGATCAGATAAAAGTGTCTGGTGAAATCTCTTACGCTAAATCAGAAGCTCAACGCCGTAATTCTGAGTTTAACTTGCGCCCTATTTCTCGTGAACAATACGAAGAAGACGGCACAATCACCGAGCATTTGTTTACTATCACTATGAGCCAAGATGGCGACAAAATTCCTGGTTTGGCTTTTTCTGATCAAGATGCGCTTCTGGACCCAAACAACTTAGCCATACGTCAGTTTACTCACCAACGCTACTCAGAAGACAACGAAGAAACCGCTATTCGCTTTGACGTGGAATACGTGGAACCGTTTTCTGGTTTAGAGTTTATTCGCTCTATCAAGGCAGGTGTGCGCACCACAGATAGCGAATATGAGTTAGACAGATATGACTTGCGCAATAATGGTGACGAGTTGAAAAACCTACAAACCAGCGTGTCTTATGATGGTGTAGTGACACCAACATGGATTGGCGACTTCAACGAGACTTTTGGTGGATTTAAAGCAATAAACCACGACAACTCGTTTGACCAAGCTGGCATTACAGGAAGCAATGCACTAACGAATTACTATGTTTATGACGGTTCTTTACTTGCTTACGATATTGATGGCACTTACGAGCGAGTGAAACAAATGCTCGATGGAAGCAACCTTGAGCTCACCGGTACGCTGGACGATAACATGGCGCGAAATACAGGTTCGTACGCGAAAATCGAAGAAGAAACTCAAGCAATATACACTCAGTTCAATCTAGATTTTGACCGACTCACTGCGATAATCGGTGCTCGTTACGTCACCACCGACCTAACATCAAGCACATTTAATGATGAAGCAAAACACGATTACTCAGACTTTTTACCGAGCCTTAACGCAACATATAACCTGACTGACACCACCATTTTACGTTTTGCCGCAGCCAAAGTAATGCGCCGCGCTGAGTTTGGTGAGCTAAGCCCAGCGTTAAATGTTGATAACTCCCTCGTCACCGGTACTCAAGGCTCATATCAACTAGACCCCTACCGTGTCACACAATATGACTTGTCAGCTGAACATTATTTCGGACAGGGAGGCTTAATGTCAGCGGCGATTTTCTACAAAGATGTTGAGTCATTTACTGTCAGCAGCAGTTCTTGCCAAGCAAGCGCTGATACGGTTGAAGGTCAAAACGTGACGGAATACGTCAACGTGTGTTTACTCGATACCGCCGGTGTTAGCCAGGCCAATGTGAACTACGCTTCAAGTGATCAAGACCTTGCTTATGTTGAAGCGCAAAGAGACGCAGGGCTGACAGGGATTGTTATTGATACTGATATAAACGGCGGCAGCGGTAAAATCGTTGGTATTGAATTAGCTTACCAACAACAGTTTAGCTTTTTACCTGGCGCATGGTCTGGACTAGGCATTAGCACCAACTATACCTATGCCGATAGTGAACAACCTGATGGTAATCCACTTTTAGATATCTCTAACAACACAGTTAACGCACAAGTGTACTGGGAATATGAAGGTTGGCAGGTACGTTTAGCTTACAACTGGCGCGACAAATACCTAGACACTCAAGACGAAAAGCGTGTACGCCCAGTAGGTGCGCTAGCGACAGGGATTTACAACCGTACAGACCCAAGTGCTGATTTTTACGACCCTACGTTGGGGAACAACTATCGTGATGCACGCGGTCAGTTCGATTTTTCCGCGAGTTATGACGTGAATGAAAATCTAACACTCGTCGCAAATGCAGTTAATTTAACTGGTGAACCAATTCGTCAGATCACCGAATTAGATACAAACTGGCTTTATAGCGAAGCTGACCGTCGCATGACAGTGGGTGTCAGAGCTAAATTTTAATTTAGTTCTCACTGGCTAAATACGCCTTACTCACGTGAAAAATAGAGCCTATTATCAAAATAGGCTCTTCCATTTAACCGGTTCAATGGTGAATAACCGATAGAGCCATGCGGAACAATATATGACGAATAACAGCGCAGTGTTAACAACAACACGACCAAGTTCGCTATCCAAAGCGCTATCAAAAGCACTATCAACATCACTAGCCTGTGTTGTGCTCGCTGGTTGTGGGGGTAAAAACATAGATACACCGTCAAGCCCACCACAAACGATTACCAATAGTGCCCAACAGCCTGCTCCTGCAAGTCAGTTTGATTTAAGCCACTGGTACCTAACCGTGCCGCTTGATGAAGATGGCGATCGCGTCTCTGACGTCTATGATGTCTCTGAGCTGAAGACCTATTCTCATCCAGAGTTTTTCTATCTCAACGAACAAAAGCATATGGTTTTCGCTACACCGAATCGCGCGGCCACTGAGCGCACATCAACCAATACACGCAGTGAATTACGTTATATGTTTCGCGGCGAAGACACGTCAATTTTAGAAGGATCACCAAGCAATAATTTTGCGTTGGCCACTCATAAAAACCCGCAGCAGTTTGCGGCAATTGGTGGCAAATTAGACGCTACCTTGCATGTGGATCACGTGGCAATCAATGCAGGCTATCCTAACAAGCCACCGGCCTACTCTGTAGTCATCGGCCAAGTACATGCTTTTCAGCTGGATGATAACAAGCAAAAAGCAGGGTATGGCTGGGGTAACGAACCATTAAAAATTTCCTACAAAAAGTGGCCTAATCATAAAACTGGCTCAGTGTTCTGGACCTATGAGCGAAACCTCGCCACTGATAATCCCGAGCGTATCGATATCGCTTACCCTGTGTGGGGCAATAATTGGGATGATGCTGCAGACCCCGGTGAGAAAGGCATCGCATTAGGTGAAGAATTTAGCTACACGATAAACATTTTCGAAAATGTAATGCACCTTGTGTTCACCAGCACTAAGCACCCCACTGTGCACCATCAAATTAACTTAGCGAATAATGTCGATGCCAATGGTGACGTAGACGAAGCGGATTATCCCTACGCTTACCAAGACGAAACGCTTTACTTCAAGGCGGGGGCGTATAACCAATGCAGTACCAAGCAGAACGACCCTAGCTTTCGCTACCCAGGCTGCGCAGGCACAGGGGATTGGACAACAGACCTCGCTAACGGCGACTACACAAAGGTGACATTTTCAGCTTTGACTGCCGGCCCTGCCACACCTATGCCCAGCTCAATGACGGTACAGAAATGATCTTAAAAGAACAAAACCAGGAGTATAAACAACATGTCTAACGTGCCTAACCGCCGCTTTTCCCTCTTTTTATTGCTACTCACACTCGTGTCGTTTTCACAGTTAAGTCGTGCTGCACTGGTTGAAAATATCGAGCAGTTTAACAAAGCAGCTGCGTCCGTGAGCCCTGGCGATGAGATTGTACTGGCAAACGGTACATGGAATGACGTTGAACTTGTGCTTAAAGGTAAAGGGCAAGCTGACAACCCCATCACTTTAAAAGCACAGACCCCAGGTAAAGTCATTATTACAGGGCAATCTAACTTGGCTTTCTCTGGTGAATACATCGTCATATCTGGTTTAGTGTTTAAAGACGGTTCAACGCCAACAGGGGAAGTAATTTCATTTCGTACTTCTAACGAAGATGTAGCCAACCACTCTCGCGTGACCAATACAGTGATTGATAATTTCAGCACAGATTTACGCCAAATGTCTGATTTATGGGTTGCGATGTACGGTAAACACAACCGCTTTGACCATAACTCATTGGTTAACAAGCGTAATCGCGGCGTAACGCTAGCAGTAAGAATGAATTCAGAGGCTAGCCGTAAGAATCAGCATGTTATTGAATATAACTACTTCGGGCCACGGCAAATACTTGGTGCCAATGGCGGTGAAACCCTGCGTATTGGAACCAGCCATTTCTCTCGCGAGTATTCTAATACCACAGCACAGTTCAACTACTTTGATCGCACCAATGGTGAGCACGAAATTATCTCCAATAAATCCAGTGGTAACTCTCTTATTAATAACGTTTTCTTTGAAACCCAAGGCACGTTAACTATGCGTCATGGGCATTTCACCACGGTAGAAGGCAACTATTTTCTGGGAAATCGCAAACCGAATACGGGTGGCATTCGCATTATTAATGAAAGCCAATCGGTGAGTAATAACTATATGTACGGCCTAACGGGTAAGCGTTTACGTGGCGCCTTAGTAATAATGAACGGCGTACCTAACTCACCGCCTAATCGTTATGATCCTGTTATTGATTCAGCGATGAACAACAATATCGTGATCGACAGCGATCACATAGAGCTTGGCGCAGGAGCCGATGCCGAGCGTTCTGCACCACCGACAACATCTGAATTTAAAGGCAATATCATTCTGGGCAAAACTAACCTTGAACCCTTTACCTTGTACGATGATATGTCAGGGATTAATTTCGAAGGTAACTACCTGAACGAAAAAGCCAGTACTCCCATCAAAAGCGGTTTTGCCAGCACGACTTACTCAGTAACAACAAACCAATATGGCTTAAAGTCTCCTGATAAAGCATTGCTTGATAAAATTAGCTTTGGCGAAGTAAAACTTCCCGTTACCAAAGAAGAGGTAGGCGCTCGTTTTTATCCTAAAAATGAAGCCACTATTGCATTTCAAAGTGGCAAAAACATTCCCGTCAAAGCCGGAACAGACAGCCTGATAGATGCATTGGCAACAAGCCAGCCCGGCGACGTATTGGTACTGGAGAACGGCGGCGAGTATTTGCTCACCAAGTTCGCTGAAGTACACCACCCTATTACTATTTTGGCTGAGGAAGGGGAAAAGCCTATTCTTCGTTCGCAAAAGCCTAACTTTATCAATATTGAAAACGGCGGTGCTCTGGAAGTTGAAAACCTATGGTTTGATGGGGCTGAATCACCTGATTACAAAGGAAACACCATCATAAGCACTAGCAGTTATTCGATGAATATCAATTACAACTTGGCTGTGCGCAATGTAAAAGTGACAGATCTTGACGTAAACGGGTATTTTTACTTTTTCAAAGCAAACCCAGGCACCTTTGCTGATTCTATTGAAGTTGTAGACTCAGAATTTAGCAATATTACCGGCGCCATATTACAGCTAAACCGAGAAGTCGATGATTTAGGTGTGTATAGCGTAGAAAACTTGCTGATTTCAGGTAACACCTTCACCGATGTAAAAGAAGAAGTGGTGACGGTTTACCGCGGTGGGACTGACGAAAGCACCTTCGGCCCTATGGTTACAGTAAAAGACAATACGCTGACCAATGTGGGTAAAGGCTCTACTCACAGATCTGGTGCATCCATGTATTTCCACGGCGTACAAAAACTGAATATCTCTGACACAAACTGGAATGACAGTGCCCCACTAGAGCTGTTTTTAACCAATGGTGGGCCTATCACAGTAATTGAGGATGTTGAGATGAAAAACAGCGGAAAAATCCGCGCCAACAAAGATCAATATGAAAGCTCGAACGTAACCTACGACTAGCCTGACGCGCGTCTTAATTGGTGGCATTAGGCTGAATAATTCAACGCCTAATGCCCTATTACCACCACCACTTTTTATAGATTCAGGAATGCTAGGAATGACAAAACTAACTGCAAAAAATGTCCTTATTACCGCAGGTGCCCAAGGTATTGGCGAAGCTATCAGTAAGCACCTTATAGATAATGGAGCAAACGTAGCAATTCACTATTTCTCAAGCAGTGATACCGCTAATGAATTACTCGAATATGCAACGAGTAAAGGGGTAAAAGCCGTGGCAATTAAAGGAGATTTAACCGACGAAGCCGATGCCAATACCCTTATCGAAAAAACAGTAGAGGCCCTCGGGGGCATAGATATATTGATTAACAATGCCGGTTCACTTGTCGCTCGGCGCACACTAAATGATATGGACGCTGAATTTTGGCACAAGGTCATGGATATCAATCTAACATCTATGATGTTTGTCACACGCGCTGCCGCACCTTATTTGGCAAAAAATCAGAATAGCAGCATTGTCAATTTAGCCTCTCTTGCAGGTCGTAAGGGTGGCCATGCCGGCTCGTTAGCCTATTCCACCAGCAAAGGAGCAATCCTAACCTTAACCCGCGCACTAAGCGCTGAGTTAGGTGCACAAGGAACACGCGTTAATGCAGTCGCTCCGGGGCTGATATTAGGTACCTCATTTCACAATACCCACACCACCAAAGAATCTGCGGAGCAAACCATTGCCGGTATTCCACTTCAACGAGCAGGAAATGCCGATGATGTTGCTCGCGCAGTAGGCTATTTGGCTTCGGAATATGATGGCTTTATCACAGGCGCTACGCTGGATATTAACGGTGGCGTTTACAACATGTAAGCGCCTTGTGGGCACTTTATAACGAGTACAAACATGCTTAAAACAGCGGTAATACACCCTACTATTTTG
>OJIR01000307.1_pt1 | contig 16514 bp, 11 predicted proteins | sample 1595711 | NCBI WGS metagenome assembly OJIR01 (sample SAMN05416846, study PRJEB24817) | seawater metagenome | isolation source: Sea water | place: Canada:Atlantic | collected 2013-07
GTAATAGAATGTGCGGTATTACGGGTTTTATACATTTTTCAGCAGCGAATACATCCGATAGCTCATTAAGCAGTTCTGTTAACGACTCTGTGATAGACCAACAGTTATTATCACAAATGAATCAGGCACAATTTCACCGTGGACCTGATGAGGGTGGTGAATACTTGGATGAACATGTGGCTCTGGGGCATAGACGTTTATCAATCATTGACTTATCGTCAGGTCAGCAGCCTATGGCAAGTGATGATGGTGAATATGTACTGATTTTTAATGGTGAGGTCTATAACTTTAAGCAGACACGCGTTGAGCTTGAAGCATTGGGCCATATTTTTCATAACCATAGTGATACTGAAGTTATTTTACATGCTTATATGCAATGGGGGGCTGCTTGTGTTGAAAAATTACAAGGCATGTTCACTTTTGCTATTTGGCAAAAAACACAGCAAAGTTTGTTCATTTCGCGTGACCGTTTAGGTATTAAACCCTTATTTTATGCCATGATTGATGGCACTCTTTACTTCGCTTCAGAGCTGAAAAGTATCACTTTGATACCCGGTTTGAGCAAGAAAATTGATGCAAAAGCCATTGAGCAATATTTTGCTTTGGGCTACGCAGCTGAACCACATACTATTTATCAAGATGTGGCTAAATTACCCCCAGGACATAACTTAACGATAAGTGTTGGAGATAAAACCCCTAAAATTGAAAAATACTGGGATGTTAGTTACGCTCAGCAAGTAGAAATGCCTGAAGAAGATTACCTTGAAACTATGGTTGATCAGTTTAAGAGCGCAGTAGATAGTCATATGAATGCTGATGTTCCATTAGGCTCTTTCTTATCCGGTGGTGTTGACTCAAGTGCCGTTGTTGCCATGATGTCACAGCTTTCAAAAGAGAAATCAAATGCTACAGCAACTGATACAACAAATAAGCCAGTCACAACCTGCTCCATTGGTTTTGACGTTAAAGATTACAATGAAACTGATTTTGCTCGCATGGTCGCCAAAGATTATAAGACCGATCACCAAGAACAAATAATTGCTAGCGATGACTTTGACCTCGTAGACTTATTAGCAGGTTTATATGATGAACCTTACGCTGATAGCTCTGCCATGCCTACTTATAGAGTATGTCAGTTAGCACGTGAGAAGGTCACTGTATGTTTATCGGGTGATGGCGCTGATGAATTGTTAGCGGGCTACCGTCGTTATGGCTTAATGATGAACGAAGAAAAAGTGCGTTCAATCTTACCTTATTCAATTCGCAAACCATTATTTGGTACCTTAGGTAAGTTATACCCTAAGCTTGATTGGGCTCCACAATTTTTACGCGCTAAAACAACGTTCCAATCACTAGCAATGGATACTGCTGAAGGATATTTCCATGGTGTATCTCTGCTTAATGATGCTCAACGTAAAGCATTATTTTCAGATGAGTTATACCAAGAACTGAAAGGTTATACAGCGCTTGAAGTTTTTAGAGAGCACCAGGCCAACTTTGATGGTAATGACCCGTTATCTCTCATTCAATACTTAGATATTAAAACTTATTTGGTTGGTGATATTTTAACAAAAGTTGATCGTGCTAGCATGGCACACAGTCTCGAAGTGCGTGTGCCATTTTTAGACCATAAATTTGTCGAATGGACAGCAAAAATACCTACAGATCTAAAAATTAAGAACGGCTGTGGTAAATACATTTTGAAAAAAGCCATGGAACCGCACCTTCCGCATGATGTACTTTATCGTAAGAAAATGGGCTTTAGAGTTCCATTATCTGATTGGTTTAGAGGTCCTTTGAAACAGAAGTTACGCGATGCCTTATTAAGTGAACAAATGAAAAGTAGTGGCTTATTTAATATGAAAACGATTGAAAAATGGTTAGATGATCATCAATCAGGTCGAAAAGAATATAGTGCACCGCTATGGACATTGTTGATGTTTGCTTCTTTTTATAAACAAGCTGAAGAAGCATAAAGGGTTTGAAAGTTATGAAAATTTTACATGTATTTGACCATTCAATCCCGCTACATAGTGGTTATACTTTTCGCAGTAGATCAATACTAAAGCAACAGCATGCCTTAGGCATTGAAACCTGCCATGTCACTAGTCCAAAGCACGGCAACGTCCAAGCTGAAATTGAAGAGGTTGACGGGCTTAAGTTTTATCGTAGCGCACCTATCTCGGGATTAATGTCGAAATTTCCTCTTTTGAACCAGATGTCCTACATAGGACCAATAGTTAAAAGGATCCTTGAAGTTATCGACATTGAAAAACCGGATGTCATTCATGCGCACTCTCCGGCATTAAATGGCTTAGCCGCATTAAAGGCAGGAAGAAAATCAGGATTACCCGTTGTATATGAAATCAGAGCTTTTTGGGAAGATGCCGCTGTTGACCACGGTACTTGTAAAGAAGACGATTTACGTTATCGCTTAACGCGTGAAATGGAAACACATGTTGTTAAAAATGCCAATGCAGTGACTACGATTTGTGAAGGCTTACGTGGTGACCTCATCAATAGAGGTTTCGATGAAAGTAAATTTACGGTTATTGCTAATGCGGTTAATATTGAACAATTTGATGTGATTACACCGCAAGATAAAGCCAATAATGCTGATTTAGCTGCAACATTAGAGTTAACTAACTGTGATGTTTTAGGTTTTTTAGGTTCCTTTTACGCTTATGAAGGGTTAGATCTCGCTATTGCCGCCATGCCGGCAGTTTTGGCGAAAAACGCCAATGCACGCTTATTACTCGTTGGAGGTGGCCCGCAAGAGCAAAACCTTAAGCAACAAGTAACGCTATTAGGCTTGGAAGGTAAAGTTATATTCACTGGGCGAGTACCGCATAGCGAAGTAGGAAAGTACTATAGCTTAGTTGATTTGCTTGTTTACCCTCGTAAACCAATGCGTTTAACTGATTTAGTGACGCCATTAAAACCGTTAGAAGCAATGGCGCAAGGTAAACCTGTCATTGCGTCTGATGTCGGTGGTCATAAAGAGTTAATTACGGATAATGAAACAGGTTTCTTATTCAAAGCAGGCGATAGTGTTGAGCTTGCCAAACGCTTAGTTGAATTGTTAACTGATAAAAATAAACTTAATAGTGTGTTATTAAACGGTCGAACCTATGTGGAGAGTGTTCGTAACTGGAAAAACAGCGTCAGTAATTACTTACCGCTTTATCAAAAAATAATTGAAAATAAAAGCTAATGAATATTCTCGTGTTAACAACTCTTTACCCTAATAATGTCCAGCATAGACATGGTATCTTCGTTGAAAATAGAGTGAAAGAGTTAGTGAAACGTTATCCTGACGCTAAGGTAAAGGTCGTTGCGCCAGTACCTTATTTTCCTTCTTGGTTACCTATTAACGGGTATAAGCATTACAGTGGGGTGTTGCAACAGGAAATGCGATCAGGAGTAGATGTTTTTCATCCTAAATATTTAGTCATACCTAAAATAGGTATGAATTTTACGCCATATTTTTTATATAAAACATGCTTAGCCAGTATTGAAAAAACTCAAGAAGAAGGTTTTTCAATTGATGTTATTGATTCCCACTATTTTTATCCTGATGGCGTAGTCGCAAGCTGGATAGGAAAAAAGTTGAATATTCCTGTCATGGTCACAGCTCGAGGCAGTGACATAAATGTTATTCCTGACAATCCAATCGCAAAAAAGCGGATTGTTAAGGCATTAACTAACATACAAGCCAGTGCAGCTGTTTCAAAAGCGTTGGCTGATGAAATGGTAAAACTTGCCCCATTAGCAAAACCACCAGTAGTATTAAGAAATGGAGTTGATTTAAGTTTTTTTCACCCTAATACGCGTAAGCCACAACTACCTTTTTCTATTGAAAGTGATGAAAGTTTGATTTTAAGTGTCGGTAATCTCATTGAACTTAAAGGGCACCATTTTGTGATTGATGCATTAGTTTTATTGCCTCACATAAAACTCATTATTATTGGTGATGGTATGTTAAAGGCTAAATTACAGCAGCAAGTGATAACACTAAATTTAACAGATAGAGTGCATTTCACTGGTAACATTCAGCAACATGAACTGCCTGGTTATTATGCCCGTGCCGATGCGTTAGTGTTAGCATCCAGTAGGGAAGGTATGCCTAACGTGCTGTTGGAGGCAATAGCATGCGGAACACCAGTAATTGCAACGAATGTTGGTGGTAGTAAAGAAGTCATTTATTCACCAGAAGTCGGCGAGCTGTTAAGTGATAGAAGTAGTGATAGTATTGTTAAAGCGTTAAAATCGGTTTTATCAAAAGAACTGAACAACGAAGAAATTCGTTTTTTTTCAGAGCACTACGGGTGGCAAAAAACAACAGAGCAACAATATAATCTACTGAGTGAAATAGCTATGAATAATAAAAAGGAGTTGTGTTAAATGGATAGTTTATTATTTGGTGTGAATATTATTTCACTCGCATTTTTATGTTATTGGGCTGTTAACAATGAAGGTGATGACGAATAATGCGCGATATATTATTGGTACTAGTCTTTCCTTTTTTATTGTATTTTATTTTTAAGCGCCCATATATTGGTGTCTCTCTATGGATATGGAGTGCAATGTTTTTTCCTAATGGTTGGGTTTGGGGGTTTGCATCATCATTTCGGTATAACCTATTAATAGCATTAGCAACTATTTTATCTTATGTATTTCAACAAAATAAAATAAAAGCAGAGGGTTCTGCTTTAACGACTTTAATTTTGTTCTTTTTTATCTGGACTACTATCTCTAGTGCGCTCACTATTTCTAATCCTGATCTTGTTTGGCATGAGTGGAGTATATTTTTTAAAATAATTATTTTTTATATTCTCTGTATTTTAACAATAAAAACAAAACACCATATTAATGTTTTTATATGGGCTATAACCTTGTCAGCTGCGTATTTTGGTGCGGCTGAAGGGTTAAAGTATATTGTAACCGGAGGAGGACATACCGTTGCGGGTATTCCCGGTAGTCGGTTAAGTGATCGCAATGAATTAGCACTTGCTGTGAATATGACACTACCACTTATTATATTTTTATTATCACAAACAAAATATAAGTGGCTAAAAATAGCGCTAATTGGTGCTGTTGCTTTAAATATAGTTGCCATTGTTGGCTCGTTTTCTCGTGGAGGCTTATTAGGCTTAGTGGTTATTGGTGGTTACTTCTTCTTACAGAGTAAACGAAAACTTTTAGTGTCAACTTTTTTGATTGTTAGTATCGCTATTGGTAGCGCTTTTGTCTCTGATGAGTGGACAAATAGAATGGATACTATTAATACCATGGAACAAGATCATTCCTTTTTAGGGCGAGTAGTAGCGTGGAAGCAAGCGGTATTAATGGCCGTAGACCACCCTGTTTTTGGCGGTGGTTTTAAAGCAGGACAAAATCCTGGGGTTTGGTATTTATATGAAGCTGACTTCTCTCGTTTAAATTTTATTATTGATACGGGTGACTATAGAGTGGATAGGCCTAAGGCAGCCCATAGTATTTACTTTCAAGTGTTAGGTGATCAGGGCTTTGTGGGATTATTTGTGTTCCTCGCTATTTTATTAATCAGCTACCGTAAGTTATCTTGGGTAATTAAAAATACGACTGATGAATGGCTTATAGGTTTGGCACGAATGGTCAAAGTGTCTATAGTTGCCTATGCTGCGGGCGGAGCAGCATTAAGCTTACCTTACTTTGACCTTTCATTTGCCTTATTTGCTATCACACATATATTATGCGAAATCATTCATAGAGAAAAAAATAAACACGGCCAAATTGATACATCGAATAATTCAATAAGGTATACAAGTAATGCTTAGTCATATCGTTAACTCTATATTAAGTGTCGTTATAGCTGCCTCGGGCGAAAATAAATTAGGTATTTTAACTTATCATCGTATTGGAGAGTCATATAACCAATTGTTTATGGATGAATACTTATTTGAACAGCAGCTTATATGGTTAAAACGCTATTTTAATCCTATTGGTTTAGCTGAGGGGTTGTTACTTCAGCAACAAGGTCGGTTACCAAAACGCTCCATCGCTATTACCGTCGATGATGGTTATTTAGACAGTTACACAAAAATATTCCCTTTACTACAAAAACACAAATTAACCGCTACTTTCTTTATTAGTACCTCTGGGTTGAAAACTGGATTTTTATGGGATGAGCTTATTTCTTCAGCTATATTAACTTTAGATGAAGAGGTTTTAGAATTGGATTTTGAAGGTGATTTATTTCCATTAACAACTCATAATCAAAGGCTCGCTTGTTCTAAAAAGATCATTGAAAAAGTTAAGTATTGTTCATTAAAAGATCGGGAAAGACTCACCAACCTATTATTAAAAAAAACAGGAGAGCCTAAATTATCCCATCAGTTTCTCAATGAAGAGCACATATTATCGCTACATAAAGCAGGGATGGGAATAGGCGCACACACTGTCAACCATCCAATATTAACTTGCGAAAAGGATAGTATTTCCAAAGCTGAAATTTTAGACTCAAAACAAAAATTGGAAAAAATTATTGAGGCTCCTGTTAAGTTTTTTGCTTACCCCAATGGTAAAAGTAATATCGACTTTAATCACAAACATCAAGATATTGTTAAAGAGTGTGGTTTTGAAGCTGCATTGACCACTGACTGGGGATGTGTTGACTCTCTTTCAGTGAATCCTTATGGATTGAAACGCTTTACACCTTGGGATGTTACTGAAGGTAAGTTTAGCCTCCGTTTAGCATTAAATTTTAATAGCTTATATTCAAGGTTCTTCAATTAAATGATAAACAAGAGAGAACGCACCATTTTAATGATCGCCCTCGATTTCCCTCCTTGTCAGAGTGCCGGTGTGCAACGGACTTTAAAGTTTGCTGAGTACTTGGCTGATCTAGGCTGGAAGGTTGTCGTGTTAACCGTTAATGAAAATGTTTATACCGTAACAGATAAGCAGTTAACTATTCCTGAAAAGATAAAAGTATACCGTTGTCATTCTTTTGATTCAGCAATAGATTTTTCAGTTAAAGGCAAGTACTTTGCTTGGAGTAAAGTACCTGATCGTTGGTGGTCATGGGCAATAAAAGCGATTCCTTTAGGTAAAAAGCTTATTGAGAAGTATCAGCCAGCTATAATTTGGTCTACTTATCCAGTGTCAACGGCGCACTTTATCGCTTATAAGCTACAACAGTCCAGTAAGCTTCCTTGGGTTGCTGATTATAGAGACCCTTTACAATGTCGTTATGATAATAAAGTATTAAAATACAGCTCTATAGCCAAGTGGATAGAGAAAAAAACCATTCAACACTGTAGCAAAGCGGTATATACCACCGAAAAGGCCGCGCAGCTTTATCAACGGTTATACCCGGATGAAAAATTAACTAAATTTATGCTTATTGAAAATGGTTTCGATGAAGGTAATTTTAAAAACATTAATATTGTTGATAAGAGTTTTGATAGTAAATATACCTTATTACACAGTGGAGCTGTCTACGAAAATGGTCGAGATCCTAAGCAACTATTTAGAGCGATAAGTGAGTTGCAACAAGAAGGTATACTCAACAAAGATAATTTTGAATTGATATTTCGTGGGGCCACGGGTGAGCTATATGCTTCGCAAATGCAACAACTAAAAATTACAAATTTAGTTCACTTTAAAAAGAGTGTGCCATATAAAGAGTCGCTAACAGAAATGGCAGCTACATCAGGTCTATTATTAATTCAAGGTGGGCTTTTTAATAATCAGATTCCAGGGAAGGCCTATGAGTATATACGGTGTAAGAAACCTATCTTGGCTCTTACACCAAGTACTGGCTCAACGGGGCGTTTATTAAGCAAAGTGAGAGGGACGGAAGTTGCTGAAGGGGTTGAAGAAATGAAGATGGCGATAAAAAGAATGATTCTAACTGATGGGAGTATAGAAAGAGAGTCTGACAGTTTTTCTCGTTATGCAAAAACAGAGCAGTTAGACCAATTATTAAATGCGCTGTGTTAACTGTTGTATTAAAACTACTTGTGAGTTTTTAAAGTGATTTCTTTAAAAAGTAAAATAATTTCTGGTTTGGCTTGGTCAAGTTTAGCAAAATTAATTACGCAAGTGTTTTCTTGGATTAGTACTTTTGTTGTTATACGTCATTTAACTTCCGATGATTACGGGGTGATCTCTGTCGCTTTTGCACTAATGGGGGTATTTCTAATTTTAAGTGAATTTGGTTTAGCTGAGGCACTTATTCAAAAAAAGAAACTTCATCCTAGAAACTATTCACAAATTTTCACTGCTACTTTATTAATAAATATAACTATTTTTGTTTTATTATTTATGTTTAGTGATGTGATTTCTGAATATTTTAATGAAATCCGCTTGAAAAGTGTTCTTATTTACATATCAGCCAACTTGGTACTATCATCCTTTATTGTAATTCCAGAGTCGCTGCTAAATCGTAATATGTCTTTCAAACAGCGAGCCATTATTGAGTCAATAGCAAGTATTTTTAATACAATAGTAACTTTATTCTTGGCAATTAATGGTGCAGGTTATTGGTCAATATTACTTGGTCTAACCGCTAATACTTTAGTAAAAGTCTTTTTATTTAATGTTAATGTAAAAGTAAATTACCAATTAACAATCAACTTTAAAGGGTTTCGTGCTTTATTTGATTTTGGTATTTATACATTCTTATCTCGAGTTGTTTGGGCTTTGTATTCCAAAATAGATGTTTTTGTTATAGGTAAGTTATTGGGCACACAAGCGTTAGGAGTCTACAGTGTCGCAAATCAAATTGCTTCAATGCCGCTAGACAAGCTATCCGGCACTGTTAATCAAGTAGCCTTTGCCGGTTTTAGTCAACTACATCGTGAAAAAAAGTCTGATTTAGCGCATCTTTATTACTCTTTACGCTTAATTAGTGGTCTGATTTTTCCTTGTTTTATAGGGATTGCTGCTATAGCGCCACAATTAATCCCTATTATTATTGGGGAGCAGTGGAGTAATAGTATCCCTCTAATACAAATACTTTGCATTGTGATGCCGTTTAAATTAGTAAATAGTTTACTTGGTACTTATATTACGAGCATGGGGCATGCAAAATTTAACTTGTTTAATTCAATGGCATATTTTTTGTGTGTTGGTTTAGGGGTTTTTGTCGGACAAAATTATGATGTTACGGGTATTGCTTTAGGAGTATCAGTGGGCTTTATTTCCTGTTTCATTCTGGTGGTTTTTCGTATAGCAAACTTTTTAAAAGCAAAGGTACTATCCCTGTTAAGTATAGTATTTTTACCTTTTATTTTTTCTCTATTAATGTGGTTAATTGTTTTAGTGTTAGCGGATAGTGATTATCAATTACATCCAACTCTTAACTTGATTATTCTCATATTTACTGGTTTTATCAGTTATTTGTTGTTAATGGCGTTATTTAGCAAGACCTATCTTGACGATTTGCTAAAGGCATTTAAAAAAACTTAATTCAATGAATAATTAAATTTATAAGGTTGTTATGTCTTCACAGTTAAATGAAAAATTATTCACTGGAGCGGCTTGGATGCTGTTAACTAGGGGATTAATTAAGTCTTTAGGTCTGGTTAGTTCAATAGTACTTGCCAGGTTATTGGCACCATCTGATTTTGGTTTAATTGCAATAGCGATGTCGTTTTATGCATTTATTTTATTGTTTGGCTCTGTTGGTTTTAATAGTGCGCTAGTGCAAAAATCAGATGCGAGTGATCATGATTTTGATGTTGTTTGGACTATAGGAGTGGTTTTTGGGGCTATTGCTGCGTGTGTATTCGTCTTATCAGCCAATAGCATTGCTCAGTATTTTAATGACGAACGTCTCACTCCTGTTGTGTATAGCATCGCAATACTTTTTTTGCTCAATGGCTTTGTGAATACCGCTGTAGTGAAGTTTCAAAAAGAGTTGAATTTTAAACGAGAGTTAAAGTTTCAATTAATACCAAAATTAATAAGCTTTTTTAGCACGTTATTTCTTGCTTATATACTGAAAAATTATTGGGCATTAGTCTGGGGTATGCTTATACATCAATTGATGATCACAGTAACAAGTTATTTGATGACTCATTATAAACCTAGCTTTCGTGTGACGGGGGCGGGGCAATTATTCAAATTTTCAAAGTGGATAATGCTAAATCAATTCTTTTATTATATTAATAATAGAAGCATGGATTTAATCGTTGGTAAGTTAATATCAACCCGCGCTACTGGTATTTATAGCATCAGCTTGGAAATAGCTTCTATTCCCGTTACAGAAGTTGTGGCACCAATAAATAAAGCTGCTTATCCTGCCTATGCTAAAGCACAGAAAGATCTTCTAAAGTTACAAGAGCTATTTTTACAAACCATCGGTTTAATTGCTTTTTTCTCGGTTCCAGCAGTAATGGGCTTGTCGTTGATAGCGGATATATTTGTTCCTGTTGTGCTTGGCGATAAATGGAAGGATGCTATCCCAATTATTCAATATGTAGGTATTTCAAGCCTCTTTTTAGGCCTTAGTTCTAATGCGGGCTACTTACTTATTGCCATAGGTAAACCCCATCTTTCGACGCTTAATGGCTTTATACGAACACTGTTACTTATGAGTAGCGCCATTATAATGATTTCATATTATGGTTTAGAAGGGGCGGCTATGGGTATGATATTATCTTCGTTTATTGGCTGTGGTATTGCCTATATATTTGTATCTTATTACGCAAAAATTAATGTTTTTAGTGTCGTAAGAGTTTTTATTAGACCCTTTTTGGCGGCAACTTTTATGGCATTAGCTCTTTTTTTTATAAAAAAATATACCTTTATTGATACAGATCTAATTTCTTTAATTATTGCTGTAAGTATAGGAATTTTTTTTTATGGGACTTCAATAATAATGCTTTGGCTTTTCATGGGAAAGCCTCAAGGTATTGAATCGAGTTTAGCGGTTAAAGTCAGACAATTTACATCGTCAAATATTTAAAAAATTTAATTTAGGAAATATAATGTCAGGAAGTTTACTTAATCTTTTTAATCAATATAAAAGTAAGTCATTTATCTTTGTTCAGCCAGGAGGAAACTGGGGCGATCATCTCATTTATTTTGGTGCGGAGCATTTAGCAGGAGAAGTTGGACTTAATTTTGTCTCTAAAACTAAAGCTGAATTTTTAAATCTGGGAGAAATAACCGATTCAGTTATTTATATCCATGGTGGTGGCGCTTTTAATTCTTGGTGTTCAGATTCTGGCTTTCAATTGCTAGCGGCAGCTTTACAGAAAAAAGATAATGTTGTGATTTATGGGCCAGCATCATGTGGTGATAATAGTGACTTTCTAAATGAAAAGCTGTCAGAGTGCTTTAGTACTAATAATTCAGCAGTTTGCTATATGTTTGCAAGAGAACAAAAAACGTACAAAATGTTTGGTGCCATTTCGATAATAAAAGAAAACACTACCCTACTGCAGGATGTGGATACCGCTTTTCATTTAACCAAAGAAGCGATTATACAAAGAGTTGGCGAAGAGAGATTTGATTATGATTTCTATGCCTTTAGAGACGATAATGAAGCTTGTAGTTTGGGTCATGATTTCAGCTTCAATGAAGTTGTATTTGACCCTGCAATTTGGTGTACCAGTTTTGATCACTGGCTGAAAGTCCATCTCTATGCTAAAAAAATCATAACTAATAGAACGCATTCTAGTGTGATTGGTAGTATTTTGGAAAAACCTACTTATTTGTTTAGTGGTAGTTATCATAAAAATAGAAGTATATGGCTTGAGACATTGAAAAATAAAAATGTAGAATGGCTAGAGCCTTCAGAGGCTATAGGAATGGTGCAAAAAATCTGGCTTGATAAAGTACTACCTATTTTTATTAAAAACAGTTGGAAAATTAGGAAAGCTTTTCTTAGTTTACAGAAAGTTCCTCAAAAATGATCGATAAAGATGACAAATCTACAGCGAGGGTTTCTGTCGTTATTGCGACTACAGCAGAAAAAAAACGCGCAGGGCAAATAAATAATGCAATAAATAGCGTTTTAGAACAAGAAGGCTGCAATTTTAATTTGATTGTTGTTATTAATGGCAGTCGGTTTGATTCTGATGTACGAAGCTCTATTGAGAGCAATGAGCAAATTCAAAGTCACTATCTATTCGAAGGTAACTTCCCTAGAGCTCTTGTCTATGCTCGCTCTATTATTGATAGTGATTATTTTTGTTTTTTAGATGACGATGATGAATTATTACCAGGATCTTTAATGTCTCGCTTTGAGGCCCTTGAAGTTAATTTAAAAGCTGATGTGGCTGTTGGTAATGGTTTAAAAAAGCACAACGCAAGTCTAGAGTTAGAAACGCATACTGACATTTTAGCTTATCAGGACGCGCCTCTTGATGCCTTATTCAGGCAAAATGGTAATTGGCTGGCAAGTTGTGCTGGTCTGTTCCGTAGTTCAACAATTCCACAAGAGTATTTTGATGATTATGCGGTGTATGCTGAATGGACTTATTTAGCTTTTAAATTAACAATTTATAAAGAAGTCATATTTGTAGATAAACTGTGCTACAGGATTAACGTTAACACTGAATCTTTGTCACATAATGAAGCTTATTTACTTGGACAATATTCGATGGCTGAGAAAGTATTACTATTACCTTTACCTCGCTGGGCTAAGAAATCTTTTCTTATTAAAAGGCGAGATATGGAGCATGATCTAACAGAACGATACTTATCTACAAAACAAACTAAAAAAGCTTGGGGATATCATTTTAAATCACTGGGTAGTCGATCAACGTTTATTAAATACTTTTTATTCACTCGATATTTAGTTCGCTATAGTATCTTTCCATCAAAGAATAAAAAATGATTAATAGCAAACGCGTTTTAATTTTCTTCGGAAATCAATATTAAGAGGTAGATCTGCTGTGTTATTTTGTTAATTAATGACAATAAACAACAGAGAAAATATTAATATGAAAAAATGGGTAGGAGTAATAAAGAAATATTTTATTTTAATTGGCTTATTAGCAAACGTGAGTTTTGTTGTCGTTTTTGGCTTTTTATTGAATAAAGTATCTTCATTAGAGCTGTCTTTGCCATTATTTAGCGAAAAAGTACGTAATGAATTATCTACTAATCAACCAAATTTACTTTCAGTAGCCTCACCTCTGTTAAATATCATAAGCTTTTTTAAGGAAAAAAATCACTATTTTCGTCAATTAGATGTAAGTCAGTGGCATGGTATAGGGGCAAAAAGAAATGCCTTTTTAAGCCCTGAAAATACGATTATGGTATTTAATGTAACAGAGTTACTGTTAGCTTTAAAACAAGTATCTGTGGGACAAACTATATTGGTTTCCCCAGGTGATTATGTCATTGACCAGTTTGGTATCAGTTTAACCAAAGCAGGGAGCTTAAGTCAGCCTATTCGAGTTGTTGCCGAGCAGTTGGGTACAGTAAAAATACATTTGCGAGGCGAAGGCTTTGTGGTAAATAAACCTCATTGGCAGTTTAGTAATTTACACTTAATTGGTCATTGCAAAAAACACGTGAATTGTGAACATGCTTTTCACGTAGTTGGACAAGGACAGCACACTGTAATTAAAAATAATATTATGCAAGATTTTAATGCCATGATTAAAGTAAATGGTATCGGTAATAATTACCCTGATCACGGCCTTGTTACTCAAAATACATTTTTTAATACTAGCCCTCGAAACACTATAAACCCAGTAACGCCCATAGATTTAATGCATGCAAATAATTGGCGAGTGGTGAATAACTTTATTTTTGATATACAAAAATCTGCAGGTGATGAAGTAAGTTATGCCGCCTTTTTTAAAGGCGGATCTCAAAATGGCGTGTTTGAACAAAACCTTGTTATTTGTGCTGCAAATTTGGCAGATGAATATACATCTATTGGGTTGTCACTCGGTGGTGGTGGTTCTTTACAGGCACATCGACGAGATAAAAACCCTGCAGAGCATGTTAATGGCGTTATTCGAAACAATATAATTATGCACTGTGCTAACGATGTTGGTATTTATTTGAATAGGGCAAGTAATAGCCAAGTTCACCATAATACGTTGTATAACACCTTAGGAGTTGATGTTCGCTTTGAAGAAAGCTCTGCGATTATTGGTGCAAATATAATTTCAGGCAGAATTAAAAAGCGCGATAAAGGTGAATTCACCCAGAAGGATAATCTCATAGTAAAACAAAGCTTTTTTACAGGAAAAGATAACATGAGTGATTATTTTATTGCTCCAGATATAGGCGACTTTTCTTGGCAAGATGTCTTTCGCGTTAATGACTATAGAGATCTAACCCCGTCTTTGTTTAATGACTTTTGTGGTAACCGCATTGAGCATGGTTATATTGGCGCCTATTCGGGTGCAACATTTTGTTTAGATAAACTTAATTTAAAAACGGCAGACAATAAGGGGGTATTTTGAGAGCTATAATTTATAAATATCTTTTTGTCTCTGGCTTATTAACGCATCTATTGTTTGTATTATTATTATTATGGCAACCGATCATTCTTAATAAACTTACTAGCAAGGTCAGTGGTAAGTATTATCAATTTCAAAAAAATCGTGAATATGAAAAGCTGACTCTAGGCAAAAAAATGACGGTTGCACAAGAGATTGACGCGGCATTTTTGCCCTGGAAAGCACACGCTCGTCTTACTGCTAACTCAAAGACGACATTGGTAAATGAAAAATCATTTCCAGACCTACTTTCTGCGGTAAGTAGTTTGCAAGATGGCGATACTATATTCATTGCAGAGGGCGTTCATCGTACACCCATAGTGATCAGAAAAAACGATATCACTATTAGGGGGAATGGTCATGTGGTCTTTGAAAAGTCGGCAGCTCATGGGAAGGGTTTTATCTTAAGCCAAGGCAATAATTTAACGGTAGAAAATATTGAATGTCGCCATATAAGTGTAAGAGATGGGAATGGGGCGTGTATTAGACAAGAGGGCAAAGACCTAACACTGAACCATGTTTATTTTCATAATAGTCAGGAGGGGGTGTTAGAAACGGCAAGAGAAACAGGTTTTCTTAAAATTTATGATAGCCGTTTCGAGCGTTTAGGCTTTAATGGTCAAGCCCATGGTATCTATACGAATAAAGCCGAGGTCTATATATATCAGTCACTATTTGTTGCGGCTAAAAATGAAGGCCATGCAATAAAAGTAAGAGGGCGAAAACTCTATATAGAATCTTCTATTATCGCTTCTTTATCTTCAGACGATAGTCGTTTAATTGATATGTCTAATGGTGGCGAATTAACAATAAAAAATTCAATTTTAGAACAAGGACCTAAATCAGAGAACGGTCAAATGATAGGTTTTGGTTTAGAAGGTCTAGTTTATGAAAACAACCAAGTTAACCTTGCTAATAACACCATATTCTTAGATAGAATAGGCGTTAACAAGCTGTTAGCACTTCCCGCTAATGGTGATAGAAATATTACCGTCACTCACGACAAAAATGTTGTGGTTGGTGATGGGGGTATCGAAAATAAAAGAGAATCTAACAGCTATTTTGATAGTAGAAGTCAATTAGACTTTCCTAAATTCCCCTATTTCTCACCAACTTTTTGTCGAACAGGCGGTGAATGTTTTTTAACTCGTTAGGATAATATCTAAAATTATTGCAGTATCTGCTACGCTTTATTAAGTTAAGTTAATTAATAGGTGATAAATGGATCGAGTGTTTTTTGATGAGCGATTTGATAGCTTAGCTAGTCAGTTGAATAAAGACGTTGTTAATCAAATAACGCCATTGTTGGTTAGTAGTTCTCCTCAAAATAAAGTTATGCGAAGCTATCATCCTGCCTTAATTGCAACAGTACTTGAAGACATAAGCCGCAATCATAGGCCTGAAACATTATTGCTTTGTAAAAAAGTATTACTTGTTGGAATAATATTAAATAATTGGCATAACCTGCATAAATTAAAAATAGTAGGCGAGTATAAATCCTATTTTGAAAGAATATATCAGGCGACAGAGAAAAATGAGCTACTTAGTTTAAGTGCTACTGATATATTTTGGAAAGAGTTAGCTATTGCAAGATTACAATTTTTTCCAATAAAATCTTGCGTTGTTGATTTTTATTCAGGTTTTGGTTTTAGACAAGGATTAACCTGGGATATATTTCAATCATTCAAATTCCTTAGTTTCATCTTAAAATATGGTAGAAAGCCATATTATCGTACTCACCTACATACACCTCTTTTAGCTTTTTTTTCTGAAAATTATTGGATAAAAAGTTATTTACAAATAGCTGAAGTTCTAGCAATTAATAAGTCAATTAAAGGGCTTGTTAGGACTAGTTGGTATTTTGATCCTATCATTAAAAGAATAAGTCCTCATTTGAGTTATTTACAAGAGTTACCGCTTAAAAACGGAGCTCATTTATTTTGTGTTGGGCCTGATGAGTCAGGATGTGCTTTACACAAATCTACATCTCGTTTAGCGCTATATAATGAAGGGGAATATAAACCGACTAATTATTTGTTGGTTTGGCCTCGAGAG